>Ga0214917_10000035_pt1 | contig 155293 bp, 143 predicted proteins | sample LL_1208_BB_MetaG_FD_177983 | JGI IMG/M metagenome (GOLD analysis project Ga0214917, IMG submission 177983) | Freshwater microbial communities from Lake Lanier, Atlanta, Georgia, United States - LL_1208_BB | ecosystem: Environmental > Aquatic > Freshwater > Lake | place: USA: Georgia...
TAACGCTTTCTCAAACTCTACCCTCCCCACCCCTCTCTTGAAGCCCACATAAATCTCTGCCTCCGGCTTCGTCTCTAAAAAGAACCACATCTCCGTCTTCGGTTCGCCCCCTAAAGACTTTGCCTTTCCCTCTGGAGGGTGAACCTGAAGCGACAGCTTCTCCTCCGCATCCAAAAGTTTTATCAAAATCGGAAAGTGGTCTGTTTCGGGCGACCGAGTTCCAAATATCTTTTTCCGCTCCGCTCCCGACCACAAAGATCCCAAGGTCTGCCCCGCACCCTCAATCCGCGACTGCGCTTCTGGTCGGTCCACTAACTCCCACGTCTCTCCAATTTTCCTGCCCTCGGGCAAAACTCTCCCAAACCTCTCCAGATTGCGACCTCCCCAGATTCTCTCTTGGGCTATGGGCTCAAATTTCCAGATCGCCATCCCGAACTATAACTCGCATTGAAAATCTAACATCAAAAATTAAAAATCATCCGCCTCCCAGGCTCTCCCATCCTTGTAGGCCGCTCCCACCCTCCACTTTCCCTCTTCGCGCACGAATGGGATAACCATCCTTTTCTCCCTCTCCCCAGTCACCCTTCCAATCTCCGCCTCGGCGTAATTTCCTTCAAATTTGGGCACATCCCGCAAAAAATAGGTCGCCCGCTCTTCCCGATCCCGCCGCGCCACGTAAGCCAGACCCGCTTTGGGTTCCCACCCCTCAGCACGAACCTTCCCTTTCAACCCCTCCGACATCACCTCCTCTAACTCCCCATATTTTCCCTCCCTCACCACCTCAATCATCCTTCTTACCTCCCCCTCAAACTGACCCCGCGGATCTCCCCCACACCCCACCCCCGCGAGTACCCACGCACTTAAGCAAAAAACTCTTAATCTTACCTTGAGAAAGCCCATCCTTAGGCTCAATTAGACTCCTTCGCCCCTTATGGCCAAACTTAAACCTACACGCACCGGTCCCACCCTAGGCCAAGAGGTCATCGCCTTGGCTATCCTCGGCACTGGCATTCTCCTGCTTCTCGCTCTCTTCTCGTTCGATCCTCGCGACTTATCTTTCTACTCCCAACCTCCTCAAAACCCAAAAGCTAACCTCGTCGGCCCTGCCGGCGCCTACCTCGGCGGTATCCTCTTTCTCCTCTTCGGACTGGGCTCCTACCTTTTTCCCGTTGTCTTTATCGCCGGCGGACTCCTCCTTTTCTTCGCCAAAGAGGTGCGCTATTCCCAAAAATTTCTCCTCCTTGGCATTCTTCTAGTTACAGGCGCCTGCCTACTTCAACTCGCCGCCCCAGCCTTCGGCCCCTCCCTTGCCAACCCTCTGTTTTCAGGAGCTCGTGGACTCGAAGTTACGCCCTCCCCAGCTGGAAAGATGCCCGGGGGCTACATTGGCTACTTCCTCAATGACAAATTCCTTGCTCCGATCCTAGGCCAAGTAGGCGCTGTCCTTGTCTTCGGTCTCTCATATCTCGTCGTACTCGTCCTACTTTTTGAATTTCGCCCCGCTGAACTAGCCCGCGCCTTCGGGGAAGCTGGCCGCGCCTTGGTCGACCACTATCTCGACTACCGAATCCGCAAAGCTCAACCCTCCGAACGGATTGAGCTCGAACAGAAAAAACTCGAGATTGAGCAAAAACGTCTCCGCCGGCGCTTGGCCAAAGAAAAAGCCGCTGCCACAACACCCTCTACCCCCACCACCCCAACTCCCGCCCCCGCGCCTAACCGGCCCACCCCAAAAATCCTCGATACCACCGTCACCCCTCTTTCCTCCTCCCTACCCACACCCGCCAAAGCCAAATCGGAGAAACCTGCCAAACCAGATTCCTCCAGCTCCAAAATCAAAGAGCTCGGTACTCCCGTCAATCCTCTCCCCTCCACGGAACCCACCCCGAAACCCAAACCCTCCCCCAAGCCCATCCCAGCTCCAATCCCCGCTTCCACCCGACCGACCTACGACACCTACAAACTTCCTCCGATCGATCTTCTCCAAAAATCAGAGAAGGATGTTCGCCCTACCTTCTCGGAAGACGAACTCAAGGCCAACCAGCAACGCATCATTGAGACCCTTTCCCACTTCGATATCGAGGTAAGTCCTGGCGACATCACCCGCGGGGCCACCATCACCCGTTACGAACTCTATCCAGCTCCCGGAATCCGGGTGGAACGCATCTGCAATCTTGAGCGCGATCTTGCCCGCACCATGAAAGCAGAACGAATTAACATCCTCGCCCCAGTTCCTGGACGTGACACCGTCGCCATCGAGGTTGCTAACCCCTCCAAAGTCAAAGTTCTCCTCCGCGACCTGATCGAATGCGCTGAGTGGAACTCCTCCTCGGCCCACCTTCCCATCTCCTTGGGTAAGGACGTGTACGGCGCCACTCTGATCGACGATCTGGCCGATCTACCCCATGCCCTCATTGCGGGCACAACAGGTTCCGGAAAATCGGTATGTATTAATACTCTCCTCCTGAGCCTTCTCTACCGTTTCAGCCCGGACGATCTTCGTCTTATTTTGATCGACCCCAAAGTCGTCGAACTCCAAGTCTACAATCGCCTTCCTCACCTCGTTGTTCCCGTTGTCACAGAGCCAAAAAAAGTTCTTCTCGCACTCCGATGGGTCACTGTTGAAATGGAAAAACGGTACCGGTATATGGCCAAGGCAGGCGTTCGCAATATCGCCACGTTTAATACCCGCGTCCGTGTGCCCCATCGGGTCGAGGAACTCGACCTCGCTCCCCAGATGGAAAACGGAGACCCCGCTCCTCCCCCTCCCATCTCATCCGAAGAACCTCTTCCTGATCGCCTCCCCTACATCGTCGTGATCATCGATGAGCTCGCCAACCTCATGCAGGTCGCTCCCGCCGAAGTTGAAAACGCCATCGCTCTCCTCTCCGCTAAAGCTCGTGCCGCTGGGATCCATCTCGTCATCGCGACTCAAACCCCTCGCGCTGCTGTCATTACCGGGGTGATCAAAACGAACGTTCCTGCCCGAATCGCTTTTCAAGTTCCCTCGGGTGTTGATTCCCGCGTCATCCTCGACGAATCGGGCGCCGAAAACCTGCTCGGTAAAGGAGACCTCCTTTATCTTCGCCCCGGCGCCAGCAAGTTAATCCGGGCTCAAGGGGCATTCGTCTCAGATGAGGAAGTCTCGCGCGTGATCGACTTCATCGCGGCCCAAGCCAAACCCTTCTACGAACAGGAAATTCACGCCAAACTTACAAAACCCACATCCGGGGATTCCGATCTCTCTGAAAAAGACGAGGACCTCCTCCACAGCGCTCTGGAAGTCGTGAAAATAGAAAAACGCGCCTCTACGTCGTTGCTACAGAGGAAGTTAGGACTTGGGTACGGAAGGGCTGCATGGGTGATTGATCAATTCGAGACCCGCGGTATTATTGGACCTCGCGATGGAGCCAAAGATCGGGAGATCTTGGTCGATCTCGATAACGTCCAATTATGAAGAAAAAAACGTCTGCTACAGCTGAAGTTGCTGAAGCCACCGACCCCGTTGCCTCCCAACTGGGAGTAGCCCGTCTTCGCCTAGGCTGGACGATTGAGGAAGCTTCGGCTCGCACTCGCCTTCACTTAAACGTCATCCAGCGCCTTGAGGCTGGCGACTACGACAAATTTCCAAGTCTCGCCTACGCCCGTGGATTTCTTCGCATCTACGCACGTGAACTCGGTCTCGATCCCAAAAAAATCCTTCGCGAGTTTCAGCCTCAGCACGAAGCGGACGACTCCATTCTGGATATCCGTCCCGAAATGCTTGAAGCCCTTCCCACCCGCGCCTCTGAACCCATGTTAACGACCCGAGGAATTGGCATGGGCGTCCTCGGCCTCGTGGGTGTTTTTGTTGTCTCAGTGATCGGAATTCAACTCTACCGAGTTTGGCCTGTAAAATCTCCTAAAGACCCATCCACGCTTGCCCCGATCGGTGCTGTGGATAAAGAACCCTCCAACACAGCAAGCCAAGCAACGGCAGTTCCAACCGACTCAAACTCGGCATCCGGAAAGCAGGCCCAACCTCTCTCCTCTCTCCCCATGGTTCAAACATCCGACAACGCCCCCGCAGCCAAATCGTCCACCCCTCAGCAACTTCGCATTAAGGCGAAGAAAGACACTTGGGTCCGCATCGTTGCCATTCAAGACGGTAAAGAAGTCCAGGTGTTCGAGGATACCATCGACGAGGATGATGTCGTGCCTGCCAAAGACGACCCCGCATGGTCAGGCGAAGCTTTTATCGTAACCACGCGCGAGGCCTCGGATGCTGAAATTATCTTCAACGACTCCAACTTCGGCCCGTACGAAAAGCCCGGCCCGCAAACCTTCCGCCTTCCCGCCGGTCGCTAACGCGCTGTCCCCGCGCCTGACCGCCTTCTTATGGCCACCAAAGTCGGTCTCATCTCGTTGGGTTGCGCCAAAAATCTGGTCGACTCTGAAATCATGCTCGGCCATCTCCGTGCGGCTGGGATGGATCTGACCGCCGACTCGGCCGAAGCCGATGTCCTCATCGTGAACACCTGCGCCTTTATCGACTCTGCAAAAACCGAGAGCATCACTGCAGTTCTCGAAGCCCACCGCGATCGCGGTCTTCACCGACGCCACGCCGATCAACGCCTCATCGTCGCTGGCTGCATGTCACAACGTTTTTCTTCTGAACTCACAGGCGAACTTAAGGAAGTCGACGCCTTCATTGGCCTCGACCAGTTGGAGGAGGTTGCCCCCATCGTGCGCCGTGTGTTGTCCCGCCCCGCCGGCGCTGTACCTGAAGATCTCGTGCCCGACCATCTTCCCGTCTACATCCCCGACTTCAACACTCCCCGCTGGCGTCTCACCCCCAAACATTTCGCCTATGTAAAGATTGCCGAGGGCTGTAACCATCCCTGCTCCTTCTGCGTCATTCCTCAAATGCGCGGAAAACATCGGAGTCGTACGATCGAATCGATTCGTCGTGAAGCCGAACAACTTGTTTCAGAGGGAGTCAAAGAGCTTCTCCTCATTTCACAGGATACCACCTACTTCGGAATGGATCGCTGGACCGAAGGTCGCGGTCCCCGCGCTCAAGTCACAGCTTCCCGCGGAGAAAGCCTGATCGACCTTCTCGAAGCTCTTTCCACCATCAAGGGCGACTTCTGGATCCGCCTCCTCTACACCCACCCTGCCCACTGGTCGGATGAACTCATCACCGCCATTGCACGCCTCCCTAAAGTGGCTCGCTATGTCGATATGCCCCTTCAACACATCCAAGAAGGCATGCTCAAAGATATGCGCAGGGAAACTTCCGAAGCCCATATACGCGACCTTGTCGCTCGTCTCCGTGCAGGCATCCCCGGCCTAGCCATTCGCACAACTTTTATCGTGGGTTTTCCAGGAGAAACCGATGCGCAGTTCGACACTCTGCTTGGCTTTATTCAAAGCGCAAAGTTCGATCGAATGGGCGTCTTCACCTACTCCCAGGAATCAGGAAGTCGCGCAGCAAAAATGGAGGGCCAGATCTCCGCTTCAGTCAAAAAGTCGCGCTATCGCAAAGCCATGGCAGCCCAGCAAAAGGTCGCGACCGAACGTGCTGCTTCCTTCGTAGGAAAAAAAGTGCGCGTCTTGGTCGACACCCCAAACTCTGCGCGAACCGAAGCCGATGCCCCTGACGTCGACGGCAAAGTCCTACTCCAAAAACCACTTACTCCAGGCGAGTTTGCCGACGTCACCATCACGAGTCACAAAATTTACGATCTAATCGCCTAACTTTTGCCTCGAATTCAAAATTCCTTTCTTAACCCTATTTACACTGCTCTTTACTAGCTTCCCGAACCCTAAAATTCACCGTTTCTTCAATCTCGTCTTCAACCTATTCTAATCGGGATGACTCTTCCCGACTGGCTAACAATGGCACGCGTCGTGACGGCCTTTATCCTCCTCATCCTTCTTCAAGCGTGTGCTCACCCCCCTGTCCCTCTTTGGACTGCATGGCTTGCCCTAACTCTTTTTGTAGCCGCCGCAATGACCGATTGGCTGGACGGCCACCTTGCACGGCGCTGGAAAATCGAATCGGATTTCGGTCGTCTTTTCGATCCCCTCGCCGACAAACTCCTCGTTGCCGTCGCATTTATCGGCCTTCTCGGTGCAGGCCTTCTTCCCGTCTGGTTTGTTTCCCTCGTCGTAGCCCGCGAGTTTCTTATCACAGGGATACGCCTTGTCGCCGGCCAAAAGGGCATCGTCCTTGCCGCGGAAAAAGTGGGAAAGCACAAAACAGTTACTCAGATGGTTACGGCGATTCTCGCTCTGCTTCTCCTCGCGATTGACCCATCACTGCCCGCAGGTCGCACCCTACTGGATGTTGCTGTTATCGTGACTGCTCTCATCACGGCAGTCTCAGGCCTCTACTACCTTACCAAAAACTATCCCCTCATCGTTTCCCACGTGCGCCGCCCATGATCCAAGGATTCAAAGAACTCGCATCCGTTTGTCAGGCCATCGCGATAGGTCAGCAATCGGTTCTCCTTCGAAAAGCAGGGATTCGTGAGACCACTTCAGAAAGCGGGTTTGGAACCAAATCCTTTTACCTGCTTCCCACCCACTACCACGAAAAGGATGCAAAAGGACCTACAGCCGATTTTCAGATCTCCGTCCGCGTGGATGTTCTTCGATCCGGCGACCTGCTCGACTGGTCTCAAATCGAAAAGCTTCTCCCTTTCACCGCCTACAATCCAAAGACCATTCGCGAACACTTCGGTTCACGAGATCAGAAGCTCCTCCACTTCGCACTTGTTCGCCCATTTCTTCTTCAACCCATTTGGTCGTTGCCCTCCTCCGCAGAGCTCAGAGGGTGCCGGTCTTGGTTTGATCTCCCTCCCCCTCCCTCTTCCATTCGAGAGTCCGCCATCCCTAAAACCGAACAAACACGCCAAACAGCTCTTCTTCTTTCATGAACCTCGAAGACACCCATCTCGACGTTCTAATCAAAGCCCAAAAGGCTCAGGGAATTACTGATCGAGATCTCGTTAAACTGGCCGCGATCTCAGTACCCGATCTGAACAGTCTCCGAGCAGGTCGCCGTGAACCCACAGCCCTCGAGCGAGTTGCCCGCACACTATCGCTCCGACCTGATTCTGTTATTGCCCTTGCCAACGGATGCTGGAGTGCTCCTGCTGTGGCTCTGCCTGCCACTGTGTTAAAGTTTACCACCCCATTCGCCGATATGACCGTGAATCACTATCTCGTCTGGGATCCGAAATCCCTCAAGGCGGTAGCATTTGATACCGGGACCGATGCCGATCCCCTCTTTGCGGCTCTTCAACGCCATAAACTCACACTCACCCACATATTTCTTACTCACTCCCATGGGGACCATATTCTCGAACTCGACCGGATTCTTGAGAAAACCAAAGCCGAGGCATTCGCTCCTGCATCTGAACCTGTCCAAGGATGTAAGCCCGTCGAAAACTCCAAAAGGATGAATATCGGTTCTCTCGCAATCGTGGCTCACACGGTTCCAGGTCACTCAACTGGCGGGACTGTGTACGAAATTAAGGGAATTGGAACACCAATCGCAGTTGTTGGAGATGTTATTTTTGCAGGATCGATTGGCGGTATCCGATCCCGATACAAGCCAGCCCTTGATGCGATTCGGGCAGGTGTTCTTACCCTTCCACCAGAGACCCTTCTTCTTCCAGGCCACGGCCCAATCACCACCGTTGCTCACGAACTCGCCCACAACCCTTTCTTCCCGTGAAGGTTGTTGTCCTTCTTTCCGGTGGCCTTGATTCGGTCACCGTTTTGCATCATATGGTCGCTACGGAGAAGGTTGTTGCTGCCCTAAGCTTCGATTACGGCGCCAAACATAATTCTCGAGAACTCCCCTGCGCAGCCGATCAGTGCCGATCGCTTCGCATCCCCAATCGCATCGTCTCTCTCAATTTTATGGCTGATGCATTTAAATCCGATCTCCTAAAATCTGGCGGCAAGATTCCTGACGGACACTACGAGGAGGGGTCTATGAAAAAAACTGTTGTCCCGTTTCGGAACGGAATCTTTCTTTCTATGGGTACAGGCTTTGCGGAGAGCTTAGGTGCGGATGCAGTTGCAATTGCGGCTCACGCGGGCGATCACACGATCTATCCAGACTGCCGTGAAGATTTTCTCAATCCTATGGCCCAGGCCATGGAGTCAGGAACCTACGCCCGCATCAAACTCCTTCGCCCATTTGTCTCTATGGACAAGACAGCCATTGTACGGCGTGGGCTTGAGTTAAAGGTCGACTACGCTCGGACGTGGTCCTGTTACAAAGGCGGCCTGCTCCACTGTGGTACCTGCGGAACCTGTATCGAACGTCGCGAAGCCTTCCTGATGGCAGGTGCTCCAGATCCCACCCCTTACGTCACCACCCCACCCCTACCGCCCAAACCCGTTTCAGTAGCCTAATCCCATGCGGATTGCGGAAATCTTCCACTCGATTCAGGGAGAGGGTCTACTCGCCGGAGTTCCCTCCATCTTTATCCGCACCTCTGGTTGCAACCTGCGCTGTCACTGGTGCGACACTCCATACGCCTCCTGGAAACCGGAGGGACCAGAGATGTCTGTTGAAGAGATTCTAAAGAAGCTCACAGAGTGGAACTACGATCACGTAGTGCTGACTGGAGGCGAACCTATGATTGCCCCCGATCTTCACCAACTTGCGACCATTCTAAAAAAGCGGCACAAGCACATCACCATCGAAACCGCCGGCACGATCCTTCCCAACGGCATTCCCTGTGATTTGGCCTCAATCAGTCCCAAGCTCTTCAACTCCACGCCTCCCCCCGAACGGGATTCAGCTTGGGCTAAAAAACACGAAGCCACCCGCCTGCAACCCGAAGTGATTTCGGAATGGATTCGAAAATATCCGTTTCAATTAAAATTCGTTGTCTCATCCGAAAACGATCTGGTTGAAATCAAGAATCTCCTGTCCCGCCTTCCACCTGTTCCCTCCGACAAGATCCTCCTCATGCCCGAGGGCATCGATGTTAAAACACTCGCCACCCGCTCCCCATGGCTTGTCGATATCTGCAAACGAGAGGGCTTCCGCTTCTGCCCCCGTCTACACATTGAACTTTTCGGCCATAATCGAGGAACCTGAGCCTACTGTGGGCCGACACCACAGTTGTACTACGCTATCTTTACAATCCTTCCGCTCTGACTACCCGCTTCCAAAGCCACCAACTCTAAAATCTGCGCCACCACCTCCTCCGGCTTTTTCCCACCCTTGTGCATCTCGGTATCTAGGAACGGCGGTTCCACCGCGTTGATGATCACATCCACCCCTTTCAATTCGTAACCCACTGCCTTCGTCAACGAATCGAGAGCACACTTCGAGGCGCAGTACGCTGATGCTTTGGGCAGATGCTTTATGGGTGCACTGATGTTCAAAATTCGCCCAAATCCTCTCTGAATCATTCCCGGAAGAATCGCCCGAATCAGCAAATAAGGTCCTCTCACATTAGTAGCCATAATTTTATCCCACTCCTCCACAGGCAGATCCTGTACCGCTTTCATCCCGGTGATGATTCCCGCGTTGTTGATCAAAACATCAATCGGCCCAACCTTCTCTGCCATCTTCACCCCTTTCTCTGCCGATTTTAGATCCGTTACATCCATCTCCACCGCTGTGCCCGTACCTCCGACCTTGTTCACCTCATCCGCTGTTTGCTGAATCTTATCCTTTCTCCTACCCGCACAAATGACCTTCGCCCCAACCTGCCCCGCCGCGACGGCCAAGGCTTTACCCAATCCCGACCCTGCTCCTGTAATCAGTACAACCTTATCTTTTAAATTCATAATTAGGTAGGGCGCAATTTACTCATCGCACCAAAGGTCACTCTACTCACTTTTCTGCTCCCCGCCACTTACAGGGATAACCGCGTTTGTTTCAGAGGTTGGCTGAGGAGTGGTCACTGCAACTCGCGGATATTGCCACAGAATAAACTCGCTTCGGTCAAACCACGGTCCCGAGGGCATGATCAGAGCCGATCCCACCCACTCCGCCCCTACCTTCGATCGAACGGGAAAATAACCCGTTGCCCCAAGAAGAGCCGACTGCTGAGACCCTGCTAACAAAAACTCCAAAAAACGGAACGCTACATCTTTTTTTGATGACTCCTCCCTTACCCCCATCACTTCAAAATCCACAACCGTCCCCGCTGGCAACGCAGACCAGCGGATCAGACCTCCACCCGCCTGTGGATCTAAGACGAGCCTCCAGGCAGGGAGATAACTCAACTGCACACTCCCATTCTTTAATCCGTCCCAACACTCCTGCTCCGAAGCCAACTTGCCGTTTAATGTAGCCTCGACCTGCTGTCGTGCCATCTGCTGGGTTGTCTCTCCGCCCAGATTGATCGGTTTGCCCTGTGACTTAAGCCAAATTGCGCCCATCAGATCTGGATCGCTCGGAAAAAGAGACTGCGGCTCTCCAGCCCAATGCGCGGGGGCGGCCAAAGCCACCTTGTGTGGAGTTCCAGGTGCCACTTTTTTCATAAAAAACCAGGGGCTAATTCTCCAAGGGCGACTTTTGACACCCGTGGGGTCGAAAGCTTGTCCTTGGAATACAGGATTGATTCCGTCCAGAGGCACTCGACCTGTAAGATCAGCCCAAGAAAATATCTGGCTCAAAGGTTGGAAAGTCCGTGCCTTGATCAAGTACACATCTCCGTCCGACGGCCACGATCCGTCTGAACCCCTTTCTAAAGCCCGTAAATCTATCTTTGGATTTCCCGATCCACTCGAAAAGGTATCCAGCCACAAAGCAGGAATCGCAGGCCCCTCCTGATAAACCACTAGTTTTGAAGGAAGCTGAAAGATTGAGGGAGCCGATGGGGCCGGCAATCGTTCCGGCTCCGGCCCTGCCGAACCCAACCGATGCCCCAACCCAAAGCCCAAAGCTAAAACCAAGAGAAGCCCCAGCCCGATCATTCCGGGAAGACGCGAATCTGGGGAACTTTTCGATGGCTCCATGCAAATACCTTCTCCCAAAACTCTCATCAGGGAAAGTCACAAGGTTGTTCTTTCCTTTCTGGCTGGGCATAATCCCTTGATGGCGAAAACAGAAGAAAAGATCGCTCTTTGGATGGAGCAACTTCGACGGATGCGCGAAATGCAATACGCCTACCACAAGAAGTTCTTCCATGGTCTCTACTTCTTTCTTGCACTAGTGATCGGCTGCCTTCTTTGGGATAGCCCGGTCTCTCTGGCTCTTGTTCCACTTCTCGTCATCACCGCCGGAACCCAGTCCTGCTTCTATCTTCACTTTGTCGACTTTGCCCGCCTCCACGCCCGCCATTTGGAATCTCGCCTGAACAAGGCCCTTGGGAAGGACACTTTGGTTGGCTCGGATATTGAAGATCTCTATTTCTACCCTATCGATGCCCCCAAGATCGGCGGCTTTGTTCCCTCGACCCCCCTGCGCTTCTTCAGCTTCTTCACCCTCCACTGGGTGGCCCTCTGGTTGGGCTTGGCCGCTTTTGCCCTATGGCGCCTTCTCCCGATGATGGGCCCCTGCGGCAAACACTACCTTGCGCTACTCGGCTTTTGGGGCGGCCTGAATATGATCTTTCTCGCTTGGTTTTTCGGTGCTCGTAACACCGCGAAACAAACTCAGTCCCGCTTAGATTGATCGCCGACGTCTGACTAAGGCGACTGATCCTGCACAATACGCTTTTAAAGAGACAGACTCTGACGAGCAGGTCTGGCTCGAATATACCTCCAGTCCTAAAAGAATTTGGAAACACACTTATGATGGTGACAACACATCAGGAAGCAGCACGCAGAACCAGTGGCATCGCCTGAGCTGGGGCAGAGAGGGAAACAAATTTGGGCTTTTATATTCCCAGTACGAAGTTGTCGGCGCTGAGGGCACGGCAGACCACGGAGTCTTTTTTGCAACAGGCACCTGCGTCGCATGGCCAAACAAAGGGAAAAGCATCGGCCTCACGGGTAAATATCCGCAGAATCTCAAAATTCAAATGCTCCGCCTTGATGGCGGTTGGAGTGGGGATCGTTTTACCACCGGAAGTCGTTACCTTGGCTTCTCAAGCTGGACGGCGAACCTAGACACCACCCTAACCAAAGCACTAAATGATGCCCGTGGCACCCTATCGACAAACCTCAACGCCAAGAACTGGATCATCAACTACTTCATCACAACTTTGGGCTACACCCAGACCGCGGATCGGAACGACGACTAGAATCAAACATTCGCGAAAGCGTGGGAACCCTTTCTCGACGCAACAACACTAACTATCAACGATCCGTCAGATACCCCGATTCGTCCTTTGCGATGCTGGGCTTCCGGTTTGTCTTAGTCCAAACCGTTTTGTCAAAAACTGGGAGTTTCCCGATCTGCTTGCACGGAAAATTCGCGAGCCTTGCGCTGCCATCCAAATAACGCGATGAGGGGGCTGCATAGGTCAAACGATCAGTGGTTAGTTTGTTGCCCTGCACAACCAACCGACCTGCATAGCTTTCCAAGCCAAAATAGTCATCATATTCCCGGGCCGAGAAAGTTCCGGCCCCACCTTTTAGGCGATACGTGTAGCTTTTAAACTGCTCACCGTGACCGGAATACTCTCCCTTCCGCATCCGGGCTAGGCGGCCGTCATCAAACCCCCACCGATCATTACGAAAGACGATACCGAAGTGGGTGTTGTCCCAAAACCAGATTTCCAACGGAAGATTGATGCGTGCGCCAAGCAAGGAGGGGAAATTGGCCGATCCATCAGGCTTGAGAGAAACCATGTTGATCGAGCTGATCCACTGAGTCCCCTCCCAAATCGTGTCGGCTAACTGGGCATGGCCAGAAAACGTGGCTGCTAGCCATAGGACCCAAATCCAGATGATTCTGCGGATCATTCCTTGGTATAGTAATAAGAACGGAAGCCTGGCTGGGCGTTTTTCTCAATGCTGGGTTTACGCGCGGTTTTGGTGAAGTTGCCTGTACGTATGGTCACCTTGCCACTTGACCGATAGCTGTTGCTCCCGATCGGATTTGGGGTGAGGGAGAAAACAATCTGCTGGGGCACTAAGGTGTTTAGATTGCTCAGGCGGAAGCCACCGGCGATTTTCATCAAGGCGCCAGCGTTGAAGGTGTCATTGGGCACATTGTAAATCGTCTGCTGAAGAAATGTGCCGGTTCTTTTGGAAGCGTTATAGGTATAGAGATCGGTCGTAGTTTCACGTCCATTGGAGTTACTGCTCATAGGGGACAGGCTTCCTCCGCCAACAAATTTGGGTCCCTGTTTATACCAAAAGACGATGGCGGGAAGTGGATTTCCATCCAAATCCACATCGCTCATATAGGCAAACTCCTCTGGATTTAGACCCCACTTGTCCCTCCGAAACACCACCCCGCAATTGGAGTTATTCCAAAACCAAATCTCGACGGGAAGCGTTAGTGAGGCGTTTGAAAGGTTGGGCCCCGATTGCAACACTCCTGCCTGAACTTTTTGCAAAGTAAGCCCGCTCAGGATGACATTGCCCTCCCATATAGTATCAGCCAACTGCGCACGTCCAAATGACATAGCCCCTATCAAAAAAACCATAAGTGTCCCGAGCAGAAGCTTCCTCGACATTAAGATAAGATTAATTGATTGTATTCTTTGTCAATTATGAATTCGTTCCTCCAAAAACACGGCTTTGTCATTTTGGGATCCATGGGTGCGGGTCTCATTCTTGGTATGGGTATCCACGCATTTACCTTCAAAACTGCTTTTGAGAAAAAGCCGCAACGCCAAGCAACTGCCCAAGGCTTAGGGAAGGCTGGCGAAGCTACGGAGGAATCCCAATCCACCGCCCCAGATCTTTCATCCTCCAAACAGTTGGTGGAGGCTCTCTTTCCAGGGGCGCGCATCGGCGGAGGCGAGAAAAACACCCCCCTGGATCCAACCGCACTCCAGATCCAATCCATCATTCGCAGTCCGGTCTCCAGCTATCAAAAAGTGGCCACCTTGATGAATCTGGCCAAAACTCTTCCTCCAGATCATCGGCGACTGGCCTACGCTAGCGCCTCCTTTGTTTGCGGACCTCAAGAGTTCCAGCAACTCATGCTTCCCCTCGTCTGGGACTCCGCCCTCCCGCCCGATCAGGCCCAAGTCCTCGCAGCCGGCGTCGTTGGCTTGCCCGACCCTGTCCGCCTCCCCATCTGTCTAACTCTTTTAAAACACCCCGATGAGTCGATCCGCGGCACCGCCCTTTCGGTGCTGAGTGCTTATTTCCCGGACACCGACGAGGCCTCCTATCCGCAAGCCGTGCAGTTCTACCTGAGTCACCCGGACTAAAAATCTAGCGGAATATGAAAATCTTTTGCGTTTTCCAATTTTAGTCCATTTTCAAGCTTCCTAACGTTCGATGAAAATCATGCCCTTTTCATTCTGCGGGACTTTTCTTTGGTTTATGATGTTTTTTGTTTTTTTGGCTCTTACCTCCTGTCGTCCTCACGTTCCTCCCACGGATAAGCCCGCCCCCCACTCCAACCCTGCCATTTCTCCTCAGGAACTCAGCCAGCCCCCCGTCCCTGTATTAACTCCCACCAATAAGCCTTCCTCCCCTAATCCCTCAGAAGCGGCCGATCCCATCGGCGATGTTCTTTCAGCCGATCTCACCCCGGGTGAAACGACCTCCCGTTTGCTCTCTCTCCTTTCCTCCACTCCTGCGGACGACAAATCCTTCCTTGTTCAGATCGCCGGCAATTACTGCCCAGACGAGGAGTATTGGCGCCTGCTTCCCCTGCTGCTCGACCGCTCCCAACCCGAGGATGTCCGGGACGAGCTGATGCGGGACATTCTGCGCCGGTCTGATTCCGTTAGGCTCCGTCCCCTCTACCGACTCGCCCTCGATCCCTCCCACCCCCTCAGCACCGAGGCCCGCGAATATCTTTTTTCCTATCTGCAGGACGTGCCGGAAAACGATTTTGCTGCCCTTGGCAAAGCTGTGGACAAAAGTGAGAAAGAAAATCGATGATTGCGCAAGATTCCAACGACTAACGGGTGGTGATATCCATCCCTGCTGCCAGCAGGGTTCCCGCCCTTGTCTTATACACATCCTTGATCGTTAGTGTCCAAGTTCCGTTCGGGTCAGCATTGGAAAATCCATTCACGTTCAGGATAGCCGATAGGTTGGCTGGGCTGGAATTTTTGACTGCGACAGATTTTAAAACCGTCAACGTCCTGTTTTGCGGCGACCGAAGTGTAATCACAAGATCCCCCCGTCGGGGATGCTGTATATTCAGATTCAGTTTTATCGAATCAACACCCCCCAGCATGTTGGCAACCGTGAATGTTCTTGTGAGAGTTCCTGCGTCAGGAATAGCGCCTACGCCACTCGCTGGAACGAAGTTTCGGAACACAGGAGAATCTGGGAATTGATCTTGCAGCGCTGAAAAGATCAGACTCATTCCTTCGGGATGATTCGCCACCACCCCGACACTAGTTGCTCTATCGCTTGAAACAACGACGCCTGTGTGTGCCCATCTCCCTTTCACCCAGCCCCAAATCGGCCCGCCACTGTTTCCCCCATAAGTGGCCACTCCGCTGATCTCCATAAATGGCCCGTAACTCTGAGTAGCTTTGTTGGCAAAAGGGATGGTTTCGTGCATTCGATAACTATAGTTTGAAGGGTCACCGGATTGATACTGACCACTCGGATATCCCGAAATCTTTTTTATAAAGGAGGTTTTGGCGCTGCTGGCAGACAAAAGAAAATTAGCCCCCGCTTCCAGCAAAGGCGCAAAATACCCATTGGCTGTGTTTTGCGAAACGTGATAGTGCACAACATAGTCTTTGGCAAAAGTCTGAACACTTGATTTGTCTTTATCGGGATCCAGCTCTTTTAGTGGCCCGTATCCATTAAATCGATAAAAGCCGCTCAGGGTGAGTCCTGTCGCACCGACATTGCTGGGCTTACTCGATCGGTTCCAGCGAAGAAACCAACGCGTGGAACCCACCCCAAACCATCCAATCCCTTTTTCGTAGTTCAGATGGGCGCAGCTTAAAACCATCCGCGGATGCCCTGCCACTGCACCCGAGGCAACGGATATCGAAGAAGTCCCATTTCCATAAGGCACATCGGTCTCAACCGCTCCAGTGTAGTAAAGAGGATCATTAAGTTCACTCCCCTGCGGAACAACTGTCGGTTCGATGACCGCAAACACCCAAGATCCCTGCAAAAAGAACAAAAGCAGAACCCACCTAGCGTTGTTGGATCCCATTTTCCTATTTATACCTCGTTTCCTGTAAATATCAAATTGCCCAGAGGCTTTTAATTTATTGGTTCTCTGTAATCTTTCTGATTTTTGTTAGGACCTTTACCCATTCACCTTGGTGTTTTGAGGCCCAAAGCGCACTGCTTTGGGTCTGCCACCACTGAAGTGCTGCGCGATCCGAAGCGATGATTTCCCGAGATGAGTTCACTTTGGGCTGGCCGGAAAGCCCCGGACTCACACTAAAGTTATGGCACGGAAAAGCAGAAAAGAATAACTCCGCCTCCTGACTCCCCGGGTCGAGTCGTTGAAGGTATGCCGCCAGAAGCTTTTGTTGATTGGAATCATTCAGTGACGCTCGGGCAAAGATTTGGGATCGCTGATAAATCCCCCGTCCCAAACTTAATAGAGAAGGATCTCGTACTAACTCTTCCATAGTTTCTACAGGCTGTTGCACAGCCATTCGTTCCAATGCCAGATCCACGGCTCCGACCCGCTCAACCACATTTTCGGGATCGGCAAGCCAATCGGTCGAAGCTTTGAGAAACTCCGGGGTTGCCTCTGGAATCCGACTCGCAAAATCCAGGCTCTCCAGCCATGCCGGGTCGGGTCGGGCCGACCAGTCCGCCTTCTTCAACAAACCAAGCCAGGCCTGCGTTAGTTCCGGCGTCGGCTTTTCCGCACCTCCATGATTCCACAGAATCTGAAGAGATACCGCATACTCCACCGTCGAAGACTTGGCCGGAATCACTGTGTCCAGCGCGTATCGACTCGCCATCTCCGGATCGATCTTCCCCAACAGATCCAGAAGGAACGCCCTCAGAGTGGGCCACTCATCCAATCCTGCCTCTCCCACTACGAAGCCTAGGCTTGTCGATAGGTCCTCCCCTGTGCGAAGGAACTCCAGCAGCGCTGCCGCAGCTGCATCGGGATTTGAAGCGAACGCTTTTTGCATGAACTCCCGCAACAGTCTCAGGACTTTTTCCCGATCTGGCTTTTGTGCCAGCCGGCTTTTGAGTACTTGTAGTTCTACCTTTAAGGCCGGATTCGGAGCATGAAGGACTATCTTATCCTCCTCCTTGCTTAGATCTTTTGGTGAATCCTGGGGAGGCGATGCGGTCCCAGGCTTCGAGGTCTGACTCTTTGGATCTTTAGACTGAAGAACCATTTCCTGTTTCTGCGACTGGCGGAAGACAACCCACACCAAAAGAAAAAGCAACAACCCGGCCCCAAAGTAGATGGCGCTCCTTCTCATCTACATATTCTCCAGCCTACAAAGAGAACGGGCAAGATGTTGCCTCATTCCTCTAAAACGATTTTCATGATAACTCGATCCACGTGTACTAAGTTCCTGTTTCTGACGCTTTTGTCAGCCAGATCTGATGGTGACTTAATTTGAAAACTCTTACTTTTAGGTGCAGACAACTTTCTTAACGAGTCATGATTTCCAAAGATCCACTTTGAAGGGACCCCACGTCCTGCTGGTAGCTATCCCTTACGGTCAAAGTCCAGACTCCGTTGGGGGAAAGATTCGTGAAGCCTGCAACTTTCTTGCTAGAGAGGGTTAAATTGATCCGTGAGGATTTTTTTTTCACAACAGCCGAGAGTAGGGTGACGGTCTTGCCAGAAGGACTCCGGAGCGTCACAGCCAAGTCCCCCTGTCGGGCGTGATTGATCGCAAGATTCAGTTTAACCCCCTGAATCACCCCCACCAAACCTGAAACGGTGAATGTGCAGCCGACCGAAGACTGGTCGGGGATCGCCACGGGAACATTTTCCAGGGCAACCGTTTTTTTGAGAAGGTCGCCTGTCGCCCCTGTTCTCCTGAGAGCCGAGGTGATGAGCCCCCAGCCCTGCTTGTTCAGAGAGCAGACCCCAATGGACGACCACTGGTTGGACAAATATTCTGTCCCAGAAACCAAAACTCCAGCAAAGGCCCACTCCCCATTTCGCAAAACCCAAACTGGCCCGCCACTGTTTCCTGGACCCGTCTCTACACCATCCAAACCGAGATAGTTCTCCCAACTCACGTCCATGTTGTCGCTAAATTCTGTTGAATGCATTCGATGCTCATTCGGATCGCCCTCATTGTACCGCCCCGCAGGATAACCGCTGATCAGCTTATTGAATCCGCCGGTCGTGAGATACTGTTTACCATCTTCCACCCACCCGCCTGCGTACCCCCCCGCTGTGTTCTGTGTGGCGCTGTAGTTGGCAACAAAATCAAACTGGAACGTCAAGGAGTCGTCCATGCCGTACTTCCGCACATTCGTCTTATAGCTCGAAAAGTAGTAGTAGCCGGTGAGCATCATCCCATCTGAATATTCCGGATAATTTCCTTGGTTCCATTTCCAGAACCAACGAATGGCTCTCGCAGGCAGCCAAGCGCCGTTGTCTCCGTAATTCATGTGGGCACAACCTAAAACAAGCTTTGGATGGACAGCCACCGATCCCGATCCCATGTAACCACCTGCCGTTTCGATCAACCCAGTATAAAAATAGGGGGAACGCCCAACATCCGCGGGTTCTACAGGTAATGGACAAATTGGCTGCCCATACACAAAAGGGGCGATCAAAAGGGACAAAAACAATCCGGCGAAATGTCGGAACGGCATAAAGACATCTTACACAACAAATCCAAATTTGCTAAAAATTTTAACCCCCTGTAGATCAACCATTTGGACCGAGGATGGCCTTGATTTTATCGATGGCCTGATCAAACCACGGCCGGTGCACGACAATCGAAGGGTCATTTTTCCAAGCCTGCAAAAGCACCAAATCGGCATGCAGCATATTTTGAATGTCTCCAGCCCCGGGGATGTCAGGTTGGCCCGAAAGCCCCGGGGCGACTCCATAATTGTGGCATGGGAAGGCCTGGTAAAAAAATTCCGCCTCCTTTCCGTCTGGCTTTAGATGCTGCAAATAAGTCTTCAAGGAAAGGACCTGCCCTGAATCCGTTACATCTGCCCGCGCAAAAAGCGAAGCACGCACCGCTGGGCCTCTGCCTCCGTTCATCCATTGAAAGTTCTGGAGTAATGCACTCAGAGTCTCTGCAGGGTGACGGATCATCATCCTCTCCAGCACCATTTCCGTACTCTCCGCCTTACCCGCCGCCTCGCCGGGTTTCGCCAGCCAGGGACTGGCCGCCTGAAGAAATGCGGGGGCCGCCTCCGGTATCCTGCTGGCGAAATCCAAGCTCTCCATCCAGGCCGCATCTGGCTTGGCCGCCCAATCCGGCTTCTGCAAAAGCCCCAACCATGCCTGGGTCAACTCTGGCGTCGGCTGATCCGCCCCTCCATGGTTCCACAGAATCTGAAGCGAAACCGCATACTCCACCGTCGAAGACTTGGCCGGAATCACCGTATCCAAGGCATACCGACTCGCCATCTCCGGGTCGATTTTTCCCAAAAGATCCAGAAGGAACGCCCTCAGAGTCGGCCACTCATCCAATCCTGCCTCTCCCACTACGAAGCCCAAGCTTGTCGACAGGTCCTCTCCTGAGCGTAGAAACTCCAGCAGCGCTGCCGCCGCACCATCAGGATTTGCAGCAAAAGCTTTTTGGGTGAACTCCCGTAACAGCCGCAGGACCGTTTCTCGGTCCGGCTTCTGTGCCAATCGGCTTTTGAGCGTTTGAAGTTCTGCCTTTAAGACCGGATCCGGAGCATGAAGGACTACCTTGGCCTCCTCTTTCTCCAAATCTTTTGGTGGATCGCTGGGAAGCGATGCAGTCCCATGATTCGACGTTTGATTCTTTGCATCTACAGAGCGAGCTGTTCCTTCTTGTTTCTGTGACTGGTTGAAAACAACCCACACCATAAGAAGAAATAACAACCCGGCCCCAAAGTAGATGGCGCTCCTTCTCATCTACATATTCTCCAGCCTACAAAGAGAACGGGCAAGCTGCTTACCCCATTCTACGCTGGAGTTGAGTTAAAACTTAATCGCCTTTTGATTCGGGGCCGTGACGGTGTTTTTGTTGGGTCGGTAGGTTCCAGTCGCCACGTCATAGAGCAGTACACACCCATACCCCTTGGTGGCGCCAGTTCCTTTGGCTGCCAGGGCAAAGTATCCGTTTTTATCAATCGAGCCCGTGATCGGCAGTGTGGCCGAGGCCGAGCCCACCGTCAGCGCGACTGTGCCACTCAGTTTGGCCCCCGCCATGCCCAGATTGGTCACGGCTACGGAATAATTCACTCCCTTTGAGATGCTGGTTTTGGAATTCAGATTGATCGGGTCGGGAGTAAACGCCTCCATCTTCCAGTTATCGACAGCCATATTATTGGACAAACCAGGCCAGATCCTGTTGTCATCCAGTTCCATAAAGAAAGCAACACCGCACATGGGACTCAGGGAAAGCGTGCTGGTATCGGTTCGCGAGTAGAGCACCTCATTGCTATCAAGATTCATCACCTCAAACCGGTCAGTTTGCGTAAGGGCGTTGTGCCGGAGCTTTAACCTAAAACGGCCGGAGCCGGTCAGAAAGGATCCGTCGTCTTCTGCGGGTCCGCCTCCCGTACTGCTTGCCCGCAACTCAAAATTAAAGTCCGACTCACATCGTGTGGTGCTGACAATGTTACCGTAACCGTCGTAAGATACGTGAACTCTTCCATAAACTGCCCGGTAGGCCTTTTGATTCGGAAACCACCCCACCACCAATCCCGTCACTGCCTGGGACAGGTTTGTACTAGGGCCAGTCGCCGGATAGGTGACTTCACAGGAAATCTCCCAACTACGAAGGGTGGAAACAGAAAACATTTTTTTTGGACCGCCCCAAGCCCAGGCAGCCGAGTTGTCGGAATCCGGCACGGTCGTGGTGTAAACCGCCTTTTGCTCAAACCATGCAACCTCCCTCTCTGGTCCGCTCTTGCCCTTGGTCCACTTGGTGCTCGAAACTGAAGCGGAGGAAAAGTCATCCGTCCCCTCCCACTTTTCCGCCGCGGGTAGCTGGTTTGCCACAATGAGGGCGCACAATACGACGGCCGTTGGAATGGTACTTTTCATGGACATCCGGTCTCTCAAAACTTGATCGCCTTCTGCTTGGGTGCGGTGACGGTGTTTTTGTTGGGTCGGTAGGTTCCAGTCGCCACGTCATAGAGCAGTACACACCCATACCCCTTGGTGGCGCCAGTTCCTTTGGCTGCCAGGGCAAAGTATCCGTTTTTATCAATCGAGCCCGTGATCGGCAGTGTGGCCGAGGCCGAGCCCACCGTCAGCGCTACCGTGCCGGTGAGTTTCTGATTCACTAGATCCAGACCCGTAACCGACACAGAATAAGCCACTCCATTGTAAGTTGAGTTTTGTGGGTTGAGATTAATTGGATCGGGGTTGTTTTCAACCACCGACCAGTTGTCCAAGCCCAACGTCGTGTTGTTTTTAGGCCAGTTTTTTTTACCCGCTATCACCGTTCCTACAGCCACGTAGGGGGTTACGCTAAGTTCACTGTCGTAAACATTTGATAATAGAACCCGAGCCGTAGAAAGATCCTCAACGCGATAGGTATCTCTTTGAAGAATTGCGTCATGCTGAATCGAAATCCGACAGTTCGGAGAGTTGATATAGTTGTCGTCTAACCCGTTATGATTCCCGGGAGAGTAGTCATTGCCAACCGAGATATATTCATAGGAGTATTCGGAAAAGCGTTGATACACTTTTAGGTATAACCTTCGCGCCCTTGATGGGGAAAAAGGCAATCCAATAACCCCAATCCCAGCCTTCGCACGGTCTACGGTTACCCCAGCAGGAACTGCGGTCGGAAGATGAACCTCAGCGGAAATGGTCCAATTCGCTGCTGACGGGACTTGTGAGGCATTCTTTCCCCAAGCCCAAAAGTGATCGTCTTCGTTGTTACTGAAAACACAACGCAACTGGCCGGCATAGACATACTGGTAGGCCGTTCTCAGGGCATTATACGGCTTCCATTTTTCCGCACTCACCGATGCTGATTCGAAATCGTCACTTCCCTCCCAGGTTGCGCCTTGCAGGACGACAACCCCACAGAAGAGAACAGCTATAAAAGGCATCCAGCAAAAAAGGGAGTTCCTCCCCCCGATCCAGACCTGTCGGAATAGATCAGTACCTGAAGACGTGAAGCTCAAGGTTATCTCCGTCTCTGACCGTATTCACAAAATAACTCGGCAATACTGGGATTGAATCAGAAGTGGATTTCCCAGCACCAAATGCGTCATCGATCGCTACACTCCAGTTTCTGGTTTTTTTATTAAAGCTATACAATGAGACTCGTCGATCCGAATCAGCTGTCCAATACCATAGGATAAACGAACTGGTGGTGGCAGAAGGCGATACCCAGTAACCACTTTGGCCAGCAACCTCTATCTTTCTTGCGAGAGCTTTCTTTTTTAAATCTAGAATATAAAGAATCTGGTCATCCCCTGGACTACTCTCCGTTGGATTGCTATTTATGATGACCGCCAGAAAATCGGTTCCAATTGGTATCAAGCGTTCCGTCAGAAATATTCCGGAATCAGACCAAGCGAGGCCTGTGTTAAATTCCATGATTTTAGTCTGCGCTTGGGCCTCAGCCGAGATTCCAACTAAAAGCAGACCGCATAATGAGATAATAGACTTTATTTTTCTCATGGATTAATTAATAGCCCAGAACAAGGCACTTTTCAATATCTCCTTAGGGATAAGCGATAAGCGAGCTCACGGATACGTTGGTTGCTATTGCCCACGGCAATTCTTTGCAACGCGTCATTACCCTCCTTTGTTCGGGTAGCCTGCAGGGCTTTCAACGCCTCACGCCTCTCCCCCGGATTACGATCCGTCATTGCTACCTGTTCGAGGATTGAAACGGCTTCGGGCAGAAATGGCTCTCCCTCTGCTGGGCTCCTCCCATAGGTCCTCGCCCAAGCCTTCAGGGCTCGCAGGCGCACCTCCGGTGATGTTTCCTTTCGGTAATTCGCCAATATTTCCCCACGGCTCGCATCGGTCTGATTCCCCCAAGCCTCATACCCCAGCGATCGAATTCCAGAGTCCGTCTCCCGAAGGAGCGAGCTCCTGATTTTTTCCGATACGGCGGTGTCATTCCTCCAAGCCAATCCTTGGTATGCTCCCGCCCGGATTTCCTCCCGTTTATCCCCCAAAGCGTTCGTCAAAAAAACTTCTGGAGCTGTGTCCCTCATTCCCAGCATGGCCAAGGCGTTCTGCTTTTCCTCCAAAGGCACGTTCTGATTCCGAAGATGGGCAGAGAAGAAAGGCTGGGTCTGTTCCCAGGCACGCCCCGCCAAGGCATCCACCAGATGCTCCCGCAGGACAGGATCCTGCGCTTGTCTCAGAAGTTCTTGGAGTTTTCCCGTGACGGATGGATTTCCCATTTGCCCCAAAACCAGCGCCGCCTCGGTGCTTTCCTCAATCGCGACCCCGTCTTTTGCGTAGGACATGAGAATCGATTCTGCCTCAGCGGTTTCCGTACGACCCAATCCGCGCATGGCCGCCCTCCGAATCTCCTGATCCGGATCATTGAGCACGGTCCTGAAATTGGGCACGGCTTCCGCCCCCCGGAAGCCATATCCTTCAAGCAGCTGAAGGTAGTTGGCCTTGCCTCGCGGCGTGGAATAAGCCCGCGTGTCTTGAACTTCTTTCCAAGTCGGCCTAGGAACCGAATCAGACTGAAACGCCGTACTCCACGCTTCTTCCAACGAGGTTTCTTGATGGACGGCAGAGTTTATCCACGCCCTTGGGGCATTTGCTGGCGTTTCCTGTGAGACTCCCTTTGAACCACCACGCTGCACGAACCAAACGAGTCCCCCAGCGACGAAAATGAAAAATCCAGCAAGGAAAATGTAACGCCCCAAACGAGAGGTCAAAACTTCCGGCTCTGGCCGTAGGCACTCACAGAACTTTTCTTGGCCACCGTCTGATCGTCTGACTCACGATAGGTCAGAATCACTTTGATCTTGGAGGTGGCCTTGGAGTTGCCCGCGGCAATAAGGTTCGCCACCCCATTCTTCACGGTTCCGGAAATCTTTTGATCGATGATGTCGTAGGAGGCTCCGGCATCATCCAGCACGGCAAATTTCCCTGTTCCCGTGATTTTGCCTTTGCCGTCCACGGTGGCATCGATGTCGGAGATCTTCCAATTTCCCGTACTGTCCCATTGACCGTTCATATCTTCATCTGGCAAATCTATAGCAAGATAAGTTCTAGGCAGGGAAAGAGGAAGATTTCTGCCTAGTAACCTGGCAGTTCCCTTGAGGCTGACATATCCAGCCATCTGGCCTGCATTAGGATTCAAATCGAAGTTAGAAAAAGTGTATAGCAACGAGAGACGATCCAGTGTGTACCCGGCGATAGTTCCGCCCCCACTCATAGTCAGCTTTCCGTTCACCCGAACTACACTGCCCGCGACCTTAACATTCATGTTGGCTCCAATCGTTCCCGCCCAATCAATGGCTAAAGAGTTGACGCTTCCACTGATTGTATAATCTCCCTCCCCCGCCAAGGACCCCGTGGCTTCGTTCATGGAAGACTCCCAGTTCAAGCTCACAGCAACCCCGTTGATGGTATTGTTATAAATAATATCTCCCTCGATCACATAAATCGGCGCGTTACCCTGACTTTCAAATTCAATTAAATCCAAACTTCCCGCAAAACATCGCGTAGCCACGCAAAAAAGAAACAAAGGGAAGATGATGTTCATACCCTATTGCTATCTGTGTAATGCCGTTTTGACAATTCCTTATTTTTCTTAGTAAATGAGAGTTCTGCATAGCGGAGCCGCTAGTTAAAATGCGCAAAAAACATCTTTCATTGAAATTAAATGAAGGATACCGCTCCGACCCCGATGCGGACTTCAGCGCGGCGATTTCGGATTGCTTTGCAGGACCCTTTGCGCCGCCGCTTTAACCTTGGTGTCCTCGGCTGTGGCGACGATTCGAGCTAAAGCTTTCCGAGCCTCAGGAGACTTTCTCTGTATGGCTAGGGCCGAGACCGCCTGCATTCCCTCCATGTTGCTTCCCTCAATCGCCAACCGCGCCAACTCGGGAGCCCAGATCCGGCCAAACTCCTGCACCGCGGCATCCGTCGACCCCCTACCCTGCAGGCTCCGCGCTACGGCCTTGGCCGCCATGATCCGGTTGATGGGTTCAGTTTCGGCCTGAGCGATCCGGCTCATCGCCCATGGATCTCCGCTCGATTGCATACCCAACGATTCCAGCAGGGATAATCTTGCCTGAGGATCGGACTCGGTTCTCAGTGAAACGAGTAGACGGGGTCCAGGATTTCCCTCTGATAAAACGCCCATCCCGAGGTAGGCGCCACTGCGAACCTCAGGATCGGAACTTTGCAGATAAGGCAAAAAGAAATCTTCCCGAACGGAATCAAACTGTCCGAGGGCTCCAAGGGCCTCTTTTTTGCGGTCTGATTCAATTGCCGGATCACCCAGTAATTGCCGAAAGAATCCCTGGGTCTGCTCAAAAGGCCGCTGGGCAAGCCCCAAAATTAGACACTGTACCAACTCATCCCGATCCGCCTTGGGATAGGCCTGCATAAGAATCGCAGTGGCGTTGGGAGCCCGGCTCCCGCCCAAAGCTAGGGCGACTTCGGTGCTTTCCTCGATCGCCAAAGCAGGCCGACTCATCCACTCCCCAAGGAACTGTGCATCCTCCGCTCGACCTGTGGCAGCCAAACCTCGAACTGCGGCCCTGCGGATTCCTTGCTCGCTATCACCGAGATAATCTCGCAAAAAACTGCTGGCCTCGGGTTTTCCGGAGGATCCGATCGATTCTAGGATGGCCTCGCGTACGTTCCCCGGAAGAACCATCGCGAGGGCCTTACGCCAGAGCAGGGAATCCCCGTTCTCCCCGATTTGCCGAGCCAAACGAAGCCGAGCCTTGATGGATAGAGCGGGATCAGCCAGGCGATTCGCATCTAGGGCCGAAACAGAGGACCCGGGGGAGACCGATTCGGCCCCTTCCCGTAAGCCCTCGTCAGATCCCTTTGAGAAAACGGAGTTTTTTTCCGGGGGCACGGAACGTGGAGGTGATGCATTCCGTGAACAAGAAAGCAATAGGCCGGTTGCCAGGAGTCCCAGATGTTTGGCAACCGCCCGAAAAACAGGCCTGCGCTCGGGCACTCCCGGCAACTTTTAGTAGGTCAGTGTGTAACCAAGAACCTTCATTGAGTTCTTAGTTCCATTTAGGTCTGCATTGCCATCAAGATTAAGTTTGGCAGAAATTCCCTTAACACTGGTGCTGGTAAGGGTGAGGGCGCTGATGCCCGTTTTGGCATTTCTTGTGCCAGTGACCTTAAAACCGACCTCGTCATAATCTCCAAATGTTCCGGACGCCGAGCCAGTAATTTTGTTTTTGGTAGTAGTTAAAAATAGCACGATTTCGGGCGTGACAATGTTGTCCGCAGGGAAATCAAACGGGCCAAAGTCTTCTGGTTCATACTTTGCTGTTACGGTTCCCTTTTGAGTCGGATCCTCATCTAAATAACCGGATACTTTGAGAGCCCCTGAGGAAATGAGTCCAGCGATTTGCCCAGACTCAATATCCACACTCAGGGTCTTAAAAGCAAAAGTTCCAATTACGCCGGTCAGCGTCACAGAATAGGATCCAGAATCATCTGTGAAGACGCCATCACCTGTAACACTTCCCTTGACGATGGTAGTCTTAGCACCAGCCAAACGAACAATCGATCCGCTCTTTGTAGCGGTAGCAGAGAAAGTCATATCCCCATCAAAGTTAACAACCAATTCATCATTGGCGTAAAATTCACTGCCGGAAATGTACCCGTCCATTGCGCTTAGCTTGGAGGACGTTAGACCTTGCACCATGGTTAAGCCAAAACTCGTGGCGCTGATTGTTTCCTTGAGAGTCACCCCGTCAAACACAGGAATTTCCACCCTAGCGAGGTCGGGAGTGTACTCCCCATTTAACTGGGCAAATGCAGGACAGAGCGAACCGAGAAGTAAAAATAACACTGTTTTCGATACGAATTTTTTAATAATCATTTAATTAATCTAACATCATATTTTCGGTTTTCAATGCTTTTTTAGTTAGGCAACGAAGGCTAACAAGATGTGTTGCGGTAAATCGCTACAATGCTGTTCTTGTCCTGAACAATTCAGGCCTATCGCCGAATTTTCATCCTTAAGTTCGGCTTGCCGTGCATCATAGAATCCTGATCATCAGGAAGTTGTAGCGAGTGTATCCTGCGCAAATTTTTCGCAATGCTTTGAACCCCTAATCACCTTGCCAGCTCGATTCGCAGGTCACAGATCACAAAAGCTATCATCGTCTTACCAAAATAATGAGACTTCCTAACCCGTCGCAAAATGGGTCGGGACAGATATCTATAGCCTTTTTGGGTGTTCGACTAGTCCACTGGACGCGACTATAAAGCACTTTGTGAATCAACTCCGGCGCGTTGTGGCCTTTGGGCTTCCTTTTCTCTGGCCTTATCGCTCCCGCTTCATGGCGGCAGTGCTTTTGGCACTCTTTTTCGGGGTATCCAACGGCGCCTTTGTGTTGGCCACCAAAACCCTTTTTGAACGGCTAAGCCCACCTCCTCTGGCCCCTGGACAGGTCGACCCTCAGGCTTTGGCATCTCCCTTTTCCGAGGAATTCGCCCAGAGGATAGAAATAATCCTGCCGCGCTCAGGCCAACCCATCACCCCCCTCCAAATTGCGGGTGCCGTTCTATTTCTTCCCCTCCTGATGCTGCTACGCTCTGGAACAAGTTATCTCAGCGCGTACTGCATGACCTGGGTCAGCACCCGAGTCGTTCGGGACATGCAACTCCGAGTTCTCGAAAAGCTTCACTCCCTTTCTTTGGACTACTTCAATAAGTCCACTCTTGGTGATCTTACGACCCACATCTCTGGCGATACCCGCCGTATTTTCGATGCAATGAATAACGGCTTCAGCGACCTCATCAAGGAGCCCATCACACTTCTGAGTATTTTGGCTGGCATGATTATGATCGATGCCAAGTTAACTTTAGCCGCAATCGTCATTCTCCCCTTGGTTACTCTTCCCATTCTCATTGTCGGAAATCGATTAAAGCAAATTGCCCGCAAAACCGTTTCTGTCGGCATCAGCCAAGGCAGTGGCTTGATCGAAGCTCTTTCTGGCATCCGACTCATCAAGGCCTACGGACTCGAAAAATTTCAAATCGACCGTTACCGAGACGAAAGCCTGAAACTGGTCAATCTCGAGGTCAAAAAAACCCAAGCTGGCAAGCTGGTCAACCCAGTGATTGAGGTCATCAGCACACTAGGCTTGGGGGTATTCATTATTGTGGTTTTCGCAACGAATCAATCGGTCTCAGATTTTGTAGGTTTCTTAACAGGCCTCATTATGCTTCCAAGCCCTGTCAAACGCCTTGCCCAAATGCACGTCGATCTGATCTCAGCCACCGTGAGTTGCGATCGCCTCGAGAGTTTTCTCGCTCTTAACCCAAGTGTTCAAGAACCCTCCATGCCCACCCCGATTGCTCCACTGGGGAGTGAATTGACTTTCGAGAAGGTCTACCTCGATTACGGACACAAGCACGTTCTGCAGGATGTCGATCTCAGGATTCCCAAGGGATACAAACTAGGCCTCGCTGGAGCCAGCGGTTCCGGCAAAAGCAGCTTGATCAATCTTCTGCCCCGATTTTACGCACCTACCTCTGGCAGAATTCTGTGGGATGGTCGGGACCTGAGCACCCTCCACACTAAGGAATTGCGCTCCCAAATCGCGTTGGTCAGTCAGGATGTCGTTCTTTTTGACGCATCGGTTGCAGACAACATCGGTCTGGGGCGTCTGGGAGCCACCCGACCTGAAATCGAAGAGGCGGCTCGGAAGGCTTTCGCCCATGATTTTATTCTTAAACTGCCAAGGCAGTACGAGACGCGCGTTGGGGAGCGCGGGGTCATGCTTTCCGGCGGCCAAAAAGCCCGGATCAGCTTGGCTCGAGCCTTCCTTCGGAATGCTCCCATTCTCATCCTCGACGAAGCGACAGCCGCCCTAGATGCCGACTCGGAAACGGAAGTTCAAAAAACCATCGACCAACTGGAGGAGGGACGCACCGTCGTTTGCATCGCACACCGCCTTTCCACCTTAGCCAATATGGACGAGATTGTGGTGCTGGACGGGGGGCGCATCGCCGAACGGGGTACCTTTTCGAGCCTGCTGGCCAAAAAAGGCCTCTTTGCAGGAATGGCGTCGCAACAGGGCATCAGTTCCCATTGACCTCGGATGGAAATTTCCATCGTCACCCCGGTTTTTAACTCGATCCGTTGGATCGAGCTGTGTGTCCTGTCCGTTCGCCACGCACTCAAAGGTCAAGACTACGAACATATCGTGGTGGACGGGGGCAGTAAGGATGGAACTGTTGAATATCTGAAGGAGCAGAAAGATATTCGCCTCATTCCAGGGCCAGACAAAGGAATGTACGATGCCCTAAACAAAGGCATGGCTGCCGCACGTGGTCGTATTCTCGGGCACTTGAACGCCGACGAGCAGTACGACCGGGTGGGACTAGCCCACGCCCTTCAAAAACTTGATCAAACTGGGGCCGACGCCGTCTTCGGACCCACCATCATGCTGGATGGCCAGCTCAACTTCCTTTACCTGTTCAACCAGATCACTGTTCCCCGCCCCATAGATGCGGATTGGCATATGCCGGTTCAAACCTGCTCCTTCCTGTTTCGCCGTGGAATTTGGGAGCGTTGCCCCTACCCTTCTGAGTACCGCATCGTGGGCGATCATGTCTGGTTCCGCCGCCAAATGAAACTGGGCCTGAAGCTGGTCTCCGTCCGCAAACCCATCGGTATTTTCACCTGGCACGAGGACGACATTGCTAAACGCATCGGCCCACACGGAGAAAATGCCTTGGCTGACATTAACCGCAAAACGGTTCGAATGCGTGCCGCTAAATTACTCTTCCGCCTTAAGAAGCTAGTATCAGGAGGTTGTTTTCGACCTTTCCGCTCCTCTTACGAAATGATTACATTATTAAAAGCAGTGGAGAAACGCTCACGGATCTTTCCCCAGCTCGGACTTTAACAACTCAAAAACTTCTCCCTAAACATCTGCATCACTGCTTGGGGGTTGCCATATTCCTCATATTGGGTTCCCCTCGTACTATGAGGCACAAATTCTTTCAATATGTTGGCCAATTGGCGCCCATTTCTGTAAAGCAAAGCCTGATTCTCCAGCATCTCAAGATGAGCCCTTTCCCTTGATTCCGAGAACGTAATCACCGGTTTGCCCAACACCGCAAATTCTCCCACCGCTAGACCAAATGTTTCCCCATGCCAACGGGCATGCAACATAGCATCGCACGTAGCGATAAATTTCGCCTTTTCCACCGGATCCACCGTGGCTTGCAGATAATGCACATTTGAAAGCCGCTCAGTCCCGCGAATGGGTTCGGTATTGAGAAACACAAAATGATCGCCCGTGAAATTCCGAGCATGCTCGATTACAGCTTTCCGTGCAAATGGGATGTTGAAAGTATCCCACCCGCCATGTCGTCCAAAAACCTTAGCCTCTTTGGGTATCCGTAGTTTTCTCCTGAGGTCTTCCTCGGAAATAAACCGGGGAACATAAAACGGCACAAAAGAATTCTCCCGACCAGTCATCACCCGTGACATCCAAGAGGAAAGATAAGCATACGCATCCCCATGGAATTCATCGCACAGGAACTGGGCGTGAACACAGTTTTTTAAGCCGGGCACTAGAAACCCGTCGTAGGGTCCGGGTTTGGTCATATAAACTAACTCTGTCCCTTCTTTTTGGAGCCTCCTTCCCAGATGATTTTTATCCCGATAAAGAATCACCAGAAACTCCTCCATCCATTTTTTTAGTAAAGGGTTTATGGCAAATTCAGTCCGATCCGGGAGGCAGAGGACCGATTCATTCCCCAACACAGAGCGATTCAACCGGGCGTAATCCAGCATGGCCCCCTCAGATCCCCGTTCCGTCAGCATCCGGGTATGAAAAGCTACTTTCATATCAATCTGGGGATAACACGGATCGACTTATTAGGGTTAGGATGGACTTTCAGAGGCTTTTTTTCCTTTATTTCACCTTCGCAAAACTATGATTTGGAAGGATGAACTTCCGACGAATCCAGCTTTGGCACGGTTCCTCCAGATATCGATAAGAGAGCCCAGACAACGCTAGGATTCCAACCAAGATGAAAATGAAGCTTCCTGGGTTGAGGAAAAAAGCGGGATCTAATCCTAACTCCCTGAAAAACCACACCAGCAACAAACTGATGGGAAAATGAAGAAGATAACTACTGTACGTCAGGTGACCCAACTGGTTGCAGATCTTTGCTAAGTCATTCCAGGCTGGCAAATGTGCTAAACATACGACTCCTGGGGTGACCCCAAGAAGCAAAAGGGTCTTGGGGGCATGCATGCATCCCGCTGCCCAGCACCCAAGCACGGCCACAACCATGCTCATAGCCACCCCCATCCGAAAGCGTTCTGGAGTTCGCTCTTGAAGGAGCCATGTCACCCCCCCCGCGAAGAAAAACAGGATGCACTCAATGACGCCACCCTCGAACGACTTATGTTGATTCAGGAAAAGACTTGGAACGAGCAACGCCAAGGATGGCCAAACAGCACGGGGAAACCGGCGAAGCAAAAGATAAAATAGCCCATAAACCAGCACTTCCACGGAAACACTCCAAACCGGCTTGTTAAATGACTTCTCAAAGACCCACCAGTTGGAGGCGAAACCAAGGTGAAGAAGAAAATTTTGCCAGCTGTTGTTTCCAAAGGGGCCCGTAAAGCTTCTGAAGTTGTAGAGGAACTGCAGGGCAACCACGCTAAGCAGGGTGAAAAGGTGCAAAGGATACAATCGGGAAAACCGGTGAATAAAAAACTTTCGCGCGGAAACCTCACCTTCGGACACCCGCCGTGAATACTGGTGGTAGAAGATATATCCGGAAAGGATCCAAAAAACCTCGACAGCCCAGGATCCAAATCGAAAGGGAGAAAGCAAGGTCTCCAGCCAGAAGGGCAAAACCAAGGCCCTTCCTTCGAGCTCCGGAAAAGGCGAGAGATATTGGGCGGGGTAATGTGAAATGAGGATAGCCAGCGCGCTGGAAAAACGCAGAATTTCCAAGCCCCAAAGCCTCGGAACCACAGGGCTGGTCGCCTTAGGGGAAGGAGTTACTGCTTTTTGCTCACTCATGCTTCTCGAAGTTGAACCATACCTCACCCTCCCCTTCCCGGAGAGGGCCAAGGTGGGGGTCGGGGTTCATTTCTTTCGGGGACAATAAATCTCCATACGCTGGTAAACTAGCTGCAAAGCGTATCCATCCGCCTTGAGACGTGCAGCCCAAACTGCACGTTCCGTTGGATTCCAGAGACCGATCAACTGCGGTCGAATTTGCTTTTTTCGGACTGCCCGGCAAACGGCGGTCGCATCCCGAGCTGAACGGGCGGTCACTCCCCAGGGGGATGCCCCTGCCTCCAGTGCCGCCGGCAAATCCCAACCCGCTTCTCGTGGACCATGAACTTTTGACTTGGGACGGTTTCTCTGACAATGAGCAAGCGGAATTTGCCGATGCTCCCAGATCTCGACCTTCCAGCCTGGGATTCCCTCCAGCCAGACCCCCAAGCTGCCCACCAGACCGTCTCCTGCCGCCATTTCCCAAAAAGTTTCTGGTTGAGTGCCGGCCAAAAATTTCTCCCTAAAAAGGGCAAAAAAACCTTCCTTCCTGAATCCACGATTTTCCAAATCCCATCTGCGTGAAAAACCGATGCATCGCGTCCGATGCGCGCGGGTTCCATAACCGGGAATATGCCGATAGAACCATCCCCGCACTTTTCTAAGAAAGATTTTCAAAGAGATTTCTTTTAGTCGACTTTTTTCTTATCGTAAATCGTTATGACTGGGCTGAAAACATGGTTTCTCCAGATTTCCCCCCGATCGTGGATTCGTTCCGCCGAGGTGGCTTGGACACCCCACGCTCCTGACCAAGGGGCGGAGGAGCCTTGGTTAAGCCGAGCACGGAAATGGAACATCGCTCTCGTTAAACAGGAGGTATTGCCGACCCTACCGAATTGGCCGGGTCGACACCCGATCCGAGATTTCGTGGTTTCTTCCAATGGACATACTGGCTGTCTTTCCTTTTTACATGAATTGCGAGCCGAACTGCTGGTGGTTCGGACAGCGGGGGAGCCAGAGTGTTCTACATGGCTGGAAAAATTTCTTGGGGATCCGGATCCCAAAGCGAGCCGCCGCGCATTCGAGCAGAGAGCCGTGGAGCAGACTTTTTTGAGCCCAGCCGGCCCGCGAACCCGGCGGGACGTTGCCCGCACCGTCGACGAAATTGATTGGAACACCTTTGATCTGGTCGTGTCTCTAGATATATCCATCCCTACCCGAATCCTCCGCCGACATCCCCACGTGGTTTGGGCCTACATGATCACCGAAACTGGAATGCCGGCCTATCGCGCCTCCCGGAGAGGACCTCTGCACGGTTACGATCTTTTCCTCAACCAATGCGCCCGGCGCTTTCCGGTGCGCCCCTGGAGGGCCCCCCATGAAATTGATCTTCCATGGGCATTCCAGACACAGGATTGCTATGGATGGAACCCTCGTTCCGACGATGGTTCGGTAGGGCTGGACAGGCATACCTGGAAACTCGTTGAAGAGGGGCGACTCCACTTCCCCAAGCTTAACCCCGGAATTCCCATCCGCGGACAGCCCGTCGATTTTTTGCGACAGTATGCCCAATCCCGCTATTTTCTTCATATGGGTCCGCGCAAGACATGGGGAACATCCTTACTTGAGGCAAGCTGCGCCGGCTGCCTCGTGTTGGGAGATCCGCAATCCGTGGTTCATTCTGCCCCTTTGCTTCCCACCCTCCAGGTAAGAAACCCGGCCGAATTACACCTTCGACTTGCTTGGCTCGAGGAACATCCGAGAGAACGGGCCGAGCTTTGGCGCCACCAACAAGCCAAGACCCGGGACCTCGCATTCCTGCGGCCTCTTCGCCATCTGGTGGAGGCCGTTGAAGGGATCCGCAAATCCCGTGGGCAACAGACATGATGAAGCCGAAAATTTCGATAAACTTCATCGATTTTCCGGAAGGTAGCCGGAGATTTTTTATGAAACTGCTAGAACCCCACTACGAAATCGTTCTGGCGGACACGCCTGATTATCTTTTTTACAGCCACATTGGACACCGACACCGGCTCTACAACTGCGTGAAAATTTTCCATACACAGGAAAAATATCTGCCGAATTGGAAGGAATGCGACTATGCCGTGGTTTCGGTTTTGGCAGACGACCCGCGCGCCGCCTATCTGCCGATCTACGCTTTCGACGGGATGTCCGAACGACTGATCCGAGCCTCGATTCCTGATCCGGAGGCTCTGCGGGCCCAGAAGCCCTACTTTTGCGGCCTAGTTTGCGCCTATGCGGACCGCTCCGTTCGACGGCGAGTGAACTTTTTTCACGAGCTGAACCGCCACCGCAAGGTGGACTCCTCGGGACGGGCGCTGAACAATGTAGGGTTCCGTCTGCCCATGACGGACCGCTACGGATCGAAGGTGCGGTGGTTGCAAAACTATCGGTTCAATTTGGCCTTTGAAAACGCCCGCCGCGCGGGATGGACCACAGAGAAGCTGGTGGATCCGCTTCATGTCCATACCATTCCGATTTACTGGGGAGATCCCCGAGCTGGGGAATACTTTAATCCAGAGAGCTTTATCTGCGCTGACCAATTCCCATCCGACCGTGAACTTGCTGAATATGTTGTCCATGTGGATCAAACCCCATCCCTTTATGCCCGCTATATCCAAGCCAACCCTTTTCACGGAAACCGGCCCAACGCTGCTTTTGATTGCGAAAAGTTGCTAGGGTTTTTCCAAGGCGTTTTTTCAAATCCCCTCAAGCCGGTCTCCCAGCGGCGTTGGTTTTTCAATATTACCAAATGGCGTGTGGCCAAAAGGAATAAGCTTCCCGGGGAGTAATTTTCCCGATGGGAACTCTTGACCCTGATAAAGAAAGACAAAAAAAAGATAACATCGGGAGCATTCACAATTTGAACGTCGAAGTGCGATCTAGCAATTTGTAGATAAAGTTTTCGTTCTTTCCCAACTTTCTGAGAGCTTCGACAAAGTCCACATGGAGGAGCGGCCTTCGGAAACTCCTCTGCTAAATAGTTTATGCGACATCAAGTGTTTATATTGATCCAATCAAATCTCCTTTGTCCGCTCAACAGGATATTGATTTGGGCGATTGCCCTTGATCAGATGCGAGGGAAAGATTTCAAGTTGCCGCTTTGATGCCTAAGCTTTTGAGTAAATCATGGCTGACTCAAAGCATCTTTCAAAGATCCGCCCACGCGGCTGGGTCTCTCTCTCTTTTACTTTCTGCAAAGAGCTTATCAATCCAGATCGAAACGGCCTGCCCTTCTGCCTTCCCCCAAAAGACATTCTTAGCTGGTTTCGAAACAACCGATACTGGGGGCGCCGGCCGGACCCAATTCCACCAGCTTTACCATGGTTAAATTACAACCTGCTTCGCTGGGTTGAAGAACGGGGACCACGCTCCGTATTCGAATGGGGATCAGGAGCCTCAACTATTTGGTTTTCGCGTTTATCCACATCCCCAAGTGTAGTTTCTGTGGAAAGCGATCCGAAATGGCATTCCGTTGTACAAGCCTCCCTTCATGAGGCTCACCTCCAAGCTCAAGTTTATCTCTGCCCAGATAAACCGGCATACCTCGAGGCTTTTCGTTTGTCAGGAATCTTGCCGCCAGATCTCATTCTGATTGATGGGGTCTGGCGGGAAGACTGCCTAGAAGTCGCACTCCCTTATGTTAAGCAGGGAACCTGCATTATTTTCCACGACACTCAGGCTAAGCCGTACCAAAAGGTCATCCGCCATCTGCCAGATGGGGTCAAGAGGCGGGATTTTTATGGACCATGCTGGGGAATCAAAAATTTCCGAGGATGGACGCTGCTTGAAGGCTCTTGAAACTGCAGTGATTCGCTTAATCTTTCCGAGCAAGTTTATCTGATTCTTCTTTTATGATCCGGCTCCGGATAGCTTCACTGTCTGAGGTAAGTCGGCTTCCTTGCGCCCGAAGGTATTTCCGACTCCACCCTTCGCGCTTCTTTCTCACTTGTCGCAAGAACCTCGGAGTATATTTTTTCCTGGAAAACAAATGAAGCTCTAGTCCGTCTGTAGTTAGATTATACCCATGCCGCTCCCCAAGAATTCTCAATCCTTGTTCAGTGTAAAAGGAAACATGCTGTCCATTCCCTACGATATACCACCAGTCCGCACCCTGCCCTTGATAAAGCAATGTCGAAAATAGAATTGCCGAAGGTCGCATGGCAAACATTTTAGCAAATTCCATGGATGGATCGGAAAAATGTTCTGCGACCTCGAAAGCCGTGATCAGACTCCATCTAGAATCTAATTGATCCGGCTTACACAAAAACTCACGGCTAAAAAGGGCATCTGCGAATGGGTCGTAACCGTAGGCATTCAATCCCGCGTCCCGACAAAATCGAACAAATAGACCCGTCCCTGTTCCCCAATCAAGGCAGGGCTCCGACGGGCCGATGTCTGTTCGTAAGGCGAATGCCACGGTAGTTTGCGCTGTCCATAGGCAGCGATCGGCCATCCCAGTATCTTCTTCAGCATATTTGGCCTGATAGGATTGAGTCAGCCATGTGGGCAAACAGGTCTGCAGATGCCCACACGAACCACAGCAGAAAAACGGCACGACCTCGCCCCAATATAAAGTCTTTTCAAAAACCAAGCGGGACAAATTGCTGCAAACTCGACAGTGTGTCTGAGTTTGAGGATCATTCACTTGCAAAATATCGTATTCGATCTGATCGTCAGTGAAAAGTAGATTTTCAATAAGAGCGAGATTCACCAATGGTTTGATATCCCCAGTAACCTGATGTATTGAATCTAAGTGTCATCTTCAAAAAAACCTCGGATTCCTGTTTATCAACCGACTTTGGGTAAGGAGGAATGGCGAAATGTAAGAATGTGCCTTACATCCTCTTGGATATCGTCGAAAGGGAAGTTCATAAAGGATTTCGAGAATTCCTTCGCTCGATTAACTAGGAGACGATTTGCTATCAGCGTATCAAATGGCACCACCGCTTTGCACGCAGCCTTGCTCTCCCTTGGTATAGGCTCCGGAGACGAGGTCATTGTCCCTACCCTCACCTACATCGCCCCGGTGAATGCGATTCGCTATACAGGCGCTAACCCTATCTTTGTCGATTCTTGCGTTGATACATGGCAAATGGATCCCCAGTTGGTTGCCCAAGCTGTAACAAAAAGAACTAAGGCCATTCTGGCTGTACATCTTTACGGGCATCCATGCTCCCTCACGCCCCTTCGCCATATTTGTCGGAAGTTTTCCATTCCCTTGGTAGAGGACTGCGCCGAGGCCATTGGAACGACCTACTTTGGAAAGCCAGTTGGTTATGCCTCGACCTTGGCAACATACAGTTTTTTTGGAAATAAAACCATCACCACTGGAGAAGGAGGCATGATCACTACTGATGATCCATCTTTGGCTAAAATTGTGTATAGCATCAAGGGGCAAGGATTGGCCCCTGATCGTGAATATTGGCATGATCGCATAGGATATAACTATCGGATGACGAATATTTGCGCCGCAATCGGATTGGCTCAGTTAAAAAAATTACCCTTATTTCTTAAGGCAAAAGAGCGATTGGCTTTTTTTTATCGAGAGGAACTATCGAGACTCCCTTTGACTTTCCAAACATTGGAAGAAAGGGGGGTTAGTTCAAATTGGATGATATCCTTTTTGGTGCATAATCCAAAACTACGTGACCCACTTCGAAAATGGTTGTCGAAAGGGGGCGTAGAAACCAGACCTATCTTCAATCCTGTTCATAAAATGCCCATGTATCGCCAAAAGAATAACAAACGCTTTCCGGTAGCTTGTAGGATTGCTTCCTGTGGGATCAATTTGCCCAGCCATCCCTCTTTAACGACGAGGGATATGACATATATTGTAAACCTCATTTGTAAGTTTTTCAAAAAACCCTCGTGACTCCACGCTCGTTTGAGACTCCAGAACAAAAAAACTGGCTTTTCCGAACTCTCAGCCATGGAGACGAGATTCCGTTAGAGCATTTCTTTACAGAAATGAAGGAAGGAGATGGCCTCTCGTTTTTTCATCCGCACCCTTCGGACTCAATCACCTTAGCTGGAATATGTCAGAATCCTGGAAAGGATTATTATTGCGGTGCATTTGCGGGTTCGACAATCGAGGCCTACGGAATGTTGAGGGGCTGGAACGAAGGGTATTTGGAACCTTCCTTGGGTCTTGCTGTTACTCCCAAAAGTCAAGGCACTGGATTGGGGCAACTCCTCCTACAGCATCTCCACGCGGAATCCCGCCGGCGAGAATGCCTTCGTATTCGCCTGACCGTTTATGAAAAAAATTCGCGGGCCGTCACCTTCTTCGCAAAAAATGGATATTCCTTCACTCCCTGGCAACAAGGGCGCCTTCTCGGTTATTTTTCGGCTTAACCGTCGGCATCCGCACAATGAAAGTAGGACTACTTGCCCATGATTTTTTGACCTGGCAAGGGGGGCGTGACTTTCTGGACATTTTCGTTCGGGCTCTTCTCTCTGGTCCACAGAAAATCGAGTGCTTCCTTATTCTTCCCGTGAACGGTCCTAGGGCGTGGTTTCGTTCTATTCGGTTGAGCTGCCGAGCGCTTGTAAAAACATCCCGCTGGAAATGGTCTCCTCCCGACCAACAATACCGCCTCTCAGAGTTGACTACCCTGGATGCTTCCGTGACCCGATGCTACACAGATTTAGGGCGTCACGCTCTTTTGCGTTGCATAGAACGAAACAATCTCGAACTGGTCTTACCTGCCGTTCACAGCCTGGGAAAAGATTTTCCAATTCCGTGGATTGGCTACGCCTATGACTTTCAACATCGGTATTATGGCAATTATTTTACCGATAAGGACCGTCTATCACGAGATTCACACTTTGAGGCAATTTTTAATGATCCTGAAGTCACGGTAGTAAATTCCCGTTCTGTTGCATCGGATGCCGAGCGTTTTGTGCATCCCATTCGATCCTCAATTAGCGTTCTTCCATTCACACCGTTTCTTCGAAGCGAATGGCTCAAGACGGATGAAAGAATTTTGGAGAGATACGGGCTCGTCAAGTCGAGCCCTTACTTTTTGATTTCAAATCAGTTTTGGCCACATAAGAATCACCGTGTCGCCTGCGAAGCCGCCAGGCTTCTACGTCGAAAAGGGGCTGAATTCAGTTTAGCCTTTACTGGAACAGGAAATACCATGGAAACGGAATCTACTTTGGCTTCCTTAAAAAAGGATTTCTCGGATTTAATTTCTGACGGAACACTGAGGCTTCTTGGATGGATTCCCAAGGCAGATCAGATTGATCTAACCAAAAAAGCCTCGGCGGTAATTCAGCCGAGCCTGTTTGAGGGTGGCCCAGGCGGAGGAGCTGCTTACCATGCGTTGGCCCTAGGCCAACGCCTGATCGCTTCTGATTTACCGGTCAACCGCGAAATCAACACAGGACAAGTATCTTTTTTCCCACCAGATTCTGCTGATGCACTTGCAGTCCTGATGGAGAATTGTTTGCAAAAAGACACCCTGATTCCTTCCCCTGACTGGGAAGCACTTAAACATCAAAGCGAAGCAAATCTAAAAGAATGCGGTTATGTTATTCATGAGGCGATATCACTTTGCCTCAAAAGATTTGATAGCCGTCGTCAATTACAAGCAACATAGTTCATTTTCTAAAAACATTCTTTTTTATTCTCCTGCTGAATGAGCGTACTAACCTCGGCCAAAATGATAAGCGTGCACCCTGTAAATAATGTCGTCGGAACGTCCTCACGTCCTGATTGGAATCAGCAACCGGAATCAATGGATGGCTCAGGGGAAATTTCATTTTTCCGCTTTGACTCACTAAAACAAGGTCTTCTTCACTTGACGTGTGTGTCGCACTGACACCCGAACCAATATTTCTTACAAGGTTTTGATATGGAGTCACCGTTAGCATTCCCCGGCGCCAACAGCTAAGTGCCCAACGGCAGGCCCAAGAATCAACACTTCCCTCCTTTACCTTGCCAAGCAGACTTTCCCAGTAACGCAGCTCGGTCTTGCCGTCCATGCTCACAGGCAGATTTTCTAGGTTAGTGTCCAAAAGCATGTCGCTAGGATCGTAATACTGCCATGCCCTTTTCCAGGTAGCCCATCCCCAACAATGGGGATACTTCGAAAAGTAGTAGCTGTAACCCAACTTATTTTCTTTTTCTTTAGCAAAACTTGAACCAGATATCACAGCCACTTGGGGGTGGTTTTTCCAATGCGCAAGATTCTCCTGAGCAAATTTGAAGAATGTGGGATCTGGATAACAGTCTTCTTCCAAAAAGATTCCAGCCTCCTCACAGGCGAAGAATTCATTGATTCCCGTAACAATTCTTTCCCGCAAACCCAGATTATTTTTCGAATAGATTTTTTTTACATGACACGGCCAATCAATCAAATCCTCAGCACATTCCCTTACTTCAGAACAAAGCTTGGCTTCCTCTTCTTGATCGATTTTAGGTCCATCACTGACTAGCCATATTTTTTTTGGCCGTACGCCCCGAAGATTCTTTATTAAACCCTCAACCAGATGTGGCCGTTTGTAGATAAAAAGAATTACTGGAACATCTAAAGCCATTGGATTATAACTCTACCAATAACATCCATCTTCTACTCTATTTACATCTGTTGGTGTGTCCTCTGCAAATGGACGGATCCAACTCTCATTATAAATATTTCTATCCTCCCATCTCTTTCCTTTAATGCCGAATAGCAATTGCATCTCCCCTCCCATATGAATTGCACATTTGCCCATCTGCTTGATTCGCCTTCCCAAAGGAAGCGACCAAGCACCCGCTCCAATTAAGGCCACATCAAATTCCTTCGACGCAACTTCAGCTGTCAACTTCTCAAGCCCATCTTCCCAGCTGTCATAAGGAGTGGGCTCCAAATGAGACTGAAATGGACATCGGATAAACTGACACGTTTTCTCAATATGCATCCAGTCGATTGAAAACTCCCCATTCAAATCATGAACGTGTCTCAAATGGGGCAACTGATACTTCATCGTTCTCACAAAGGGTGACACCACCAGCCAGCGAAAAGGGGCGATGGATGGCAGAATACTCCTTCCAAGCGATTGCATAGGAATTTTCCTGCAATCTGGTGCTAACGAGCTGATAAGCTTATTTTCGTATATCTTAAGAAAGGGGTCAGTTTGCCATAAACATAAGAAGTCACTTTCGGAAATTGCATCCGACATGGTTTCATGCCATCGATAAAACTCTTTTCTCTCAATCGGGAAAAAACCTGCATTGTTGCTCAGGCGTGTAGCCGGACGCATCCAACTCCATTGTTTTGGCCAGTTAGGTCGGATCCAGTGATCCACATACTCCAACGCCATAAGCTCGGCTCCGCCAATCTTTCCCGCATTGAAAGGAAGCCCTTTTTTAAGCATTAAAACAAGATCATTCAAACATGCCGTCTTTAATGAAAGGTTATTATTCGTCCTTTGGCCTAAAATACGATTGTTTAAATGTCGAAGCAGAGAAGTTATATTTCGATATTGAGTTTGTGCCCTTAAGGAGATTTCCCCAAATATCTCTCCGAATCTGTATAGCTCACGTAAACATAAATCATCTTTCGATCGTATTGAGTACAATGAAAAGCGAAGCAAACAGCCTATTCCTCTTATAATATTACCGGAATAACTAATTTTCTTATTCTTCTCAAACGCGGCTATGGAGTCGTAACCAGATACAACGGAAAGCCATTTTTTTGGTTTTTTTCTTGCTAAGTGTGTAACTGCAATTTTTTTGTCGAGAATTCGCAGACTGTCATGTCCGTAATGTTTTTTATAGCGATCCTGCAACTCAGACCCCTCGTGATAACCAAATCTTTTATCACTCGGCCCCAAATCCGATCTCATTCCACCTATCTCCAAGTATTCCCTCTTTAAATAAAAGCAGTTTCCCTCAACGAGATACAAGTTGTTTGGAAGAATTTCTGCTTTTGCAGTATCTCCAAATGAATCGCTACCACCTTTTTTATACCCGCCACCTATAATTAAACCCCTGGACTGGTATGCTAAGATTAGCTGCTCAGCATGAAACAGCCAATTTGAGTCGGCAATACAGTCGTCATCAAGGAATGCCAGCCACAATCCTTCGGCTAGTTTTGCTCCTAGGTTTCGTGACTCGGAAACATTGTTACTATTCCTTTTTTCATATCGGATTTTATGTTTGTTAGAATTTAAATCTTTTACGACATCTTCAGCAGATCCTTTTTTGTCATTGTCAACCACTATAAGCTCAAAACGCTCTGTTGAGAAGTTTTGCTGTAAAACAGATAAGATACAATTTTTCAAGTCATCCGGTCTTAGATGTGTTGGAATGATCACAGAGAACTTTATGCTCATAGAATAGTAAATATTTTTCTTCTCTGATTTTACTCTTCGATCAATCTTCGCTTTCTCCACTCGGCCACCATAGGCGCATTTCCTAAATTATCCTCCCACTTTGTTGGCAAAGGAATAAGGGTCTCCGTTTTCATCAGCCTGAGTCGCGGCTTGGGTGGAGCCTCTGATACCAGGTCGAACTGGTTCCCACCCCGAATCAACCAGATACGATTACTTTTAAAACTCGGCATATAAACGGATAATGGTTGGGATAGTTCCTTTAGGAACGTCAGTTGGGAGTTCAACACTCTTTGAGCTTTGACGCAACCCACGCCATAGAATATTAGGATTAACAGGCTGTTCAGTAGCCCACTGAAAAGTACTAGCCCAGGAAGAACCCAGCGTTTTCCTGACTGACCGGGCACCAGACTGCATAGCACTGGAATCATCAGGGTCGCCGGAATCAGCCAGCCTTGTGGCGCCCAGCGTGCCCACCACGTCTGAGTCAGGCCCACACTCAAAATCACAGGTAGGATTGGAAAGAGTGTTACGAACGGGGGAGGACTTCCTAGCAGGATTAAGCCTAACGACCCTAGCGCTAGTAAAAGGCATCCCCCATATAAAGGTCCAAATCCACCCGCTCGGGCGTCAGGGGTAAGATCTTCAAAAACAGAAAGTTCCCGCCGATTCAGGGCGAAGGGAAACTTGGTCTTCACTCGATCTGCGACGATCTCTGTCGGAGCAAAGTAGGACATTACGAAAATTTGCAAGCGATCTAGCTTTACCATCGCATCTAACCCCAGAGAGTTTTTTCCCACCCCAAATCCTGGAGTGGCGGGATTCGTTGCGCTTAGAAGATATTCAGGAGTCAACGATGGAAAACCGCCTACCTTGCGAAAGAGCATCCCGACTGGCCATGTTATGAGTGCAGAGATTGCTACAAAAATCAGCATCGGTCGCAGATTTTTTAGATGGGTAAGGGCGTAAAAGGCTAGAAACACCACATCGATGATGACCCCATAAAAAAGTCCTGAAGTTTTTGAAGCGGAAAGCCCTAAAAAGGCAACCACCAAAGCGATTAAGCCATCAGCTGATACCCCCGTGACCAACAAGCGCAAGGCACTAAACAGCATGGAGGCAAAAAGTGAACCCGTATGCCCGTCAATATAGTAGGTTGAGCTTTGTGAAATAGCCACGGGATTGAGCGCCACAAGACCTGCTAGCGCTGTGGCCCAGCCCTGCGGAATACAAAGAACAGTCAGGGCTCCAAAAACAATTCCAAAAGAGGCAAACATGAGGATGGGGGTGATTGCTTTACCTGCATTCAGGTTGCCCGAAACCTGAGCCAAGTAAGCTGCCAATAGATTGCCAAAACTGTACTGGTAGCCAGACTGCACGACAAACGATCCCCTGAGGTAAGGATTTGTGTCGCCAAGTTTTACCCCCTCTTGGAAGGATGGATCTTTGACTGGATTCCATCCGGCTGAAAGACTCAGAACCGATTCAATCCTCGCATTCATCCCATCAAAGCTCAAGTCATCGAACTGGGCTGAAATCAAGACCAGCAGCCCACAAGCAGCTAGATTGATTCCTAAAACAACCGCGGTTTTTTTAATTCGAAGCACATGAGAAGAACCTTTTACCGCCAAATAACCCGCCCCTAAGGCAGGCAACACAAAGGCTATTCCGTGCCAAGTGGTAATCGATATTCCAATGGCAAATAGGCCTAAAGTAGCAATGTATAACCCCAGCAACCCCGTCAATAAAGACACCCCAATGGGCCAGAAATAGTCGGAAAATCGAAACTGTTTTATTTCGGAATTCATGCGATCGCGATCAAAGCCATTGAAAAAGAAAATAAGCTATAGCAGGTAAAAGCTAGAAACTTCTACTTCTAGCACCTCGTGCACTGCATTTCTTCATCTTAATCCTAATCTCTTTCCAATACCCCATCTCCCATCTTTCGAGGACCAAAGGCGCGCTAACCGAGCCAAGGCGTATACTCCGGGATCAGCTCTTTGATTTTCTGTTTCGCCTGCGAAGTGTTCCCTTTGGCCGACTCCTCAATAATTGTGCGGATGGATGCATCGATCTCATCTTTTTTCGGCAGACCGTAGCCCGAGGGCTTCAACCGCCAGATCTTAGGATGTTCGGTTTTATCCGTGACCTCCTCGTTGTGACTGAGCTCCTCGTACAACTTTTCCCCTGGCCTAAGCCCAGTGTAGCGTATCTCAATCTCCCGACCTGGCTCAAAACCACTCAGCTCGATCAACTGCCTCGCCATCTCCTCAATCTTTACCGGTTCGCCCATATCTAACACAAATATGTCCCCCCCCTGACCCAACCTACCCGCCGTCAATACCAAGCCTACTGCTTCGGCAACGCTCATAAAATAACGCGTAACTTCGGGATGAGTCACCGTTACAGGCCCCCCAGCGGCGATCTGTCGGCGGAAAGTAGGAATCACACTTCCCGACGACCCCAACACGTTTCCAAAGCGAACGGAACTAATCTTCATGGAAGGATGATCTTTCTGGAGGATCTGAAGCCCGATCTCCGCCATTCGTTTGCTGGCCCCCATCACATTGGTCGGATTAATTGCCTTGTCGGTCGAAATCATGACGAAATCTTTTACGCCGTGTTTGACAGCCGCCTCCGCCAAAAGGATCGTTTTCAGACTATTGTTGGCGAATGCCTCCGCCACCTGCTGCTCCATCAGGGGAACGTGCTTGTGGGCTGCGGCATGAAAGATCATGTCAGGTTTTTGTTGGCCGATGATCGTTTGAATACGATTCAAGTCACCCACGTCAGCCACGATCGGCATCACCTCACTCCCAGCGCCGTCCTCCTTGAGCTCCTGCTCGATGGCAAAGAGGGATGGCTCGCTTCTCTCGATGAGGATGAGGAGTCGGGGATGACAGGCCCAGATTTGACGCGCCAACTCCGCTCCTATGGTTCCTCCCGCCCCGGTCACGAGAATTTTTTTGCCTTGAAGCGACTTCTGGCTTGCGGGTGCCTCGATCTCCACCGATTCACGTGCCAAGAGGTCCTCAAACTCGACGGGCTTGATCCGATCCAGATGCAGGTGCCCATTGACCACGTGGTGGATGGTCGGGATTGTACGCACTGGTAGATTAAGCCTCCGGCATTGGGCGACCACTTGGCGTGTCCGCCCGGGCTCTGCCGTTGGCATTGCCAGGATCACTTCATTTAAATCGAGCTCCGCAGCGTTCTTTCGCAAACTCGCAAGATCACCCAGGATCGGAACTCCATGCAATCGGGTATGAGCTTTTTTCTGGTCATCATCAAAGATGGCACACACGTCCAAACGAAGATTGGGTCGAGCGAGGAGCTCTTCCACCAAGGCGGCGCCTGCGGAGCCGGCTCCGTAAACCGCCAGTCTTTTCTTTTTCCGGCCAGAAGGAACTTTCCCCACGAATCGCTCCCGAAAAATTCGGAACATTAGGCGAATGCAAATGAGACCGGTCGAAGCGAAAACAAAATTGATCATGATGACCCCCCGGGGAGGGATCAGATGGCTGAATCCAAAGTGCCATGAAGCCAGCATGCCTAGGCTGGAAAAGACTGTGGCATAAACGATTTTCTGGGCATCGGGCAGACCGAAATAAGACAGAAGAGAACGGAATTGTCCAAAGAGCCACAGGGCTGGGAGGGTCAGCCCAAGGCTGAGGACTAAACCCAACCGAAAGCGATCCATATAAGGGGCAGGGTAGAGATCGAACCTGAGCTGAAATGCCAGATAGAGGGATGCCACCAAAACCGCCGAATAAAGCAGTTGAAGAACGATGACCCGTGAAAATCTATTCCAGATATTCATAAGAGATTATTATGTATAAACATGCTTAATTAAGCAAGAAAGCATGGTTAGTTAAAGTTGAAGTTGAAGTTTAAGTAGCTGCAAAGCCTTATTCCGTATGCAGTTAGCTGTGGGCTGTGGTCAGTCTCTTGAAATCAACCGACCCCCCTCCTACAGGCCTCTGATTCTCTGTCTCCCGCTATCTGCCCCTATCACCCATCTGCTATCTCCTAACTCCTATCTGCTATCTCCTATTTCCGATAAGGTCTTCATGCTAATCCTCATTCACGCGCGCTAGCGCGCCCACCGGCTTCCGCCCCTAGGATTGAACCTCACAAAAAGCCGGCTGAGAGCGGGGTTGCGGGACAGGCATTTTTTCCTGACGGAGTCCTTCGAGATGAAATTCGATGGCTTCGCGCATATGGGTTTCCGTTTGCTCCCGGGTCGATCCAGTGGCCACGCAACCGGGCAGGTCCGGGGTGTAAGCGGAGAAACCTGTTGAAGTTGGCTCTAGAATGACGAGGTAACGACTCATGGTTGTTTTAGGCCTGCTTGCTTCAAGATACTGTTCTGGGTTCCGGGCGCAAGGTCATCCCTGGGATGCCCCGCTACGGTTACCAGCCCCTGTTTCTCTGCATGCTTGAACTAGCGGTGGCTTCCTTTCGTCCGAGCCAAAAACCACCCGTCGTCGGCGAGCTTTTTAAGGATATCCCGAACCTTCAGCTTTTACTTTCTCCGCACCAGCCACTATTTCGATTGAAGTTTGCCGTCAGCTTTAAATTTACTGACCTCCGACTTCCGTCCTCAGGTACAAGTCCTTAGTCCTAAAACTCCCCTATCTTCCATCTGCTAACTCCTATCTCCGATAAGGTCTTCATCTTAATCTTAATCGTAATCGAGGAATTCAGCGCTTGATAAAAGTATAGTACAACATACCAACACCTTCCCTCATCGCAGCCTTTTTGACACAATTTCGGCGGCTCCTGGGGGTGGCTTGGGAGACAAAGCTTTGCAGCGGGATGCAACTTCCGTTAGCTCCGGATCACCACCCAATCTGCTCACGATTTGGGAAACTTTGCGCAAGGCCCAACTTCGTGCAAATGAATTTATGACCGTAAGAAAAATGAGTTCTAAATCCAGAAAGAATTCCGCTTTGCGTACATAAAGTAATCCCAAACGCGACTTCCATGGTCGGATGATCTGGTGGTAGCGAAGGTCTGGATCTTCTGCTCCCTGCAAGATGTCCCCTTCATCCGCAAATACGATGGAGGAAAGATCAGTGATCCCAGGGCGAATTTCCAAAAGCCTGTTCTCCTCAGCGGTGTATAGCGCCACTTCCCTTGGGACATTCGGCCTCGGGCCAACCACGGACATGTCGCCTTTTAGGACGTTCCAAAGCTGGCTGAGCTCATCCAGTTTCAGTTTTCGCACCAGGCGCCCAAGCGGAGTGATTCGCTTATCGTCTCCAGCTGTTGAATCGACCCCTGCTTGGTCTGCTTTTACGATCATGGAGCGTATTTTCACCATCCGAAAAGTACGGCGCCCTTTTCCTACCCGCTCTGCGATATAAAAAGGTGAATGCCGGTCTTGTAACCAAATAAAAAAACAGATTGGTATCAGCAAAGGGGCGGCTACCAATAGTCCAATAGCAGAGGTGAAAAGATCAAAAATGCGTTTCATGCGGCTAGTAACTTTAGTTTAGATCTCAAAATACTTTTTGATCCCCGCCCAGCTTAGTCGGGAACTACCCTCTATCCTTCGCCATCTGGCATATGTTCTCTGATCTCTTCCCACCGATTGCCTTTTTTGTTTAACCCACCATCTCCACCGCTTTTTTGACAATATCTTTCGCCTGAAAATAATATGCTTTCTCTAATGGCTTGCTGGTAGGGGCTGGGGCATCGGGCAGCGTAATTCGGCTCGGTGCGACCCTGAGGGCTGGCGGCGGAACTTGCTCGACGGCGGATGCAATCACCTCTGCCGCCATTCCGCAGGTCGACCAATCCCCATCCACTGCCAGCAATCTTCCGGTTTTGGCAACCGATCCGATAATCACTTTCCTTTTCAGGGGATTTAACACTCTCAAATCCACTACCTCAGCACTCACCCCCTGCTGGGAAAGCTGTTCAGCAGCCTCGATACACTGTTGTGCCGAATAACTACAACCTACCAATGTGATGTCTGTTCCCTCTTTCCTTACAATCGGACCTTGTTGACGCAGGTCGATTTCCTCAACAGGCGGTAGCTTCTCCTCCAGCTCATAGAGCCAACGATCATCGATAAACATCACCGGATCGTCACAAAGTACAGAGGCAATCAGCAGATCCCGAGCATCCTGGACTGTGGACGGCATTACCACTCTTAAACCGGGAATATGTGCAAACCAGGAGTGGAGTGATTGCGAATGCTGGGCACCCTGCTCTCCTCCACGGTTGATGATGGCACGAATGGTTACAGGGACAGACACCTGCCCGCCCAGCATATGACACCACTTAGCCGCCTGGTTGACGACCTGATCTAAGGCCAGCAGGGCAAAGTCGACTCTGGGATGGATGATAACAGGCCGCTTCCCACAGATAGCTGCTCCCACCGCCACTCCGGTACAGGCCAGCTCTGCCACTGGTGTGTCGATGACACGTTCTTTCCCGAACTCCTTTTCCAGATCTGTCATCGTGTTTCCTACGTACCATGGACTCCATAATCCTTGGCCTATCGTGAACACTTCCGGATAGTTTTTCAGCAGGTAGGCAAAGCCCTCCCGCAAAGCATGTCCGTAGCTTGTTTTTTTGATTTGTCTCACAATCTCAGCTTTTTTTTGTAGTAAACTCTTCCCAGAAGAGCCTCGGCAGTAGGATAAGGATCTCTTGAAGCTTGTTCCCAAGCCTTCAAAACATCCTCCTGCGCCTTTTGAGAAATTTCTAAAACGTCTCTTTCAAGTAGAAACCTTTTTTTAACCATTCCTTTAACTAATCGCGCGATCGGATCCCTTTTTTTCCATAACTTAAGATCGTCTTTCCGCTTTACCCCGACATCAATATCTTCGCGATGCCCCACATGCCCCCTCCATCGGTAGGTCACCGCTTCGATGAATTGAGGCCCCTTTCCTTTGCGCGCAGAAGAAATGGCCCTGCCCGCGGTCTGACTGACAGCCAGCACATCGTTCCCATCCACCCGCACCCAGGGAATTCCATTAGCCTCGGCAAACCTACACGTGGAGTTGAAGGGTTGACGTAGATCGATATGCAGATGGCTCGAAAACAGATTGTTCTCCACCACAAAGATCACTGGAAGTTTGAAGTTTGCCGCGAAATTCAATGACTCATGAAAAACCCCCTCCTCCGTCGCCCCATCTCCTAAAAAACTGACTGCAATCCCCTCTTTGCCATCCATCTTGGCAGATAGAGCTGCCCCCACTGCAATTGGGATGGTCGATCCCACGATGGGTACGGAACCATGAAATCCGACCAAGGGTTGATAAAGATGCATCGATCCCCCCATTCCCCTAGAACATCCCGTCTCTTTCCCCAACACCTCCGCCATCAGCTGGTGCAGGTCCCCTCCCAAAGCCAGGTAGTGAGCGTGGGAGCGGTGGGCTCCAAATACCTTGTCGGTCGGCCGAATGTGATCAGCCAAACCTACCGCCGGAGCCTCTTGCCCAATGACCAGATGGCATGGGCACTTGATCACTGCTTTTCCAAACTCCTCCCCGATCTTTTCTTCAGCACAGCGAATCAGAATTAGTTTTCTGAGCCAGTCCATAGATTGATCCTTCGTGATTCCCATCAATGAAATAGGCTCGTGATGCTTCCCTGATTTAGCCAAGTCGCCCAAACGAGCTGGATCTTGGCTGACTTTAGGCAGCTTGGACTTAATCACTTTCGGTAAAATCCCAAGATGCAGTCGCAGATATAATCCACTTCCTCGTCGGTCAGGGAAGTGTTCATTGGAAGCAGGAAGCATCTTTCCATAAACCCCTCTGTGTAAGGCAGCCGAACCCCATCGAATCCCAACCCCTTGAACTGATGAACTGCCTTGCCCGCCCATTGGATGATCGTGCCGATCTCCTTGAGTTTGAGATGTTCCCTCAACTTTTCCCTGCTTCCGCTCTCGATTTCATAATTTTGGTAAATATCAAAGTGATCCGGGTCTTCATCTGGTCCTGGGGGAAGGGTCAGGTCCTCCAGCTCTTGTAATCTTTTATGGTAAATACGCGCAATGGCACGGCGACGCTCGATTTCCTGCGGGAAAACCTTGAGCTTCACGGAAAGAATGGCGGCTTGGAGGTTGTCGAGACGTGAGTTAAGGCCCCAACGGACCACCAGTCCATCTGGGTTTCTCCCATGATCTCGCAACTCCCGCAGAGTCTCTGCGGTTTTATCATCTTGGGTAAAGAGCAACCCTCCATCCCCAAAACATCCCAGTACCTTGGCAGGATAAAGGCTAATGGAGCCGGCGAATCCGAAGGTCCCCGCACATTTACCTTTCCATTTTGATCCAAGAGCTTGCGCAGCATCTTCAATCAGGACGAGATTGTGCTCCAGACAAATGGACTGGATCTCATCCATATTGCAGGTACGACCGTTCAGCTGGGTGGGCATCAGACACCGGGTTTTTTTGGTGATTTTTTTGCGGACATCGTCTGGATCCATCATGCGATCCTTCTGGCACTCGACCAGAATGGGCTTAGCGCCGACAAAATGGACGGCCGAGGCTGTGGCAATATACGTATGGGAAGCAAGGATGACCTCATCCCCCTCGCCGATCCCGGCCGCAAGTAGGGATAAAATCATCGATTCTGTGCCATCGGCAACTCCTATTGCGTACCTAGATCCTGCAAAATCCGCTACTTCAGCCTCAAAATGACCTAGCTCTTTCTGCAGGATAAACGAACCCTTCTCCAAAATCAGTAACATGGCAGAAAGAATTTCATCTCTTTGCTGTCCAAAGACATGGTCGTACCTGAAAAAAGGAATTTTCATGAAGTTTTAAGTGATAGAGGTTTAGATTTTTTTTTGCACAACGGCAACAAATTTAAACGCCTGACTGCGTAATGCCGGAAACGAAAGGTCCAAATAATCCAGAACCCTCCCTGTTGTAGATGCCCCTAAAAGGGGCTTTAGAAGCGGAATCAAAAAGGAAAAAATACCGTGAAAACTTCGGCAGACCACTGGCCCGATTTCACGTTCAAAATCATCGAATACTCTCATGGTTGGCATGCGCAAAAGCGTGCTTTTCGTGCGATCTCCTAAAAGGTAATGAATCCATCTGTTAAATCGATATATTGGGTTGTGATTTAAAGAATCTACGCAAATAAACACCCCCCCATCCTTAAGTAGGCGATTAATTTCAGCAAGCACTTTGCTGTGATCCAAGTAGGACAAACCTCCTGCACAGGTGACAACATCGAATGATGAGTCAGGTAGAGGAACTCTTTCAGCATTGGCCACGATTGTGGTAATTTTTACCCGCGCCCGTAAAGCTCTTGCATTGACAAGCATAAGGTTGTTCTCGGCAATATCTGAGGCAGTGATATTTGATCCAGCTTTTGAAGCAATGAGAGAGTGCAGTCCATTTCCGCAGCACACGTCGAGAATTTCGGAACCGAGGTGAGCGTGAATCCGGATAAGAGCCTCGTACTCCAAGTAAGGAGTACGCAGTTCAGGCGAAATCGATATGGCGCCGTCTGCACACAATGCGTTTGACGTATCGGAGGCCACGACCCGTTCAGCTCTTTTATTGTAGCGGGCTTTTTCTATCTCGCGATCTTGGGATAGATCAGTCACAGATTATGAGGCAGACTTTTAATTGGTGACGTGGCGTGGGCGGAAAATGCGAACTGTACGGTGGCCAAATCTTGTGGTGCATATGAACTAAAATCCGGGTGAACTGGAAACCCTGCGGCAAGCTCATCTAGGGAACGCTGATCGGTGACTGCTTCAATAGAATCTATGTGGAACCCGGAGTTTCTCAGGGCTTCAAGATAGTCTGATGCCCTTAGCCGATTTTGGTACATGAATTGGATGCCAGCTATCCGCCCCCAGTCGTGAGACGAATAGCGCAGAAAATTAATTAAATTAAGTTCTGAATCTGTGTGTGCAAAATGATCGGAAGGATCTACGAGGTGCACCGCTCGGCCATTCTTCCGAAGCACGCGGGAGGCTTCCCTGAGAAGGCCCGCCAACACAGGGACTGGGACATGTTCAAGCGTGTTAACCGAAACATGCAAATCGGCGCTTTCGGCCTGGAGCTTTGTGCAAGTAGCGTCTGCCGGGGATACATAGTTGATGCCTGTAAGGTTCAAGGCCTCGGCAGCCGTCCGACAGGCAAGTAGGGAGGCGAACCGATCTTGTCTCATCGCTACTTCGCTTTGCACGAACATATCTCTGATTGCTTCCTCGTGCTGTCGCATTCCCGACAATGACTCGGCGATAAGTTCCGGACGTAGGTAGCAATTGAGGTCAAAAGTGGTGATTGAACCCGCACCGGCGAGCCAGAGTCCGAAGGGAATATTAAGTGTGCGGCCAGTTCCCACCTCAATGATTTTAGGGCCTTCCGCAGGCCAATAATCCTGCGAAAGGCACACTAATCGCAGAGATTGACGGAGGTAGGGCAGCGGGTCAATTTTCTGCAAACGGCCCCAGGACCGTTGCATAAAGTAGTAAACTTCGTTAGCCCACCAATCTGGCAATTTCGCCACGAGGCGCTGGATTAATGACTTGGCGTGAAATTTCATTTGGGGTTTAGAGCTTTTGGTTGACGGGCCACGCCCGCAGGCGACCCGCCCCGAACCATGGCTCCTTACTTTTCTGCACAGGCGCCGTTAGAGTGGCCAAACGGAGAATACCCGTTACGACCCCCAGTCCATGGACGAAATGATACAAAAAAAACGCCAGTGGCAGCAAAAAGGTATGAAGTGGTTCTTTGTATCGGATGGCCTGCTGAATTGCGGCGAGGATGGAAAGAACCGCGTATAAAACCATCACCACAACAAATGGAATTCCAATGAGTCTGGGGTAAATAGGTCCAAAAGTAATGCCGCCTAAAAAACCGAGCGTAAAAAAGCCGGTAATCGCGTGCCTCCAGGCAAAGGCGTATGGAGCCAGATACCACATGTAGGCATTATAAGGAGCTTCATGAAAAAACTGCTTGCGGTAAAAAGCACTTAAACTCGGTTGATTGAAGTAATAAATTTGAATATTCGGGTTGCGAAGAATCCGGCCGCTTGACGCTATTAACCGGCTATTGAACTCGTAATCTTGAGCACGTACAAGCCGTTCATCAAGCCACCCTATTTTATCAAAGACCTCACGTCGATAAAAACCATAAGGCACCGTATCGGCCCAGTCCTCTTTTGCCCCGGTTCGGAAGCCCGAGTCGCCGACACCAAACTTGTGCGTCGTCAAGGCCTGCACGAGTTGGGCGGAATAACGTGTGCCGCCTGGTTCGGTGATGCAGATGCCCCCCACGTTGTCGGCGCCAGACCGCAGGGCGGTTTCGTGGCAGAGGCGCAAATAGTTCGAGGGATAAACTGCATGGGCATCCAGGCGCATGATCCATGCACCCCGTGCGGCCCGCACGCCGAGGTTGATGGCGGTGGATTGGATGCGACCGGGATTGTCGAGCACCTGAATTCGAGGGTCGGAAGCCGCGATGGCCCGGGCTAGCGCAACCGTTCGGTCCTCGGAGCGACCATCAAGGACCAAAACCTCAAAGGCGAGCCCGGCGGGAAGTTCGAAAGCGAGGACGGAACGGAGACAGGTCTCGATGTAGACTTGTTCGTTCCGGCAGGGGATCAGGATGCTGGCGAGTTGGGGATCTGCTGAGGGAGCGGGCATGGGTCAGTTGAGTTTTTGTTGCAACCAGCGCTTGGCGGCAAGGCTCCAACGATACGGGCCGAAAGTCGCAAGGCGAGACGACAACGCCCGCCAGCCGGCCGGCCGGACCAGGGTGCCGTCCACCAGTTCATGGCCCGCATAGGACGCGGATTCCCTTGATCCGAATGGATAGGTTCACCAGTTTGGAAAATCCATACGCGCATATGATCAGTTTTTTACGGCGTGAGGCCTATCCTAGTCGCCAAAAAAGCGGCAATCTTACGGGCCGCATCGCCAGCGCCATAGGGTTGGCCATTCCTTCCACGGGTATGTAACGCTTTAAGACAGGTTTGTGCTAGCTGGCGCGGCTCATGGGTTGGACACAGCCGGTTCCAACCCAATTCCACAGTTTCGGTCCATTCCGTCTCGGCGCGCAATGTGACACAAGGGACTTGGTGGAAAAAGGCCTCTTTCTGAACTCCGCCCGAGTCCGTGACAATTAACCCTGCATTTCGTTCTAACTGAACCATGTCCAGATAGCCAACCGGATCAACCAAGCAAAGCCGTTTAGCTTGCGACTGCAGCACCAGGTGTTGTGCTAATACCCCACGTGTGCGCGGATGAAGTGGCCAAACGACAGGCAGCGTCTCGGCCAGTAACACTAGACCTCCGACCACCTCGGCAAGCCGCTCTGGTTTATCTGTGTTTTCAGAACGATGGATGGTTGCCAAGATGTAACTACCCTTGGTCAGACCCAATTTCAGCAGGATTTCTGAAGCGGCTTCGCTTTGAGCTCCCTGATACAATACCACATCATACATTACGTCTCCTACGGGAATAATCCTTTCCCCCTCCACGCCTTCCCTTCGTAAATGGCATTCGGCGGCTTCTGTCGGGGTAAATAACCAGCGCGAAATACGATCTGTCAGGATGCGATTGACCTCTTCTGGCATAGCCAGGTTAAAGCTGCGCAAGCCTGCTTCAACATGCGCAACCGGAATACCCAATTTCACCGCAGCCAAAGCTCCAGCTAGAGTGGAGTTGGTGTCCCCATAAACCATGACTGCATCTGGTTTTTCGTCCATGAGGACTTTTTCAATCGCCACGAGCATTCGCCCGGTCATTTCTCCATGCCGACCCCCGCCAATTTGCAGGATATATTTGGGAGTGTTGATGCCAAGTTCTTTAAAAAACACCTCTGACATGTTGGAGTCAAAATGTTGGCCTGTGTGGACTACAATTTCCTGCAACTTACCTGCTTGTTCGATCGCCTTGGAAACAACGCTTGCTTTGATAAATTGAGGGCGCGCGCCCAACACAGTGACAATTTTCTTCATTTAGGATTGCAAAATTTGGCCATAAAACTGCAGGAATTTTTTTTCCTCTTGGCCCCAATTGTACCTGTTTTCAACAGCTCTTCGTCCATTCTCGCCCATTCGCTGTGCCTCCTTTGGATTCTCAACCAAATAATCAATGGCTTTGGCAATGGCCGCAGGGTCAAGCGGGTCCACCAAAAGTCCACAATCATTGCCCTGAATAATTTCGCGCCATAACGAAAAATCCGAGGCTATCACAGGAATGCCTGCGCTCATGTATTCGAACATCTTAACCGGCAAAGCATCGATGTAATTGACAATTGGGTGAAGCGTGACCAAACCCGCCATGGAGCGACTCAATACCTCTCGAACACGATCACGATCGAGAAAGCCCATCGAATTTACGCGTACCCAACCAGGCAAGGATTTTACCTCGTTCTCAAGTGAAGGCTCAAAAAAAAGGCCGCCCAGATTAAGTCTCGCATCTGATTTTAGCAATGACATGGCTGCACACACTTCCTGAATGCCGCGTATTTTTGCAATTCCTCCGACATAACAAACCTCTTTTCGCTTGTCAGCCCAGGACGAAGAATTTTTTAACTCATGGAGAAGAGGGAAATTGTTTATATTCAATGTCTGGGCATTGATCCTTAAAAACTTATCTCTTATGAACGGCGTGGCAGCGAGAATTCCATCAAACTTGGCGCAAGCCCATGATTCATACACCGTAAGGCATTTAGACAGCATCCAAAGTAGTCCTTTATTTAAGTAAGGTTTTGAGAGCATCTGCTTAGGAGCATCCTCATGCGAGTCGAAGATAACCCGTTTGCCCATGTGCTTTAGCTTGATTCCAATCGGAATCAATTCCGGATCATGCAGCTGGTAAAGATCAGCGTCGACCGCACATGCCTCGTAAAACACTCGACGTGGCGCGTTTCGAATCCGATCAAACCTTCCCCTAGAACAGCCGACATCGCGAATTTGAATACAACTTTTCGTTTCGTCCCCTTTGCCATCAGCGACGATGAGAGTCACCTGATTCCCCGCCCGCGCAAGGCTGCAGCATTGCTTAAGAAAAATCCGCGTGTCATGGCGTGGGTGTGCTGAAGTTAGGTGAGCTATTGAATACACTCTAAGTTTCTGAGCTTTTTTAGTCCAGACTTCTGCTTTGTAGTTCTCTAAATGCATTTGGGGTTACTCCCATCATCAATGCGACAAGGAGAAGCCAGAATACGCCGCTGGAAAGGAGGGAAGTATGCAGGAATTGCTCGGACCATATAAGCATTGTAGCGCACGCCATCAAAGATCCTAAATAAGGATATTTTGCGTTAGGCACGCCTTGGAAAACTCTCAGAACTAACCCAGCACATGAAGCCACGATTAATCCACCTAACCATCCACTCCAAACCCAACCGAACATCATGAGATTTGTATTAGCATTTGAAGCAGGATTACCTGAATAGGCATTTCCTACTACATAAGTGATATCTTTGAGGCTTAATGATTCGGGCATGTAATTCCAGTAAAATGAGGACAGATCACCAGGGACTACAAAGCATCTCCTAACTACATAATCCAGCAATACATCGCTTCCGGCTATCTTAAACTCAACTAGGGCAGCAATATTCAGACTAGCGATTAGTCCCATTAGATAGACTGCAAGATTGTTTTTTTTAAGACCAAGCATGATTATCCAAAGAATGATAAAACTTAGTACAACATTCTTGGTGCCGTCGTATGAGAATACTCCTATGGCTCCCAGCAAACAAACGATAATCCAGATTATACGTTGCCTCATACACCAAGCATAAATTGCCAAGACAGGAAACAGCAAGCGAAGGGGTGCTAAAATATAACCGCTCATTCCAGCTGAATCGCGTGCACTCATTCTTCTTTCGTAAACATTATCTATACCAAGGTTCGGGGTGAACCCGCTTAAAAACCAAGCATAAATTGCTAGTAATACCACAATGAATAAAAGGATTGAATCCAATCGAAGTACGGATGTTTTAACGATGGGCATTGAAAGAGGAAATCGCGAAACGAAGTAGACCATCAGCATTCCAAACAGCAAAAAAAGCATATAGCAGGAATACCGAAAAAGTGATTCATGCACTGTTACACCAACTGCCGCTGCACTTAAATAGATAAATGCGTAGTAGACCCACGCGGTCGTCGCAGAAGGTGAAGTTCGCAATGGAAGAAAAGTTGCTGGAACTAGACCCCAAATTACAGAAATAATAATATGTGGTATTTCGATCTCCTTAGGCTTATATAAGTTATAAATATCACCGATAAATCGTACGGCGTTGTATTGAATCATAGCGTATCCCAGACCAGCCAGAGCGAATACGAATAATCTTTTTTGGATATTTTTTTTTATGAGTGCATGCTTCATTCGTTATATTTGATGACAGCTTTTATAAACTTTTTTTGTTATTACTTTTATAAATTAAGAAAATATTCTTTTTTTTGCTGAAATGAGAAGCTTTGTAAGGCTTTGGCTGGTTGGATATTGAAAATGACTCCGAATGGATGGATTTTTGAGAAGTGCTATTTCATCGTTTCGAAGTTTGAGCTTTCGCGCTATTAATTCGATATCTTCTTCTCGCAAAGAAGGGGAATAGTGTTGCTGTTTCATTTCATGCTGCGCCTCCTCTTTCGTTATCTCACCTGTCAGGATGAGGCTAGAGAGATGAGCTAACCTCTTATCGTAGCCAAAGAACTCAGGGAGCCAATAGCCTTGGAAAAAACGGGTCCATCGGGATTCAAAATGTTTGGCCCCATAATATTGCCAGCCAGTTTCACGGGAAAGGCGCTCTATGACTTCTTTTCTGCGGTAAGGAACCAAGTTGAGCAGCTTGGTGACCTTCATGCCGCGAAGCAGATTAAATTCGACACTAAACCGTAGGTGTCCCATGAGAGGAAACTTACCTAGCGATCGCTCGCCATAGCGCGCATGAATTTTTTTGAGGTGAAATGCATCTCGGGCATCGTATCCCCAAGCGCTGGGCAACACAGATTCTGTTGCAAAATTCGATCCGCTTAAAACCCATTTTATTCCCTTGCGAGCTGCAAATGTATAAAATGCAGCAAAAATTGCGTGGTCTTGTGGTATATCCTGATTGGGAACCGCCGCTCGCAAGAACGCCCGCTGAACATCAGCCATCTCATTCCAATCGATAACATGGGTTTGTAGCGGGAAGTCATAATGCCTCGCTATCGACTCGATATTGTTAACGGCTATTTCAGTATTCCAGCCAGTATCTGTGTGAAAAATCAGGGTTCGCAGGCCATTTTCGTGGGCAATAGCCGCTAGAAAGGAACTATCTAAGCCTCCACTTAGACCCAAAATGCAATCGTACTTCTTTCCCCGACCATCTTGTTTGATTCTTGCCACAACTTGAGATAAGATCTCAGGATTACCTTCTGGGTTCCAGCCTGATGCCCGGGCCTCTTCGTGAACACCCACATGATTTGATACCCCTTCATCGTTAAAACGAATATCTGGATCTGTAGTATCCATGATGGTGCGAAGACACTGACGGTAACCCGACTCTCCTAGACGGTATATTTTCGGTAGTTTATTCATTGCAAGAAACCTGTCGGTGTTTTGGATAATTGATCAATACCGCACGCTCTGGCCAGCGAAAGGAAAAAAGGCTTCCGGCAGCGGCAGCAATACCGCTTTCCCGAACAGCACGGCGCATATCTTCCAAGCTACAAGCTCCGCCAAGCCCTACGACTGGAATAGATAAAGCTTCCCCGAGTTTTTTAAGCAATGCATGGTCATAACCAGCCATTGTTCCATCAAGGTCGATATTATTCAAAACTAGCTCGCCGGCACCCAGAGACTCAAAATATTTTGCATAATCCAAGATAGAACCATTGATGCGACTTTTGCCACGATTAGTATAAACAGCATAATCTCGCGAAAAGAAAGGCTTTTTGCAATCTATGCATACAACCACACTTTGATTTCCAAAATGCTTTGCCGCCTCTCCAACCAGAGAAGGCCTGGCATGTGCTGCAGAATTTAAAACGACTTTTTCCACACCTAATGAATAAAGACGCTCCATTTGAGAAAGTGTTGAGACCCCTCCTCCATAGCAAACAGGCATAAAAGCTTGGTTCGCTATGTCAGAAATCAATTCAAAATCAGGCCCGCAATTTTCGGACGTGGCACCTATATCCATCACAATAATCTCGTCTGCTTCCTTATCAGAGAAGATCTTGACTGCATTTATGGGGTCTCCGAGATAAGTAGGAGACTTAAAACGAATTGTTTTATACAGCCCGCCAGACCGTATCAGCAAGCAAGGGATAAGTCGTTCATTCGGCATAAATGAAGCCTAGTTATAATTTAAATACGTCACTCACAATGACTTTGAGAGGCAATGGAATAAAAGTTTGAAAGCAACTTTAAGCCAAATGAATGACTTTTCTCAGGGTGAAACTGGCAGCCGTAAACATTACCCCTCGAAAGCACGGACGTAAAAGGCACCAGGTGCTCTGTAGTAGCAGCCCCGTATTTTAAGTCTGCTGGATAAAAATAACTATGCACAAAGTAAAACCGCGCTTGCCTTTCGAGACCTGAAAGGAGAGGAAAATCCACATGTGTGGGTTTTACAAGGTTCCAACCCATGTGAGGAATTCTAAGTCTAGGTCGATCAGGATCACGCTGAAAGAGGCGTACAGAGCTATCGATCCAACCGAGGCCAGACATATCGCCCTCTTCGCTAGCTTGACCCATAAGTTGCATGCCTAAACAAATTCCCAAGCACGGTTTTCCCTTCTCCATAACAATATTATTCAATACGGACACTAAGTCATATTTTTGCAACTGCTTCATGCCTCTGTCAAAAGAACCTACTCCTGGTAGTATTAATCCTTTGGCCCGCTTGAGATCATTGGGTTTATTTGTCAGAATAGCTTCGATATTAAGTTTCTTTAACATGTTCAATACAGAACCAACATTGCCCAATTCGTAATCAATGACAGCAATCACGCACTTTTCCCACAACTAAAGTGGTACGACATCCATAGATAGACGACATATAGCAAACCGTATCCGACAGAATAAAACAGCAAGGCCGCGTTGAATGTTGACGGCAAAAGAAGAGCCATCAATGTCATGCTAAGGAGCGCAAGCTGCCAAATAAGATCTATGTGTTGCTTGCCTACAATATAAACAACGTAACTCAGAGGACTAGCTATAAATCCTATCGAAAATCGGGGAAGCAGGAGCAGGGCGATAATCCCGGCGTTTGACCACGAGGCATCAAAAAGTTTTGCAAAGAAAGGCCTTGCGAACAAGGCAATGGCTATGGAAGCGACCGCCGCGACTATAAAAAGCACGCCAAGCGAATGAAGATATTCCGCCCGGCATTCGCTTTTCTCACGATAAGCTTGCGCAGAGTGTCGCTTAAAAACATCCAAGACGGAGGCGGAAAGCAGTGTCATCGGCGCTCCGACCATACGCAGGGCCATAGCCAAGAGGCCGGCCGCCTCAGAGCCAAACCTTGCAGCAACTAAGACAATTGGTAACTGGGCAGTGGCTGCACTTACTGCGTCTGCAGGTAGCGAAAATGTTGGGAAGCGACGCTGGCGTCGCCAGAAGTCGCTCAGAGATTCACGGCTACTGACACTGTCCCACGCCTTGAGGGGAAACAAGAAAAGGCCGACAAGTAGACCCACCAGAGTTCCAGCAAGGTAGCCACAGGCCAATTCAAAAGGATTACTGGTAAGTAGTCCAAAGCCGACCTGAAAGCCAACGACAGAGCCTGCTTGAAAAATCCGCATCAAAGAAAGATGCCTATACCTGCCATCTGCTGCAGCCCAGTTCTGCAGCGTTTGAGTTCCTGCCAAAAGAGCAGCAGCTGGGATGAGTATAACCAGCAAGCCCAAGGAGAACTTGTCCAGAAATTCTAATTTCAGAAGCATGGTAACCCCAAGAACCAAGAGAGTGAATAGAGACGTGATCCCAATTGTCTTCATTATTGCTAAGGCCGCCCAGCACCTGGGCTGACCGTCGCTTTCAACCGCCAATGCCATTTCAAACCTGCAGGTTAAAACGACTCCAAGAAACATAACGAAACCCAACCAACTCGAATACAGACCAAAAGACGCCGGATTAAATATTCGGGCCAGAAGGAGCGTGCCGATAACAGGAATGACTTGAGCGACAAGGGTTCCGGTAAGAACCGCTACAACACTTTTGATGAAACCTTTCGACATTTTCCTTGCTTATAAATTTATCAATAAATCCCGAAGCTCAAAGAGTGATTGCCCCAGACCGCTGTCCAGCACGACTCCAATTGCTAGCGCGCTCGATAGACAACAAAAGATGCGTTAGCAAATTCTGGCGCGTCATTTAACTTCGGTGCAAATTCTCTCTGAAAAACAAAGAAGTCGATCTTCTCCTCATTCGCGAGCTGCCTTGCGGTTTCAATATTGAGAGAATAATAGGCAGTTTTTAGGTCAGACCTTAGGTCGGCATAGGATTTTCCAGCGACTGTCACATCACCCGAAGCCTTCGCACGATCCAGGTAGGCTTTAGGATCTACCCCCAGCATTCGGGCCCGTCGCAATCCTTCATTAAACAATTCAGTGTCTGCGTGGTAAACGATGCTGGAGTGAATCCAGTCCCGGAAGTTTCCCCAGGACGGTCGTGCGCTGTAGTCTTTCCACCCGTAGCAGTGTGACGGGTCGGTCATGAATAGCGCGCCAGAGGATGTGTTAGCGCGCGCCCATTGTTGAACTTTGAGGTAGTCTTCTGCCAACTTTCTGTTGTCAACCCTCGGATGCCTCTTCCAGTTATCTTGAATTTGCAAAGAGATGAGGACCACAAATGTCCCGCCTAAAATGTTCAGAGTCGCTCTTCGAGCGATGGGCCAAGATAGGGGCATTGATTGGGTGGCAAAACTGACAATTCCATAGACTCCGCCAAGAAACCAAGCTTTGTGCGGGCCTAATAGACTGGAACTAAAAAAGGACCCGCCTAATTGCAAATTAAGCCATAAAGCGTCGGCCAATGCTAATCCAGCAATGAAGAGACCGAATGCCCAAATAACCCAACGCCAGCTTTTGGAAAGCGATAAATTCAAGGGTTGTTTTAAAAGAAACAGCACGAGTGCCGGTAAAAGAGGAAATCCATAAGCACCGAGGAAAGGTGTTGTCATCACGACGACTGCCAGAACTCTACTTAGCCATCCATCCTTTACTGCGTTGTATAAAGTAAGGCATGCAAACGGGAGCGCCAATAGAAGCATCAATCCCGTTGCCCGATGCAAGGAGGCCATTGTCAAAATCATCGACACCGGGGCTTTGCTATTGAACAAGCCGATGAGGACAATTAGACCGCAGACTACGACAGCCACGAACCACTTAAGAGGCCTATCCGACGGAAAGGACTTCGTTGAGATCCCAGCAAAGGCTAGTAATAAGATTGCTAGCAATGGTGCAACCAGGCGGCTGTTCTCCCGGGTAAATACACCCAATTCAAAAGGAAACCAATGGCAGTTTGAAAAGCGAACCCAATCGATCCACTCTTCAAAAGGCATTCGTTCCCTTGCAGTAATACCCTCTTTCATTACAGCCACGTAGATCGCTGCACTCAAACACACTAAACTGAATGCCAAGAGATACTTTGACCATGATTTCCATAGCGGCCGAGGGACAGCTAGTACCACGCCTGCCACCGATGCTGTGATCGCTGCAATCATGGGATGAATCCAAATTAGAGAGGCCAAACTAATACCGCATTTCATGATCTCTCCGCGGATTGCAAAAGCGACGACGACCATTTGAAGAGCTACTGCGAAACCGTAATACTGCCCAAGCGAGAAGTTCCCCTGTCCGAATCGGGCGAGGTCACCATCGACAGTTGTCGTTAAGATCGCCAAAGCGACAGCTACTACCGTAACCGCGGAAGGACCCGCTGGCACTAACGATCTTACAAAAAAAACAACTGCAAGCGCATAAAGAAGGCACGAACAATAGATCACAAACCTTTGCACCACAGTTGGATCGGCGCCAAGCAGCCGATTACTTAGTGGATAAACCCACATTATTAAAGAGTTGGCGATGTGTAAGTTTTGATAAGAAAGGAAATCTTTTTCGACAATTTTTGTAGATGGATCGGACGCCCATACAAGCGTGGGTGGCGCCCAACCATTCCAAGCATTTGTCAAATGCACATCGCGACTGTAGCCAAAACCGGCCCCAGCAGCGATAACGAGCGCGCACATCGCGACTATTACATTCGGGCGCTTCACCGCGAAAAGCCAACTCCAAGGCTTTATCAACAACGTCATCTTCAACTCGCTGCTTCTCGGAATGCAGGGGAGGCTACCGCTTTTAACAGGCGGGTTGCGGCGGAGTATGCTGTCGCTTTAACCTCACAATACGATAAGTCCGGATTTAGGCGATACTTTTCTCTGGCCAACACCCAGCGATGGAATCCCGTGCCCAAGACCAGGCAGGGCCGCATCCAGTTGGCATTGGTATACATTGAAGCGGCCACGGGAAAGCGTATGTGCACTTTATTCAGCGCACATACTGGCTTAAAATGGCTCAACTCAATCACTCAAGAATATAGCCAAATGTTAAGCCGCCCAGGTAAATTCTCAAGGGGGTTTTTTCAATTAATGGCTCAAGCTTTGATAGAAACCCACCAAATACATCGCCAATACCTGCAGGCACAGCACCCCAATGGCTTGCATAAACTCGACCAAATCCTCCCGGAATGAAAATCTTATCTAGCTCACGAATACTGTAATAAGAATCCGTTGAACAATGCTTCCCTGTTCCTCTTACGGCAGACCTCATCGAATACCATGGGCTAGTGCCATTAGGTGTTACACCGATCAACACGCCACCTTTCTTCAGGGTTCTCTTTAATTCATTTATAAAACCGTCCATATCTATGATGTGCTCAATTAGACCAAAAAAATAGACGCAATCCACTGATGAATCATTCACTTCCTTAATGTCTAGTACATTGGAATTAACTAATGTGACGCCATCAATATTATTTTTTTCAAGTGTCACCCGAAGTGCGTCAAGCATTTTCTTGCTGCCATCTACGGCTACAATCTTGTTAAATAACTTTGATGCTCTATTTATATAGACGCCAGTTCCAACACCAAGCTCAACAGCCAAACCACGCTTTGGCTGACATTTCTCAATTGCATCTTCAAAAGAGTGCCATCGCCTTTCAATAAAATGCTTTGTCGCAAATGAATCGCCAAATCGATCATCCCAAGATGTTGCGTATTCATCATAGAAATTTATTACATCTGACTCGCTTTTAGCTTCTTTTGTTGAAAAATCAGTTTCACGCATACCCTGTACTCCTAATATATTACCGCTCTAAATGTAAGGGATAGTTAATGGTTTTATGACTAGCGATATCTGAGTTAACGCAAAGTTGACTTTGTAATTTATAAGGCGATGTACTCGGTATGCTGTACTGAATCAATTCGCCTAGGTGCATACCCTTCTCTGCCCACTCATCTATTACCGGTTTTCGTTCAGGCACGCGTACGACATAGTGCGAATAGGTTGCCCCGTCGATTAGCGGTGGAAATACCCAGCCTGAGTGCCGCTCCAAATATTGGTTGTAGTAAACTGCATTGGCACGCCTTCTCGCGATAATGGCATCGTAGCGATCCACTTGGGCCAAGCCGACTGCTGCTTCAACCTCCAGCATTTTGTCGAGATAGTCTGGCGGAAAATGAATCTTGTCATCCAGGTGGTATGACTTGGTGAGATGATTCAACAAAGGCGTTTTTTCTTGCAGCCACCACGTCAGGCCATAGACAATTTCGTTAAAGGCCACATAGACAGCCAGCAGGTACAGCCTGCGTTGAATGGCTTTTAACCGGCCAGCCGGGCGGTAGTTTGCGTCGCGCCAAGCTCTTACTTTGTCAGCCAAGGCTTGATCCTGAAAGGTGAGCATGCCGCCGAAGATGGCGGTGATCATCTTGCTGATATTGAGGGCATAGACCGCCACATCGCCCGAGATGCCGATCATGCGGCCTTGCCATTCAGCGCCAAAGGCATGGCAGCAATCCTGCATCAACCAGATTTTGTGGCCGTATTTTTCTTCGCCACGTTTGACCATGGCTTCAAGCCGATCCAGGTCTTGGGGATAGCCGAAGGTGTGAGTAGCAATAATGGCGCGGGTGTTTTCGTTGATTGCCGCCTCGGCCTCCTCGAGATTCATGTTGTAGTCACCGAGGTTGATGTCGATGAAGCGTGGTTGGTTGCCACTGAGTGTCACCGCATGCGCCACTACCGAGCAGGTGTAGGCAGGCATGATGATTTCGGCGTTTTCTATCCCCATTGCCTTAAAAAAGGCCCATTGGGCGGAGCGGCCATAGGGGAAGGCGACGGCATCCACCGCCTGGAAGGCTTTGGCAAACTCTTTTTCAAAGCGCTCCACCGCACCACGATTAGGACGAAAGAGGGCGCATATCTCTGCCCACCCAAGATCTGGCTTGAATCTAGGGATCATTTCCTGCCTTTCTCGTCTTGCACCTGCCAATAACCTTGGCTGGCCATGTGGATCGGGACAAAGGCCCCGGCATTTTCGACAACCCGATAACCAGAAATTAAAGTGGTCTGATCCTTGACTTGTAACTCTGCTCCAATGTGGATACGACGATGATTTTGTACCGGCCAGAATTGGCGTCTGGTCATAAGCATCGTCACCAGTCGCCTCTTAACCCACTCTCGCACTATCGCAGATCGAAATGCTGTTACGCTAAGCAATCGTAGCAATAGGAACTGGATTGGGCCGGGTAACTGCTTGGGCATAGTGTTGATCTGGCTCGTGATTTCCAGTTGCTCGCCTTGCTGATGGACGGTGTTGCAAGGGTTAAGGCCTTGGGTGCTTCCGAGGCGCCCTTGGGCATTGCGCACGACCACACCGGCATTGATTAGTGGTGGATGCGCTTGGCGGAAATGGTAGACGACGCCACCTTTATGGGTGCTGACGATGGTGTAATGGGTTGGGCCGCGGTCTAGCCAAAGACCTGCTTCCGAATATTGTTTGCGCATGGGCCGTTGGTCTTGACAGGGTAATCTTAGCAGTGGCGCATCGGTTTTTTCAGGAGTTTCCCGTTCTTCTGCCATGGACGCGGCCCAGGCGTATGCATTGAACATTGGGATGAGGTTGGGTTCGTCCATCGCAGAGAGGGTTACCACCTGTTTTTGCGCAATCGAGGTTTCCATGAATTTCGCCAAGGCTGCTGCCTCGGGGATCTCCTTTGCCAGTGCCTTCACCCCAGCGGGATAATAAAAGCGGGTGCAGCGGCTCCCGTACAAACCGCCAAAGGAGCCGTCCGGATGGGCAAAATGCCAGAGGAAATCGATTGACCGACAAAGAGGTTCAAGAAGCCGCAGATCTGATCTCTGGAAGTGGACATCAGCCAAGTAATAGGTGCAAAGGCTTTGGTACCCGGGATCGGCGCCTTCGTATTCCTTGAACCAACCCTCCGTGGATTGATACGACAAAATCTTATCGAGCTGGAGAAGGGCCTTTCGTTCCGCTCCCGTGTCACCTGTTAATCGGTGCCAGCGCAGCAAAGATGCCACCGCGGTTGCCAGGTGGTTGGAGATAAAGGCGTGGGTCTCGTCAGCTTTAATCAGGTAGTCGACCATCGGGGCGACGATAGTGCGCCAGCGTTGTGATTGCGCTGCGTCGACCTCTGTGTGCAGCAAATCGATTGCACTAAGCAAGTCAAAGGCCACCAGGGCAGTGACGCAATACGAGCCTTCGTTGGGGAAGGCTTCATCCAATGAGCCGTCTTTGCGTGTCAGGCGCTTGGCCGCTTCAAACATTGCATCCATGCGCGCGCTAAAATGCTCTTCTGGAGTTTGATAAGGCCACAAGCCGGCCCGCCACAGCCGAGCCATTCCATGCGCCGCACCTTGGAAGGTTCCGTTGGCAAAGTCGATCAGGCCCCAAGCCCAGTAGTAGCGGTCGCCTATACCGTAGCTGCTACTGGTGCCATCGCTATCGAACAGTGCCAAGATTCGTGGCAGATTGGTTCGAATCTGATCAAGATAGGGGTTATTCGCCACTACTTACTCAGCCTTTTGATAATGGAAGCGAATAATGAGATTGATATCCAGCAAGGGCAGTAAAGGTAGCGGCCAATAAAAAAGGGATTTGCGCTGAAACAGCTTGTCGAGTTCTATTATAATGTGATCAGCAAAATTGGGGTGTTCCCAGCAAATGATCTTGTCTGGATTGATCTGCGTTTTCCTCTTGAACCAGCGACGGGAGGTGAGCGTTCTGCCTCCCCCCCATGCTATGCCGCCCTCGGCTGGAATGGCGCCGATAAGGATACCGCCGGGCTTCAAGACACGATGCATGTCCTCCAGATAGGGGCGTAATGGATAGAGATGTTCGAGTGAATAGAAACTGACGATGACATCGATGGATTCATGTGCCAGAGGCAGGGGCTGATTCCGTTGCACCAAGATACTCCGGTGGACAATGGCCTGTTCATTCAATTTCTGTTGGGCCAAGGCATTCATATCAGGTGAGATATCAGCCAATACGTACTCGCTGGGCTTCCCCCGCAAATACCGCAGATGACGAATGTCACCGGCACCAATTTCAAGCACACGTTTACCGGTGAGGTCGATGGCAGACATGGCTTGATAGCCGGCATCGTTGATTTTTCTGCCTACGCCTGCACGCTGATTTTCTACATAAAAATTGGCATAGGTCTTTTGCCATTCCCGCCAACAGGGGTCATCGGCATTCACCTCGAGCCCCCATCGTTTTCGGTTTCCCCATAGCGGGGCCTTCAGGGCATTGGGCAGCCAGTTTCGTATTGCGAAACTCATACTTGCCTCATCTGTATAATTGCCGTCAGCAGTTCATTAAAACCGCTTTCCCAGCCATAGTCTTTCGTCAGCGTGTGGGGATGCCAGAGAACGGCCACCTCACCATGAATCGTCTGGCACTCGGCAAGCCAATAGCGCATTTCCGATCTTCGTTCAGCATCACTGAATGGCTGATAGTCATATAGGTGGGAATCCATTAAAACCGAAGGCTGGGCCGTTATCTGATGTTGGGTGTTTGATTTGGCGTTCCAGGGTTGCCAGCGGAGCGCGCTTGAGTTTCTAAAACCGGGCCGGTCATTGAACATGAGCGTGGTATCAGAATGTAAGCCGCCCTGCTCTTGGGAAGACCAGGTTGCCTGCCAACTGAAGCGCAGCCAATGTTGGCGACAAGCGTTTATCGATCCGCCTGATATGGATTCGAGATTTCGCTTTTGCTCTGCCACCTCTGTCAAGTCATCCCAGCTTTCAAAGCCTGGATGCAGGCCGATTTGGTGGCCTCTCCTGTGCAATTCTGCGAACAAGGTTTTTATACGTGGCTGCTTGATATCGTATCCTGGGTCAAACAACCAACGTTTCAGTGTTTTTGGTGTTAGATCGGCGTGGAAGTGAAAGAGGCTCTGGATATTTGCCGCCGCCTCTGCTGAGAGCAATAGATCGAATTGCCACCAATCTTCTTTCCCAAATAAAAAGCGAAGGCATCGGCGGACGCAACAAATAGATGCTTTTGGTTTGCCTCTTGCCAGTAGTCGCAGTGCATTGATGGCGTTGAACGCACTTTGCTTAAGACGAATGGCGAGAGTCTTTTCTACTGCATCAACATCATGTGTCATCAACACGTTGCTGGCAGGCAATTGGCCGAAAAGTGCTTCGGGCGTTGTGTTCTGGTTGTGCGCAGCCCAGCAGCGCAGAAAAAGGGCAATGCGGTTGACCCACGCATGGCTCCAAGCCCGCGCATCCCATTCCTTTAACCGAAAACTGTAGGAATGAATGGGACCATGGCCGTATTCCCAAATGCGTTCATGCCAACACTCGAGCAGTAAAAACGCAGCCAGAAACCAGTCGACGTTTTGCCAGGAGGTTTTGCCTCCAAAACTTAGCCGGCCTTGAGCCTCAGTCGGTATCAGGATCTCTCCGTTGACGCCATCTTTCCTGGCCCAATCGGGAAGGGCCACCGAGACAAGCCGAAGGGGGGGCTCAATTCGCGGTGAAGTTTTGAGAATATCAATGGGAAGGCTGGCGATAGGAATCGCGGCTTCTGCCCAGTAGCGGCTGAGTGACTCTAAAACATGAATTCGAATTAAATTTGGTTCTGGTAACGATGGCGCGGAAAAAGAACTAATTGCCATCGATAAATTGCCGATGCCAGAGCTCCAGTGACAATGCGCCCCACAAGGCCCGGCCGCCTACCCCGCTTGCGTCGATCATACCTTTCAAGGCCTCGGGCTTAAAAATGCCGCGATGGAGACTTCGTGATGCCAAAAGGGTGTCACAAACAAAGTCACGAACGCATCCGCCCTGCATCCACTTCGTCAGTGGCACGGGAAAGCCCATCTTGTCCTTTCGGTTTAGGATGCTGTCCGGCAAAAGACCGCGGACGGCTTTTTTAAGGATATGCTTGGTGTGCCCGCCCTGGAATTTCAGCGGGGGCGGCATGCTGGTGACCAGATCCACGATACGCCGGTCCAAAAGAGGTACGCGGGATTCCAGCGAAACCGCCATGCTTACCCGATCCTCAATTTGCAAAAGGGCAGGCAACAACGTTTTCTGGTCAAAATGGGTCATTTTATTGATGTAAGAATGTGTGTCCGGATGGTTGAAGATGGCTTGAAAATCCTCAAATAACACCTCACGGCTGTAGGACTGAATCGCGTCAGGGTGAAGCAGGTGCTGAATTCCTTGCGCCCGGTCGATCAAGTGAAAGTATCGTGCATCCATTTCGCCAAAAAGGCCCTGACTCCAGAAGTTTGCCAATAAAGGTGTGTACTGCTTAAGAAGCGCGAGGTTGGGCACGATCGATTCCAGGGTAACAAGATGTCTGCCCTCCTCCTGAGTCTCCATAATGGATCCCTTAAGGGCCTGCTCCAGATAACCGACCAGATACCGGGCATATCCGCCAAAGATTTCATCGCCACCCTGCCCCCCAAGGACCACGTTGACATGCTCCCGGGCTAACTTGCTGACGGCGAATTGGGGAAAAACACCAGGGCCAGCCATCGGCTCGTCCAAAGCGTAGATTAGGCTGGGAAGCTGATCGACGAACTGGGCCGCCGTTGGAGTGACTTCGTGATAGGATGCTTGGGCTTGCTGCACCAAGTCTTTGGCATAGGAGGATTCGTCGAACTCAGGACCTTCGGCAAACCGACCATGAAACATCGGCAAAGGACGAGCAGATCTCTCAGCAGCTAAAAGGCCGACCAAGCTAGAATCAATGCCTCCAGAAAGATACGCCCCCACTGGAACATCCGCGCGCATTTGCAGCCGCATGCTATCCTGCAGAAGCTTTAACAATTCCTCCTCAAACCAAGCTTCGGTGTGGTCGTGGTCCACCTCATAGCAGGTGTCCCAGTAACACACGTCCCGAAGGATCTTGGAGCCTCGTCCCATCAAAAGATGTCCAGGGCGAATCTGTCGGATTTCTTTAAAAAGGGTTTGATCTCCCAAGCAAAATTGAAAGGAAAGGTACTGGTTTAGTGCCCGCTCGTTTCTGCACTTCTTAATATCCGGGTGCAATAGAATCGCCTTGATTTCAGAGGCAAAGATTAGCTCCTCACCTGCTTCGGCGAAATAGAGGGGTTTAATGCCAAAATGGTCTCTGGCAGCGATCCAGCAACCTTCCTGCCGGTCATGAAAAACAAAAGCGAACATACCATTAAGGTCCGAGATTGCTTGCGACCCTTTGCGAATAAGCATTTGCAAAAGAACCTCTGTGTCGGAAGAGGTTCTGAGTTTGTACCCAGCTTTTTTTAAATCATCGGCAAGTTCCAAATAGTTGTAAATTTCCCCATTAAAGATCAAAGTGAATCTTCCATCTTCTGAATGCATAGGCTGAGCTCCATTCTCGAGATCAATCACAGCCAGGCGACGATGTCCAAAAAGAGCCTGTTGAGGTACCAGGGATATTCCTTGCCCATCTGGGCCCCGATGCGCAATGGTTGAAAGCATTTTATCCATCAAAGTCCGGCGATTTTCCAGACTTTGCTGATTGCTAAGGATGGCGATCAGACCACACATGCGGATTCAGGCCTTGCGTAAGGAAGCATAAATCATAAAAGGGAGTTTTTTGTCGAGCCAACGGTGAAGCCACCTTGGGATTTTAAATGGCAGGGCTCTTGCAGGAAAAAAGTGAAAGTATATTTCTTTGATTTCAAAATTTGGCTCTAGAAGCGCAGTGAATTACTTGCGGGTGTAGCTTTTGCCAACCGGATTTTTAAATCCATCATAAAGTCTAACGATTTCATCAATGTCTTTAGTAAGAAGTATCTTTTCCCTTCCGCGGCCCTTTAACCCCCCTCCCAGCTTGGCCAATGGCCACGCGAGGCAGCGAATCCATGGCCATAACTCAAGAATGAGATTACGATAGTAAACCGATACGGTGGCGGTTCCTCCTGGCTTGAGAATCCTGGCTATTTCAGATAATGCCTTTTCCGTATCGGGGGTATGGTGTACGACGCCTTGGCAATTGACATGATCAAAACTTTTGTTTTCGTACGTTAATTCTTCGATATTTTGTTGAGCCAAGATTGCTTCTACCCCATATGCCTCGAGCCTTCTCTTGGTAATTTCAAGTGCTTTTTGGGTTAAATCTGCAGCTTCTAAGTTTCCCAAGCCCCTCATGGCAAGCTCTACGGTCCAAAAACCAATACCACAGCCCGCATCCAAAATGCGCATTTTTTGTCCTCCGCCTCGCGGAGGAGGAAAAAATCGAAGGTCGAATTGGCCGGCGAAGCAGTCGTTAAGATAAACGTTCCGATGTTCTTCGAAAAACTCCGGTGACCCCGGCTTGAAGCGTGATTCACCCGTCCAAAGAGGATTTTGTTCCCAGAAATCCTGAACCTGGCTAAGGGCTGTCATTGGCTACGGTCCAATTCCTATGCCACCTACGGATGGCCGTCCGCCAGCCGCCCCAGGGCCAATAATAAAGAAGGGTCATTACCAAGTAACCGAGAGTGGTAACACTGCTAATCATTTTGCTGTCACTTTGTTTCTGGTCGTAGCGAAGAAGGAAGGGAATCTCTCCGAACGCCGCCCCAAGTAATTTAAGTTTTACTAGCTTTTCCAAAGTGCAGGTAAACCCAAGACCTTTTAGTTGGATGAAATTATTGCCGTAAAAACTTATGGCTTCCTTGATTTTTTCAGCCCGATATCCGCGGAATCCGCATGAATATTCGTTTAAATTAGGTATCCGGAAAAAGAATTTCATAAACAGATTTGCACACCGGCTGATAAATGCCCGATGCGGACTCACCCCAAGCTGCCCGCCGCCTGGCAAAAAGCGGGATGCGATCACTACATCATAGCCTTCCCGAACTTTTTTTACTATGGTGGGGATAAAGTCTGGCTCATGAGTATCGTCACAATCAAGACGCACAATCACATCTCCAGGCTGAGCTATTTCAGCCGCTCTTTCAAAGAGATCCCGAATCGCCTCGCCGAGGCCTCGATTCACTTTGTGGAAGATTATTTCAAGTGATATTTCTTTTTGAAAATTCTCGAGTTTATCCTGTGTGGAGTCGTTACTCCCATCGTTACACACCAGAATTCTAAAATCTTCTCCGAATTCCATTAGTGTTTTTTTTAATTTGGGCAGCAAAATAGGAAGCGATGTTTCCTCATTAAAAGCCGGCAGTATAATAATGATCAATTGGAAGCCTTGATTCTTTCAGTATTGCTCTTCAACGGTCAAATTGCTTTGGAGTCGAGCAATCTTCATCGACCAAGACAAGGCCTGCAAAATAATTCGGTAATATCCACCGCTGAAATGGAGCAGTTTTTCCGTATTCTTTGAATGCATTTCCCGCAAATGAACACAGAAAAGCTTGGCAACATATTGAATTTTATTTTTTGACCTTACAACCCTAGGCGCATTTCTAGTATTCATTCTTGTGCCCCTTCGATAATTAGTTCTTCAGCCTGTATTCGATATTCCGTTTGTGTATGTACACAAAAAGTCTGTTCATTGCCCGACAGAGGCAACTTCAACCGTTCCCCAAGCCGACTCATCCATCCCGCCTGCCTAGCGGGCACTCCCACCATCAATGCGTAAGGCTTTACATCTCGATTTACGACTGCTCCAGCGCCTATAAAGCAATACTCCCCCAAGGTGACGCCACAAATAATCGTCGCATTGGCGCCGATGGTTACTCCTTTTTTTACCAATGTCTTCCGATACTCGTGTTTCCGTGAAATGGCCGCCCGGGGATTGTACACGTTGGTGAAGACCATGCTCGGTCCGCAGAAAACATCATCCTCAATCTCTACCTCGTCATAGACGCTAACATTATTTTGAATCTTCACCCCGTTCCCTATTATCGCTTTTCCCACATAGACGTTCTGGCCTAGCGAGCATCGCTCCCCAATTCTCGCCTCGGGCCCGATATGACAGAAATGCCAGATCTTGGTTCCCTTTCCGATCTTGGCCCCGGGATCGATGATGGCAGATGGATGGGTGTAATAGTCTGGAGTGCTCATTTAATTAAAACCTGTTTCCCATTCGTCGATAATGATTTCTGAGCCGCATGTAGCAGGCTTAAAACCTCTAACCCTTTTCGTCCATCCGTCCTCGGGGTGCGGCGGGTACAGATGCATTCAATAAAGTGCCGGCACTCCTCCGCTAATGGTTCAGCATTGCCAAATTCCACTTTCTGTCCGTCTCCCTTGATCGGAATCGGCTGGCCCTCTTTCCACTCCACCCGCTGGTCGTAAAGCATCAGTTCTTTGCTGATGTCACAAAAACTGGCCATTTTTTTGGATCCCACCACCACCAGCTTCTGCTCCTTAAACGGGTGTAGCCAACTTACATAGATGTGTGCTCGAACCCCGTTATCAAAAAGCATCTGCATCAGCGTGATGTCAGGAATGTTGGGGGTCAGATAGGTGCCACCGGTGCTAATGACTTCAAATGGCATCTTACCGACAATCCGCAGGATCACCGAGATGTCGTGCGGCGCAAATGACCAAAGGGCGTTCTCTCTTGTACGTATCTTGCCAAGATTGAGCCGATGGCTCATGATATAACGGATCTCCCCCAGCTCTCCCAAGCGGATAAGCTCATGCAGCTTAAGGACGGCCGGATGATATTCCAGCAGATGTCCCACCATCAGAATTCTCCCAGCTGATTCTGCAGCCTTGACCAGTTTTTGCCCTTCTTTTAGATCCGCCGTAAGCGGCTTCTCCACAAAAAGATCTTTTCCCACTGCCAAAACCTTTTTCCCTATCTCATAATGAGTCTCCGCTGGAGTGGCTACCATCACCCCAGCAATGTCCTTATCTTTCAAGATATCATCCGGCTCGTAAGACCATCGCACATCCCGTGCTCTATCACCGACTAATTTGCGGGCCGCCTCCAAGCATGCCTCCGATGGGTCACAGACCGCTCCTAAGTGCCCCAGCTCGCTTAATGTCCGCACAATATTCCGGCCCCAGGCTCCGGCACCAAAAACGGCTATTTTCGCTTTGCTCAAATTCTCACCTCAAAGCGTCCTTCAAGCATTCCACAATAAAATCCTGCTCTTTTTCGGTCAAGAAAGGGTGCATAGGGAGGCTTAGGACTTCCCGGGAGGCTTTTTCCGATTCGAGAAAATCACCCCAACGGTAACCCAGAGCCGAGAAAACCGGTTGTTCATGCAGACACTTGGGATAGTAGACAGCTGTTGGGATACCCTTGGCCTTGAGCTTTTCCGCAACCCGATCCCGTTGGGTCACTCGGATGGTATATTGGGCATACACGTGCGTGTTGCCTTTCCTGAGCCGCGGAGTGACACAAACATCCTTGAGCAGCTCCGAATAACGGGCCCCAATCCGACCCCGCGCCTCAACCTCTTGAGGAAAGTGAGCCAGTTTTGGCAACAGGATCGCCGCCTGAAGGGTGTCGAATCGTCCATTCATGCCCAAATGCGGGTGGTGGTGCCGCTGGATTCCGCCGTGGGTCCGGATCGCCCTCATTTTTTCGGCCAACTCGCTGTCGGATGTGAAAAGAGCCCCCCCATCCCCATAACACCCCAAGGGCTTGGCGGGGAAAAAGCTGGTGCTACCCACGGTGCTGACCGCGCAGCTCTTCTGCCCATGCCGGGTGGCGCCGAAGCTTTGAGCCGCATCTTCCAACACTGGAATTTTAGCCTTTGATGCAAGCTGGTTGATCCCCTCCATATCAGGCAACTGGCCAAACAGGCTGACCGGCATGATGGCCTTGGTTTTCGGCGTTATGGCTTGAGCCAGTTTCGCGGCATCCAAGTTGTAGTCCGATGGATCGATATCCACAAAAACTGGAGTCGCTCCCACCAGCCCAATCGACTCTGCAGAACTGATCCAGGTAAAGGGCACGGTAATGACCTCGTCCCCCGGGCCGACTCCAAGGGCCCGAAGTGCGATTTCAAGGCTATCCGTCCCGCTGGCACAGGTGATGGCATGCGGGACACCCACATAGTCAGCCAGAGCCTTTTCAAGCTCGGCAATTTCCGGACCCATGATGAAATTGCCATGATCCAAAACCTTGCGGATCCGGGCATCGATTTCCGTTTGGTATTTTAGATATTGCTGTTTTAGATCGATGAATTGCATCGTCTGACTTGTTAAGTTCGCAGTGTTCTGTGGGCGGTAAGCAGTAACTATATTCCTACTTCCCAAAGCTCACTGCCATCTACCCACTAACATTTCAAGCTTGAAAATATAGCTTCGGACGATTGTTAGGCGAAACACAGTTTCTTGTATCCACTAACGGCACATCCAGCCTGGAAAAGTCATGAGCTCTAAAAGGGCCATGGGCCGTGGCAATGATGACAACATCAGCCGGAGTTTGGATCGGCACTGATTTTTTCCCGGTCAGTTTAGGATGCTCACGGCTCGGGCGGATAGCCGGAACAAATGGGTCGTGGAATAAAACTTCAGCTCCTTTGGCCTCCAGTTTTTCCAGCAACACAAAACTTGGGCTCTCCCGCTCATCATCCACGTCGGCCTTATAAGCGACCCCAAGAAGCAGGGCCTTTGAGCCTTTGACAGATTTTCCGACATGGTTAAGGGCATCCGCGACCTTCTGGACAACAAACTCTGGCATGGCGGTATTAATCTCTCCCGCCAGCTCAATGAAACGAGTGGGATGACCGTACTCTCGCGCCTTCCAGGTAAGGTAAAAAGGGTCGATCGGGATGCAGTGACCACCCAAGCCCGGACCTGGGTAGAACGGCATGAAGCCAAAAGGCTTGGTCTTGGCCGCCTCAATCACCTCCCAAATATCAACGCCCATCGAGCCGTAGATGATCTTGAGCTCGTTCACCAAAGCGATGTTCACCGACCGGAAGATGTTCTCCATCAGTTTGGTGGCCTCAGCCGCCCGGGTGGAACTGACCGGGACCAGCTTCTTGATGGCTTTTCCATAAAGCTCCTTGGCCCGCTCCAGACAGGCCGGGGTCAGTCCTCCCACGACCTTGGGAATCTCCGCCACTTTGCTCTGCGGATTACCCGGATCTTCCCGCTCGGGCGAAAAGGCCAGGTGAAAATCTACCCCTGCCTTCAAACCGCTCCCTTTTTCCAAAACTTTCCTTAGATCTTCATCTGTTGTGCCCGGATAAGTCGTTGACTCCAAGACCACGAGCTTGTTCCGGCCTCCGTTATCCGTCTTAAGGTAGGGAGCAATTGCTTCCCCGGTCTTTAATATGTACGAAATATCCGGTTCCCGGTTTTTGTTGAGAGGCGTGGGGACACAGATGACGATTGCCTCTGATTTCTTTACCAACGAGAAATCTGACGATGCCGTGAATCGACCCGCCTTAACCTGGGCGCTCACATCCTCGGCCGGAATATGCCGGATATAACTTCTACCCGCTTCAATCTCCTTTGTTTTCGCGAGATCAATATCCAACCCCAACACGCGACAGCCAGATTTAGCAAATTGCAAGCCCAGCGGCAGGCCGACGTAGCCTAGGCCGATTATCGATAAGTCATATTTCATTTTAGAGCCTCGTTTTTAGTGGGCGGTGGGCAGTTTGCAGTGATTTTGAGCCTACGACTATCTGCCCAAGTCCTGCTGCTCACTGCTTACTACCTTTTGCTTTCACGCTTTTAATCAGGGAATTGAGCATTCTTGCAATTTCTTCAGTTTCTAGAATCCTTTTTTCGACACTCAACCCGATTTCTTGGGCAATTGCAAGCTGCGTGGCCAATTCAGCCGCAGAGCCTTTTGCCATGGTGTAAAAGTGAGCCGAGTCCTTGGAGGACCCCCTTTCCGCACCTTCCGCAATATTCGAACATATGCTGACCGCCGACCTCTGAATCTGGCGAATCAGGCTGAAGTCCTTGGCAAATGGCCCCTGCATCTCAGACTTATAAATTCTTACAGCCAGCTCTTTCGAGCGTTTCCAGACATCCAGGGTATGACATTTCATGATTTGTGGGTAGTATGCGGTAGGCTGTTTGCAGTTACTTCCAGCTTGCTGCCAACTACACACTGCCTACTCAGTAGACGCTGCCGCCCTTGGTCGATTGAGCCCGCGGTTGCGAACTCAAAACCAATCTGTCCCTGCCCTGTTATGTGTTGTGTCAGCATCCCGTGGGATGACTGGACCCGGCTGCTACTTCATTTTTGTCAGTAGCGGCATGGTCTTCAAAAATCCTGTCACCAGCGGAAGCAAGAGTTGACCGTGGCTGTGCCAACGACGAATTGTCTCAAGCTTGTCCCGCAAAGCTTCCGGCAATTGTTGGCTCGAGTCGTTTTCCAGTCGCTCCACCTCCTCGCCTATTTCGTCAAACGCCGGACCTATTTTTTTTGTGACAAAGATCTCCACTGCTTTCCTTAGATGATCTTCTGTCACAAAGTGCTCCGCACGGTTGCCGCTCAGACCCTCTGAACGGATGGCGCCCAGCTCTTTAAGAAACTTCAGACCCTGACTGACGGAGCCCCTACTAATCTTCAGCTTTCGACAGATCTGACCTGCTTCCATCGGCTCACTGGCCACAAAAACTGCTCCGTAAATAAGGCCAATCGATTTGGGAAGTCCGAGGATGGAACAGAGCTTCACACAAAGGTTCAGGATGGAATCTTCAGGCTTTATAGGTTGAGCAACCCGTGAAATCTTGGAGTTTCTAACGTTAGATTTTGAAGAGAGAGTGATCATGGCGGTTAGATTAGGATTAAGAATTTCGGATTTCGGATTAGTACTTAGAGATTATGAAGTATCTTTGATTGTTGTGGTCTGTACCGGGGCCCGCGCCATAAAAGTTCGGTTTCAAATATATTTGAAGAGGGCTTTTGGGATAGCCGGCATAGTACGTCTGTACACATGGAACTCATGAAGTCCCTATAATCTCTGATTTCAGGGCGGTTTCAAATAAAAATGAAATGTTATTCATATACATGCCCAACAACTAGATACATGGCCCTTAAGGCATAAATGCTGCGGATTACGGATAACAAGGCGCTGCCCGAGGCTTATTTATGCTTAACAGGAGGTTTGTGGAAGTTCGGATTTCGGAATGCGGATTTGATACCCGTAGCACTCCCAGTCCATAGAGGACTAAAGAAATTCGAAATTATCAAAGACCTTTCGATGTCCGACCTGCTGCCGTAAAGATGGCCAACAGTTCCCCAACCTCCTGCAAGTACCTGCCAACCTCCCTATGCTCTCCGATCCCTGCGTCCGTAATCGCCAACTTGTGGATGAAATCTGCCTTGGATTCTGCCCGGTTAGCTTTCCGATAATTAGCCCCGAACGAAGTGCCTGATTTGAGAAGCTGCCTACCCATCACTTCGCAGATGTAGTTTTTTGGGAGAGCTCCCAAAAAGCGGATTACATCGGGGAAAATCTTTTTGTTCTGTCTTCCAACACATTCTTGTTCATCAGCCTTTTATCAATCCCAAGTCCGCAATCCGGATTCCGAAATAATACAAACCTATTTTTTCAAATCCCCAACACCTCGGGCTTGATCGTGCGCCCAGCAAGCGGCGAAGGCGATGCTGAGGCCAATCCCAACGAAAGCGGCGAGAAAGAGGCCAGCATTCCGCAAAGTGAGAAGTGACGTGCTTTGGGAGATGACAGGCATAGTGATGCGGTACAGGGAGGTTTGAGGGCTCATGTAGTTTTCCGTGACCTTGGCCCGCAGTTTTTCAGAATCTGCAATCAGATCGTTCAACTCTCGACAGCCCAGGATCAAGCTGGACACAAAATCGTTTCCAGAAGCCGGACCCGGCGGGATTTTGCCCGTAGCCGATGTTTTCTCCGATAAAGAAACTTTCTTATTCAAAGCCTCAAGAATTTCTTGGGTCTCACGCAGGGCCGACGCCTCCGCCGCTACCTGTAGCCGAGCATTCCGGATTTTTTCCACCAGGCTGGTCCGATACAGGACATCCTCCTTCCCTCCTCCCAACTCCATGAGTTTGGTCAAAAAAGTGTCGCTGAACTGGAGTTGGGTACCTCTCCCATTGCTAACGTCAGGCGCCTCCGACGAGGCTTGGCCCTTGATAATGGAGGTGCCCCCAGACGAGGCCAAATAATCGCGATAGGTCAACATGATCCCTCGAAGGTACTCCTCGGCCAAACGCAGCCGGTCTTGTCTCATCCGGACCTGCTGTCGGAACATCCGCTCAATTTCTCTAGCAGAGGAGGGGTCCGCAATCGAACCAAACAGAGCAGAACGGATCTGGGGAATGCGGACCTCCTGCAAAAAGTCCAGCTTGAGAAAAAGATCTGCGAGTCTGGCTCCGTCCGGCAACACGGCCTGATAACCGCCGGGCAGGCGGGCCAACTCCCCTAATCCGTTGGCCAGAACACGCGTGCGCTCCAACAACTCCGTCAGAGACACCAGAGGATCATTTGCCTTAGACACCTGCTCCATCTGGCGGGGCAACCGCGCGGCAAAGGCGAGCACCTTTTTTTGCGTGACCGCATCATCCGACCAACGCCGTAGAACTTCCTCCAGCATTTTGGTTTGCTGGACGAACGGGATCAGCCGGGAAGAACGGGCGGTCTGTACAAAATTGAGCTGATAGGTGGTGGCGGGCAGGCTTTTCAGCTGGGCCTCGAACTGGGCCTCGATCTTTTCCCGGTCCGTTAAAACAAGCTTGCGGTCATCGAGCCGAGCCCGGAACTCCCTCTTCAGAAGGTCCAGTTCCAGGCCCGCCCGCGCTACGGAAAATCCGGACCTAAACTCATCAAACTTTAGATAGACATGCAAATTATTTTGCTCATAGACGGCACGAAGCACGCCAGTCTCCAACAAATCCTCCGGTCGGAACGGCAGCTGATTTGGATAAACGGCCAGGGCTGCTTCAGGAAAGTTGAGCGTGAACTCCAGCCCGGTCTGGTTTTTCTTCGGCAACATGACGTACGCTGCAAAAAGCAGACCTAGAGCAAGCACGACCAAGGCAAACAGAGACAGCTCCAGCCACCGGCGGTAGCGCCGAACAAGGCCCCACAAAGGAGCCAGTGAGATAAAATCCTCCTCCTCGGGCACGGAAAAAGGATTCGGGGAGGGCGGCAAGCTCATGATGGGCGAATACTCCTGCCTAACGAGACGACCCGATGGTTGATGAGCAAGAGCACCAGCAGGAAGAAAAAGCCAAGCACAACCCAAGCCACAAAGGCCGAAACAAGCGCCACAACACTTAAGGGCTGAATTTTTTTTACCTCCCAACCTCCGGCGACGCTAAAAAGATCCGTGTTATGGCCGAGATAGCTTTCCGAGATGGCATTGACCAGCTGGCGGGAAGAGTCGAGAAGAAGCCCCAGTTGCGTAGCAGCGTCCCGGACAGAGCCAGCGCCCGCCGAGTGAGCCCGGTCCTCCTTGGGCGGGGGTGGCTGAAGGGGGGAGTTCGCTGGGCGTTCCGCACCTTGTCGGGCCAGCGCCGCCCGGACGATTTCCAGATTTTGGCGAAGCTCGTCGCAGGAAAGCTCATCCTGTGTATCCTCAATCCTAGCCTTCTCAATTTCCGCCAACATTACTTTCAGGTAGTCCCGGTCTGCCCCGGTCTGGGCCAATCCCAAAAGACGGATGAAAAAAAGTTCGACGAACCCACCTCCCTTGGAAATAGCCGTCTCGCTAGTATCGGCGATAGGGGCACCGGGACGACCGGCGAGATAGTCGCCGTACGTCTCTACCAAGGCGGATAAACGATCTTTGGAGGACTTGGCGCGGCTTTCGCGAAACTTGAGCTGAAGCTCCATGGCCTGCGAGAGTTTAAGGATTTCCTGATTGGTACCGATCTGAGTCAGCATGCTCTCCTGAATCGAAGGTAAGGTCTGCTCCCGATAGGCGCGGAGCCGTAGCTTGAGATCGACCACAGTAGTGCCATCCGACAAGGCCACCAAGGAAGCACCAGGCAGCTTTTCCACGTAGACCAATCCTTCCTCCAAAGCTCGGGCCCGGTTGTTGATCGCAGCAAACTTCTCGATTTCCGATTGCCCCTCCTTTTCATAGTTGGTATTCAACCCCGGCAGGCGGGAGGAAAAGGAGTAGATTTGCTTGTTGCTAACAGCCTGCTTAGCCCAGATGACCGGGATGTCAGACAAGACCTTGGCTTTCACGTCCAAGGGGACCCTGGGGGAGCGACTCCCATCAAACCAAGCCAAACGGAATATCGTGGAGAAGGCGCTGCGCAAACGGCTGAGATACTCCTGCTCCAAAGCCTGCCGGTCGGGACCGCTGAGCTTGCTATCGTTGAATCGGGACGAGTATTCACCGATAACATTCTGCAAATTGCCCGACGACTGGGTGATGGAGAGAGACGACTCGAAAGCAGGAAACTCGATCCATTGTTGAAGATTATAGCCCTCGTACACCGTGCGCAGGACAGAACGATCCAGCAGCTCCTCGGCACTGAATGGGAGATCGTTAGGGTATTTGCCATCTTGGGCCCCTTTAAACCCGAGGGACAGATCCATCGAGCATACCTCTGTCTTGGGGGCCAAAAACAAGACCGTGCCCACCAAAAGCAACCCGCTCAATAGCAGTCCCGCAGACCCGAACTTTAGCCACTGTTTCTGCTCTCTCAGCAATTCCCACAACGGGGCCAAGGGAATAACGTCATCCCCTCGTACAGGCCTATCAGCTCGCATGAAATTACTTTTAGTTTCGGAAGGCGAAAGGTCGAGAAAGAATCATTAAAAACTATCTATTTTTGAGAGATCAATCCATTCCGCATATAATTTCATAAGATTCCGCCTTAAAGCGCATTAAGGCTTAGGTGGGTGGGGCTTTTTGGAGAGCTTGTGTTCCAAAAGGCGTGTGTGGCGGACGAGGGTAGAGTAGAAGGTCGAAGCGGCGATATAAAAGCCAGGATATCCATCGAGAAATCCAAGCCGGAAGACATAGGCCCGGAAAAATCTCCAGAACGCGCGAAAGGTGGCTTCGGCCGGAACCCAGCGCGACTTTTTCTTTAAACGTGATTCCAAATAAAGATCCGAGAAGTAGTTGATCTTCGAGACATAGCGGGAAATGGAGGGATTCGAGTAGTGGAGGATGTGCCCGGACAGCGTTCCGACTTTCCCTTCCACTATCAGTCGGTCGTGCGGATCGGTCCCCCCCCACTTCGCCTTCCCGGCACGCCAAAGCCGTGTCTGCCAATCCGGATACCAGTCACCATGTCGAACCCAGTGGCCAAGAAAGAGCGAACAACGAGGCATCCTTAAGGCCACGGGACCCTCCGCTTTCGGTAAAAGAAAAAATCGATGAATCGAGTTCTTGAGCTTTGAGGAAATCTCCTCATCGGAATCTAGACCGAGAATCCACGGCTGGAGGGCTTTCTCTGCCGCAGAATTTTTTTGGGCGATATGCTCCTTCCAAGGTTCACGGAAAACACGGGCCCCGTACTGCTCTGCAATCTTATCCGTCCCGTCGGCAACATCATCATTCACCACAACCACAATATCGGAGACCCACCCCCGAATACTCTCCATAGCCCGACCGATACGGTCGGCATCAGGTCCGGAGATCATGCAGACGGATATCGGCAGAGGAGCTGGCATGAATCTAGTTTATCGCAACAAAGCCGGAGGACAACCTTGGGCGAATCGACTCGCAGAAGGGGCCAGTTTGGTTTATGTTTTGAAATTGCGGGACAGGTGCCGGAGCGGTCTATCGGGCTCGCCTGGAAAGCGTGTGTTGGGTAAAACCAACCGAGGGTTCGAATCCCTCCCTGTCCGACCCTACTACGTTCCGCAGTCGCAGTACTTCGAAGGGCTGGGAGGAGAGGGAATTTGATCCGCCGGAGGCGTTATTTGGATGGGTCTCAGGGTAACGGGGGACCAATCCCTCCCTGTCCGAACGCTAGTGAGGACAGGGTGTCCCACCTCCCAGAGGGGATGAGCGGATGGCGCGGGGGCAGGTCTGAGGAGGCGCAATCCCGACCGCGATCAATTTTTGGATAATAGCCCTAGGTAGGGCGGTCTGTCCCCAGCCCGCCTCATTCAACATTTACACCCCAAAACGGTTGGCGAGGCGGCGTAGGGACACGCCGCCCTACCTAATTTTCAACCTAGCCAAACAAACTCGACGGGCTTTGCAATCCGTGGATCTAAGCTGTGGTGAACGGGACAGCCAAGGGCGGCTGCTTCCAGCAATTTTCTTTGCGGATGATTGTCGGGAAGCGGGATCTGAATTTTAGACTTTAAGGCAATGATTCGTCGTGGCGTATCCGTGCTCATTTCTTTGGTCGTCTCGATTTTTATGCCCTCAAGGTTGATCGAGTGTCTCTTTGCGGCAATCCCCATAATCGTAGCCATGCATGCTGCCAGAGCAGTAGCAACGAGATCCGTCGGCGAAAAAGATTCCCCTTTCCCTTCATTATCGACGGGCGCATCGGTCGATACCTTGGCTCCAGACGGGCCGTGCGTGGCCGAGCAGTGAAGCTGGCCTTCGTATGAAACGGAAATTTTTACCAAGGTTAGATTAGCCCTGTCCTGCGCCAGGGCTTCGTGCCCATCCGCCAGCAATGCCCAGGAGGAACATAATTCCAGAACCTGCTGCGGCACCCAGCAACACTTTTAAAAGTTCGAGAGTCATCGAGCGTCGCTGATTTTCCAGCGCCCTCTCCGTCCCAATCTTCAACTGCGCTTTTTGTGCATCTGTCTGCTGGGTCAGCTTTGTCATAAATTCCGAGCCTTTGAGCGTGGTCCGATTCTGCTGGTTAAAATTGGAGACGACTGCCTGAAGCTCGTTGGCATCGAGGGTTTTGACCCTATCCACCGTTGTTTCCAGCTGGCGCATCTGGGCCTGACTTTGTGCGGTAATCTGCTGTTCAGCCACGACGATTAACCGATTCCCCGTGATCAAAGCTGAGGCGATCACAAGAAGGAAGCCGCCCGCATAAATAAATGGAACGTAGGATAGAAGCTTCATTACCGTTCTCTCGATCGGCAAAGGCATGACACGCGGGAAGGCGAGCAATACCCCTAAGGCCAAAAGAGGAACAGGAGTCCGATCCACTAACCCGGAACTAAAACGAAAGGCTTGGAGAGCCCCACCAAAAGGGTTGCCTAATAGTTGAAAGAGCAAGTCGATGCCCGCAAAGGCCAAAAGACCATAACCAACAACGCGGATGATTTGCGGAGTAGGAGAATTAGATTTCATATCGCGTTAGCTTGCTGAAACTGGAAATTATGTCCAGAGCCAAGACATCCGCAGGTCTTATTCCTGCTTATAACTTGTTAGCCATAAGCAGCCTCCGTCTATTTTCATTATTTAAAAAAAATAACCGCATCTTTTCCCAATTTGCGTAGTTTAATCTTATAGATGCTCTCCACCCTCACCGCATCGGACTGGGACCGTAACAAGGCGGGAATTCTCCTGCAGCGGGCTGGGTTTAGCGGGACTCCAGAGGAAGTTGACGCCCTAGCCAGCCTTTCCCCCACCGAAGCGGCCGATTTCCTGCTGGGCCCGGCCAAGTTCCTTCCTCCTGACCCCCCCGCCTTTCTGCAGGAAAGTAGCATGGAAGAGGCTCTGAAATCAGAACGAGTCAAATTCAACTCCCTTTCGGATTCGGCCAAGGCAGATGCAAAAAAAGAAGTCGCCCAGTATCTGCGGGCTAATCAGGGCCGCCAGATGACCGAGCTCCGCGGCTGGTGGCTCAAGCAGATGGCGGAGCCTGCCAGGGCCACGCGGGAAAAACTCACCCTTTTTCTCCACGGCCACTTTGCTACTAGTTTTGAAAAAGTCCGCAGCCCGCACCTTCTATATCAACAAAACAGCCTCTTCCGGGAAAAGGGCTATGGCATGTGGTCGGATCTGGTTCTGGGAGTGGCACAAGACCCAGCCATGTTGCTCTATCTCGATGGAGCCAAAAGCCGGGCAGAAGCCCCGAATGAAAATTTTGCCCGCGAGCTTTTTGAACTCTTCACACTTGGAGAGGGAAATTATACGGAAAAGGATATCCAAGAAAGTGCCCGCGCCTTCACTGGTTGGGGGATCGGGGCGGACAAGGGGAAAAAAGGCGGCCTCCAGCGCGGATCCTATCCCTCCTTCAAAAACGTGCCAAAGTGGCATGACGCCGGCGCGAAAACAATTTTTGGTGAAACCGGAAACTTCGACGGCTCCGATGTGGTTCGTCTTGCACTGGCACAAGCTGCTGCCCCACGGTGGATCGCTCAAAAGCTATGGCGCTTTTACGCTGGCTGGCCTGCGCCCGAGCCTCTCCTCAAGGAATTAGTAAAAGAGTGGCAAACCCTCAAAGGGCAGATCCGCCCATTTCTCATGGCCATCTGGACAAACCCAAATTTTTACGACCCCGTTCGTGCTGCCGACAGGGTTAAATCCCCAACGGAGTGGCTTGTCGGACTCTGCCGACAGCTTGGTCGCCCCCTGCCTGCTCCAGTACTATCCTCACATGCTTTAAGTCTACTTGGACAAAATCTTTTTGAGCCCCCCAATGTCAAAGGGTGGGATGGCGGAATTGCGTGGATTAACACCTCCAGCATCAGTCGGCGATACGAGTATGGTTCATGGCTGGTGGACGGAACCCAAGGGCTGCAAAAACTTTCCACTCTGAATATGGCAAAAATGGCTGGGGAAAGCGGCTTGCTGAAGATGTCTCTGCCGGAAATCAGTCCTGAGGGAGTGGTGATTCCCCATGGCATCAAAGATATGGATCCCGTCGCAAAGCAGGCTGCTACGGAAAAGATGCGGGAAGCGCTGTCCCTTCCCGCCGCTTCTGTCGCTGGCATCGCGACTTCGGAAGAGAGGCAAAGCGCGGAAAAGCTTCTCGCTGCGCTGTCGTCCCGTTTTCTTTCCGGCGAAATGATCCCCGTTGATTTGCGTGCCCGTTTCCAGCAAGCAGCGGGCGAAAAAATCCCCTTCACCGATGCAGCCGTGCGGAAAATGATTTTGGCCATTGTGCAAAGCCCGCTCTATCAAGTCACATGAAAGGCCCCATATGAATAACCACGAACTGAAAACCCGCCGGGAATTTCTCCGCACTGGCCTCTTGGGCGGTTCTTTGTCCTGGACGTTGCCAGCCTTTCTTAGCCGCACGATGCAGACTCTCCACGCCCAGGCAGATGGGGCTTTGATTCAAGGGGTGACGGGTCGGGATGGAAATATTCTGGTCGTTCTCCAATTAGCGGGGGGAAATGATGGCCTCAATACCGTCATCCCGACCGGGAATGACGAATACCGAAAAGCTCGCCCAACCCTCGGGCTGACCGATTCCTCAATTTTACGGATTGATCCAGCGACTGGACTTCACCCTTCCCTTTCCGGCTTGGCTTCGGCTTATCAGGACGGCCATCTGGCCATTGTTCAAGGTGTTGGCTATCCCAATCCGAATCGCTCTCATTTTCGGTCCACGGAAATATGGGCTACGGCCGTTGATTCTGACAAATCTTCCACGACAGGTTGGATTGGAAGATATTTTGATAACGCCTGCTCGGGTTGCGATGCCTCAGTCGGAATCGCCGCAGCCTCCCAACTGCCCCAATCCTTCGCTGCGGCAACTCCCAAAGGAGTCCTTTATCAGGGGGGCGGTGGCACCAAAAAGAAAACTTCGAAAAAGAAAGGTTCCAACCTGTCCGATTCGGATGCCTCGATGATGTCCATGGAAGAGGATGATGCGGGCGAAGCGGGCGGATCCATCGGCATGCTTAATGGGCCGGGCAATTTAGGAAAGATGTCGGCGCTAGATTTCTTAGAGCGCACCGAAATGGACGCTAAGGTCAGTCAGCAAGAGATTGCAAATGCTTCGGCCAAGGCAAAGAACACAGTGCCTTTTCCAAGCAGTCGCCTCGGCCAAAACTTTGCCATGGTTTCCCGTCTCATTGCTGGTGGAATGCCGACTCGGATCTACTATTTATCTTTGGGCGGATTTGATACTCACACCCAACAGACCGACGCCCACGCGCGGCTACTGAAAGAAATGGGAGATGCGGTTTCCGCCTTTTTGGCTGACCTGAAAGCGCAGGGGAATCTTGGCCGCGTCTCCTTGATGACTTTCAGTGAGTTTGGAAGGAGGGTAAAAGAAAATGCAAGTGGAGGGACAGATCACGGTGCCGCAGCCCCTCTCTTTCTCGCCGGCGGCGGAGTGAAGGCGGGATTGCTTGGCCAAATGCCCTCCCTCGCTCCCAAGGACCTGTTCGACGGGGACGTGAAGTACAACACCGACTTCCGATCCGTATACGCAACAGTTTTAGAAAAGCATTTGGGGGTCAAATCCGAACCGATCCTTAAAAAGGATTTCCCAACGATCAATGTCTACGGGTAATTTTGTTTTTCCAAAACGCCGGCGTCTTCACCATATTACTCCTTGGAATACCCAAACCCCTGAATTTTTTTTAACTGTTTGCTGCGCGCAACCAGGCGTGAATCATTTATGCAAAGACGTGCCTGCACGCACTGTTCTTGATGCGGCACATCATTATCATTGCCGGAAACTTTGGCACTGTGAACTCATAGTTCTTATGCCAGATCACCTTCACGCGATACTCTCTGTTGGAGAGCAAAAGAGCCTTGAGGCTGTTATCAAGTCGTGGAAAGGTTGGACTGCAAAGGTCGCTGGAATTCAATGGCAGGATGGATTTTTTGAGCACCGATTAAGAAGTCCCAGCAGCGCTCAACAAAAGTGGCATTATGTGAATCAAAATCCTGTGCGAAAGGGCCTTGTCAAAAAGGCTGAGGACTGGCCGTGGCGATTTATGCCTGGTAGGGCGCATCATCCTTGATGCGCCGGCGGATAGATTAAAAGTAGGTCGCCTCAACCGGCGGACCAGGGATGGTCCGCCCTACCAGCCAATAAAAACCCCCGATGGGGTTGCCACCGGGGGTTTTGTCCGACTTTCGTCGTCCAAACTTTTTAGACGTCGTAGTACATGAAGAATTCATACGGATGAGGACGCAGACGCAGCGCGTCGTAGTCCTTCACTCGCATTTCGACAATCGTATCCACCATATCCTTGGTGAAGACGTCTCCCTTGAGCAGGAACTCGTGATCCTTCTCGAGGGCTTGTGCAGCGCCGAGAAGTGAATCGGGAGCGCTAGGCACCTTGGCAAGCTCCTTGGGCGGGAGCTCATAGAGGTTCTTGTCCAGCGGATCGCCAGGATGAATCTTGTTTTGAATGCCATCCAAGCCCGCCAACATCTGCGCCGCACAGGCGAGATAAGGATTGGCTGCGGGATCGGGGGTACGGAACTCGATTCGCACAGCTTTCGGATTCGACGAGTAGGTCGGAATTCTGATCGCCGCGCTACGATTTCTCGCGCTGTAGGCAAAGTTAACTGGTGCTTCGTACCCTGGAACCAGCCGCTTGAAGCTATTGGTTGTGGGGTTCGTGATCGCAGTCAACGCGCGGGCATGCTTGATGATTCCACCGATGTAGTAGAGAGCAAGCTCGCTCAAGTTGGCATATCCCTTTCCTGCAAAGAGGGGCTTGCCGTCTTTCCAGATACTCTGGTGGCAGTGCATCCCCGAGCCGTTATCTCCGAAGAGAGGTTTCGGCATGAAGGTAGCGGTCTTGCCGTGGCGCCGAGCGACATTGCGAACCACATATTTATATAGGTTCATCTTGTCGCCCGTGCGAACAAGCGTGTCGAAACGGATGTCGATTTCTGCTTGGCCTGCGGTCGCCACTTCGTGGTGTTGCCGCTCAATCTGTACTCCGAGATCTTCCAGCATGAGAGTAATCTCATTGCGGATATCTTGCTGCGTGTCGGCCGGGGGTACTGGAAAGTATCCCTCTTTGTGGCGAATCTTATATCCGGTGTTCGGCATTTCTTCGCGGCCGCTGTTGAAAATACCCTCGGCGGAGTCCACTTGGTAGAAAGCACCGCGAGATGAAGAGTCATAGCGAACATCATCAAAGATGAAGAATTCTGCTTCTGGTCCAAAGAAGGCGGTGTCTCCAATCTTAGTGCTCTGCAGATATTTTTCCGCACGAATCGCGATGCTGCGAGGATCCCTCTCGTAGGTCTGCATTGTGATCGGATCAATGACGGTACAAACAAGACTCAGCGTTGGTTCCGCGTTGAACGGATCGATCATGGCCGTTGCTGGATCCGGCAGGACCAACATGTCGGAGGAGTTGATCGACTTCCAACCACGAATGGAGGAGCCGTCGAAGCCCAACCCTTCCTTGAACGTCGACTCCTCAAGTTCCGCCAGAGTCGTCGTGAAATGCTGCCAGGTTCCGGGGATATCGCAGAATTTGTAGTCCACCAGGCGACAGTTGTTAGCCTTGGCGAACGCCAAGACTTCTTTACCCGATTTTGCGTTTAGATGTTTTTCACTCATTGTTTTTACTCCTTTATTGGTTGGTCGAGATTTGCCTTTAGGCATCTCAGACCGCCTTTTCTCCCTTATCCTCCGTGCGGATGCGGATCACCTCATCCAACGGGAGGACAAAAATTTTACCATCCCCAATTTTCCCCGTCTTCGCGGCTTTCAGAATCGCCGTGATTGCTTTTTGAACGGAAGCCTCAGGCAGGACGATCTCCAACTTCACCTTCGGAAGGAAATCCACGGTGTATTCGCTCCCACGATAAATTTCGGTATGTCCTTTTTGCCGACCAAATCCCTTCACCTCGGTGGCTGTCATTCCCTCGATCCCCGCCTCTGTCAGAGCTTCCTTTACCTCTTCAAGCTTGAACGGCTTGATAATCGCTTCGATTTTTTTTAGTGCCATAATTTACAGTTCTTTCTTGGTTATCCCAACGTGAGGCAAGCCCACGGGGGAAGGATTGTCATACCTCCCCACCGTGGGCCTCGTCACGCCCGAAATCGATCCGTTAGATCGCTTTCGCGCCCTTGTCCTCGGTGCGGATGCGTATTGCCTCATCCACAGGAAGAACAAAGATCTTTCCGTCGCCGATTTTGCCGGTCTTGGCTGCCTTAATGATGGCGGCCGAGGCTTTTTCGACCGAGGCGGAGTCGAGAATGATCTCGAGCTTCACCTTGGGTAGAAAGTCCACCGTATATTCGCTCCCGCGATAGATTTCGGTGTGGCCCTTTTGGCGGCCAAACCCTTTTACCTCGGTTACAGTCATCCCCTCGACGCCGGCTTCATGAAGGGCTTCCTTCACCTCCTCCAGCTTGAAGGGTTTGATAATTGCTTCGATTTTTTTCAGAGCCATAAGAGTTGCCTTCTTTCTGGGGTAAGCCCCGGATTAGTAAATGTAGCCCTTTTCTTCGTGATCACTCACGTCGAGTCCTTCTCTTTCCGATTCTGTGGCAGGTCGCAATCCCATCAACGACTTAATGACGAATGCAATCACGGTCGTTCCGACGATGGAAAGAACCAGCGTCAAAGCGATCGCCTTGCACTGTTCGGCCACCAAAGTTTTGCCAACAATCTCCTTCAGATTCAGGTTGAGGTTCGCGTTCACGTCGGCCGTTGCGAGAACACCCGTCAAGAATGCGCCGAGAGTTCCCCCCACCGCATGTACACCGAAGGTGTCGAGCGCGTCATCGTAACCGAACCATCTTTTCACACGTGTGCAGAAGAACCAGGGAACCAGACCCGCGGCTACTCCGATGATGATCGATCCGGAGGCGTCGATGAAGCCGGTGGCGGGAGTTACCACGACCAGGCCTGCGACCGCCCCCGAGCAGAAGCCGAGAACGCTCGCCTTCCCCTTATCGAAATATTCCGCCACCGCCCAGACAAACGCGGCCACACCGGTCGCCAAAGTGGTGGTCATGAAGGCATTCGCAGCCACGCCGTCCGCTGCTACGGCCGATCCTGCGTTAAATCCGTACCAGCCGACCCAGAGCATTCCGGTGCCGACCATGCAAAGCACCATGCTGTGTGGGGGCATCGGCTCTTTGCCGAATCCCAGGCGCTTGCCGAGGATCATACAGAGAATCAAGGCTGACCATCCAGAGGACATGTGAACAACGGTTCCACCTGCAAAGTCGACCGCTTTGATCGCTGCGCCAGCGTTCCAAACTCCGTTCATCAAACCGTTGACGCCCCAAACCATATGAGCGAGGGGGAAGTAAACGATGAACATCCACGCGCCGACAAAAAGAAGCAGGGCGGAGAATTTAATTCTTTCCGCGATCGCCCCGATGATCAGTGCGGGAGTGATGATGGCGAACATCATCTGATACATGCTGAAAACATTCTGGGAAACCCAGTACGCGTAATCAGTGTTTGGAGCCGATGTTACTCCCTTCAGGAAGGAGAACTCCAGCCCGCCAAGGATCGGGCTGTTAAAGCCCTTTCCAAAAACCAGACTGTAGCCCACCGCCCACCAGAGAATGGTGACCAAACCGGTGATTCCCAAGCATTGGGCCAAGATGGAGAGGACATTTTTCGAACGAACAAGTCCGCCGTAAAAAAGCGCCAATCCAGGGAGGGTCATGAACAGAACGAGGGCGGCTGAGGTCATCAACCAAGCGTTGTGCCCGGGCCCCGCCACACCGACTGAAGCTGTTGTCAGCCCTTCAGGAATGTTTCCTTTTTCGTCTTTGAGCGGAGCGGAGGGATCTCCGTTTCCGAGATAGGCCTCGAGGCCAGCCACCCTTTGCTCCAAGGTCGGCGCTGGGGCGTCCGCACGGACTCCGGCCAGCGACATCCAGAATACCGACAGCACCACTAACGGGCGCCATCCCAACACGTTTTGTATCGTCATACTTCCATCTCCTTTTTTGGTCTGGTTTCTATCGCCCATCAGGCGGACCTCTGAAGCAGACTCCCTCCTAGAGATCAGATCTTTAGAAGCAGATGGCGTGCCAAAAGGCGTGGCTCATCTAAAATTATGTAACCGGTTGATAATTAGATGTCTAGAGTGTGAGGATTTTTAGGGCCTTCGACACACACCTGACCGTAGGTGGCTATTTTCCGCCTTAACTCAATGAAACAAACTAGTAGATGTAACCTTTTTCCTCGTGATCGCTGACATCCAAACCTTCGCGCTCCGCCTCGGTTGAGGGTCGCAAGCCCATGATGAATTTGACGCCCCAAGCCACAATTGCGGTGCCAACGACCGAAATCAGAAGAGTCACGAGAATGGCTTTCGACTGCTCGACGAGAAGAGTCCTGCCGATGGTCTCCTTGAGATGGAGGTGGAGGTTGGGATTCACCTCTGCCGTTGCAAAAATCCCGGTCAGGAAAGAGCCGATCGTCCCCCCGATGGCATGAACCCCGAACACGTCCAAGGTGTCGTCATAACCAAACCACCGCTTCACCCGTGTACAGAAAAACCACGGAACGAGTCCTCCAGCCAAACCGAGCAGAACCGCACTGGTTGCATCCACAAAACCTGCCGCCGGAGTGATCGTGACCAGACCTGCCACTGCACCCGAACAGAAGCCGAGAACGCTCGCCTTCCCCTTATCGAAATATTCGGCCACCGCCCAGACAAACGATGCCACGCTGGCCGCCAAGGTGGTGGTGAGAAAGGCATTCGCCGCAACCCCATCCGCCGCCAGCGCGGACCCAGCGTTAAATCCGTACCACCCGACCCAAAGCATTCCCGTGCCCACCATACAGAGCACCATGCTGTGCGGAGGCATGGCTTCCTTATTCCATCCAATCCTTTTCCCAAGAATGATACAGGCGGTTAAAGCAGACCATCCAGAAGCCATTTCCACCACGAACCCGCCGGCGAAATCGATCGCCCGAATCCCCGCCGCGGAATTCCACACCCCATTCATCCACCCGGTACTGCCCCACACCATGTGTGCGAGGGGAAAGTAGACAACGAACATCCAAGCGCCGGTGAAAAAAAGGACAGCTGAAAACTTCATCCTCTCTGCCACAGCACCAATCAGCACCACGGGCGTGATAATCGCGAACATGAGCTGGTACATGCTGAAAACGTTTTGCGATACCCAGTAGGCATAATCGGTGTTGGGAGCTGACGTTACGCCCCGGAGAAATGTGAACTCTAGGCCGCCCAGAAAAGGGCTTTGGAAGCTTTTCCCAAAAACGAGGCTATACCCCGCCGCCCACCAGAGAATCGTCACCAATCCTGTGATTCCCAAACATTGGGCCATGATCGAAAGAACGTTTTTGGAACGAACCAGGCCTCCATAAAAAAGGGCGAGTCCGGGAAGGGTCATAAACAAAACCAGTGCAGCGGAGATCATCATCCATGCGTTGTGGCCCGGCCCCGCCACGCCGACGGAGGCGGTGGTAGGTTGCAGCTCGGGATTACCCGAGTTTGATTTCAGGCTAGCGGCCGGATCGCCGTTCGTCAGATAGGCCTCGAGACCCGCCACCCTTTGCTCGAGCGTGGGAGCGGGTGATCCCGCGCAGGCACTGTTCGAAAATGGAAGACAGAGTCCGAGGGCCACGAGCCCTGCGCCAATCCACGATTTCAATCCCGCCCTCCCTTGGTTGTCTTTTAGGCTTGTTCGGTTGCCGCTGCCGCTGCCTCGCCCTCGCCTACTGCGAAGCGCGTGAACCGACGGACGACAATATTTTCACCCAGCTCGCCAATTTTGGAGGAGATGATGTCTTTCATGGTCAGATTAGCGTCCTTCACGAAGGCCTGCTCCATCAAACAAACGGTGCTGTAGTATTTTTCCACTTTGCCCGCAACGATTTTCTCCACGACAGCTTCGGGTTTCCCCTTGATCTGGGCCGCTGCGACTTCCCTTTCGTCCTTTAAAGCCTTTTCGGGAACTTCTTCTCGGCTCACATAAATCGGACTGGCGGCCGCGATTTGAAGGGTGATGTCTTTGACCAGTTCGCGGAAGTGCTCATTCTTGGCAACGAAATCCGTCTCACAATTGACCTCAACCAGTACCCCTACTTTTCCACCCAAGTGGATGTAGGAAGCGATGACGCCCTCCCGAGTTTCCCGGCCGGCTTTTTTTCCTGCAGCCAGGTTAAACTTTTTACGGAGAATTTTTTCTGCCTCCTCCGGATTTCCGTTCGCCTCGGTTAGGGCTTTTTTACAATCCATCATCCCTGCGTGGGTACGGTCGCGCAGATCTTTTACAATTTTGGGATCAATCGTTGCAGCAGTAGTCATGGGGTAAATCCTTTCAAGACGCTCTTAGGCAGTGAGAGCGGCTTCCTTGCCTTTTGAGGTGCGCTCTTTTTTCTTTTTGTCGCTCTTTTCACCCTGTTCAGCCTTTTCCGACTTCTCGGATACTGGGTGGGCAGGTCCACGCCGGCGACCCTCCTCAATGGCATCTGCCATCGGTTCCATCACAGCACGGATGGAACGAATGGCGTCATCATTACAGGGAACAGCGATGTCAGCATCGTCAGGATCTGCATTGGTATCGGCAAGCGCGATGACGGGAATCCGCAAGCGACGCGCTTCCTTAACCGCAATTTCCTCCCTGGGCATATCGACCACAATCATTGCGGCTGGAATCTTATCCATTTCCAAAATTCCTGCGAGATTCCGGCCCAGCTTAGCTTTCTCCCGGCGGAGTGCAGCTGACTCTTTCTTGGGCAGAAGATCCATCGCGCCCGACGTTTCTTTGCTTTCGATGCTTTTCAGCTTGCCTACGCTACGACGAATCGTTGCAAGGTTGGTCAAGGTCCCGCCCAACCAGCGACCCGTGACGTAGTGCGACTTGGTTCGCTCGGCCAACTCTTTGACGACCTCTTGGGCTGGCTTTTTTGTCCCCACGAACAGGATGTGACCACCCTTGGCTGCAGCTTCACGCAGAAAGTCGGCGGCTTTTCGAACCTGCTCGGCCGTGCGAGAGAGATCGATGATATAGATTCCATTGCGTGGGCCGAAGATGAACTCTTTCATCTTGGGATTCCACTTATCGGTGCGATGTCCAAAGTGAACCCCTGCTTCAAGCAGTCGTTTCACTTCTGATTCTGTTGCGAGCATAGTCTTATTTCCTGTCCGTATATGACCCCGACTTGTCGGAGCTTCCCTTTCTAGGGAATAGGGTTTCAGTTTCGTTGTCCGCGATAGCGAACGTTGAATCCGGGCTTTGCGATAACTTTCAAAAAGAAAATTAGATCAAAGCATATCAACCATAGAGATTTCTTGCGCGAAGCCAAGCCTCGCGTTGCCGTGTTTTCAAACCCAGGTGCAGGCGTGGGTCCAAGTTTAAGGGAAAATATATGGGTAACTCCCAAGATTTATTTTTACATAAAATCATTGACATAATTTTTTAAGTTGTTATAGACGATATAGATGCGAGCAATTTTACCTGTTTATGCTGCTCTTGTGGTTGCGGCATCTCTATCACAAGCTATTGGGGTAGAGTCAGTTAAGTTGGATGCTTCAAAGAAAAGGTCGCCTGAGTTGGCCCCCTCTGTTTCTTATCCCGTAAAACGGAATATTGTTACGACCTACTTTTGGATTGGCCAAGGAGGAACCAGCATAAGTTCCACACAAAACATCATGAGTGCATGGGATCAGTTTTGGAAAAAGAACTTCGGTGGTATTGATGCTCCAGAGGACAGGAAAGACGCCAAAAAATTTCGTGAGGCAAGCCTACCAGAAAAATTCGCCCCTACTTTGAACCCTTTTTACGTTGCCCTTCCCTTTAACGACATCGCTTTTCCGAAAAAGTCTCGAGAGTTCGTCCCATGGTGGAGCGAGGCGGACTATCAAAAGGATCGGCTAGAGTCCCAATGCAAAGGCCGGTGGGTCATGATCAAATTTCATAACAAGGTGTGTTTTGCCCAGTGGGAAGACGTCGGTCCCCTTCGCTACGATCACGCGGAGTATGTCTTCGGCGAAGAGCGTCCGACCCGCTACTCGCGAGCGGGACTGGATGTTTCCCCTGCTGTCAGGGATTACCTAGGGCTAAGCGGACTGGATAAAACGGACTGGAAGTTCGTTGAGGATGATCAGGTGCCTTATGGCCCTTGGATTGAGTACGGCGAGCAGGCCATTCTTTACAGCGCAATTAAAAGTCAGACCGCGAAAAAGATTCGTAAAAGTCTCTAATTCGGCTCGGCCAGAGCCTTCTTGCCCGCCCCTATTTTCTCATCGCCCACACTGCTAGGGCGGAGATATCCGATGGATTCACTCCCGAGATTCTCGCTGCCTGACCGAAGGTTCTCGGCCTAACTTCCTTTAACTTCGCCCGGGCCTCTTTTTTCAATCCCACCACACTCTCGTAATCGAAGTTCTCGGGGATATTTTTCCCCTCCATCTCTTTCAAGGTCGCAATCCGATCCATATCGCGGGCGACGTAGCCCGAATATTTCACATCTGCTTCAACTGCCTCCGCAATCTCCCCAGGCATGCGTTGAAACTCCTCGGGTAGGTTGTTCCATGATATCTCGGGTCTACGTAGCCAGTCCTCCAAAGTTTTACCCTCTTGTCGAGATGCGGTTAACCTGGCGCGACACGAATCGATTTGGGCTCTTCTCTCTTTTGTTCGACGAACTCGCTCGGCAGATGCCAACCCCAACTCCCCTGCCCTTTCGGTCAGTCGCAAATCGGCATTATCTTGGCGCAGAAGCAGGCGATACTCTGCGCGAGACGTGAACATCCGATAGGGCTCTCGAGTTCCCTTGGTGACCAAATCGTCGACCATCACTCCAATATATGACTCGTGCCGACCAAGCTTCCACGGCTCCGCCCCGCGTGACGCCAAGGCCGCGTTAATTCCCGCCAAAATCCCCTGCCCCGCCGCCTCCTCGTAGCCGGAGGTTCCATTCAGCTGCCCCGCAAAATATAGCCCTCGGACCAATTTCGTCTCCAAACTCGGCCAGAGCTGAGTTGGCGGGCAGTAATCATATTCAACCGCATATCCCGGTCTCAAAAACTCAGCCGCCCCAAGGCCTGGAATCGAGTGAATCATCTCGACCTGAACATCAAATGGAAGGCTCGTTGAACACCCGTTCACGTAGAACTCGTTTGTATGTCTACCCTCGGGCTCTAAAAATATCTGATGCCTCTCCTTGTCTGGGAACTTAACAATCTTATCCTCTATAGACGGGCAGTATCTTGGCCCAACTCCTTGAATGACACCACAATATAAAGGTGACCTAGATAGGTTTTTGCGTATTATTTGGGCTGTTATGTCACTCGTATAGGTAATCCAGCACGGAATTTGTTCCACGTGGAACAGGCCGTCCTTCCAGTGGTTGAGGCTGAAAGTGTGATCTTCGCGGTGCTCGATCGAGTCGACCATAAAGCTGAAGTTTGGCGGCGGGTTGTCGCCGTTCTGTGGCTCAAGTTTTGAGAAATCGATGCTGCGCTTATTGAGTCTTGGAGGGGTCCCTGTTTTTAGTCTCTCGACCTGTAATCCTAGTTTTCTTAGCTCATCTGAAAATCCGCTTGAGCCATCTCCCATTCTGCCGCCGGCAACGTTTCGATCTCCAACATGCATTAAAGCCTTTAAGAATGTTCCCGTCGTCAATACGATCTTCTTTGCGTTCAGGCGAACCCCTAGGTTCGTCACCACAGCCCTAACCTCGCCATCCTCGACGATTAGCTGAGCGATCTGACCCTGCTTTAGATCCAGGTGGGGCTGATTTTCAAGGGCGAACTTCATTCTGAACTGATAAGCCTTCTTGTCGCACTGCGCGCGAGGGCCTCTAACACTCGGGCCTTTGCTTGAATTTAACATTCGCATCTGAATTGCTGTGGCATCGGTATTGATGCCCATTTCACCTCCGAGCGCATCGATTTCGCGTACCATGTGGCCCTTTGCCAGGCCACCGATCGCTGGGTTACAACTCATCTGGCCGACGGTGTCGAGATTCATTGTTAGCAGAAGGGTTTCACATCCCATTCGAGCAGATGCGAGAGCGGCCTCGATCCCGGCATGACCAGCCCCTATTACGATAACATCGTAATTCTTGGGGAAGACAAAATAGGATGGGGAGCCCATAACGGATTTGCTAGATAGCAGGTGAGGGGAGGCGATCGGTAAAAATAGTCTTTGCCGCAGGGAGTCGGCCAGGGTGCTTTGCCTCGGAGTTCGGGAGCCCAACCGGCAAAACAAGGGCGATTGCTATATTTTTATCTCCATCTACACCAATGATTTCCTTAACTTTATCCTCATCCCACCCGTTAATATAGCAGGTGGAGTAGCCTTTTGATTGTGCGGCGAGGGCAAGGGTGGTTGCCATAATCATCGCATCTTTAATCGCGTATTCGCGCTCCCTCTCGGCCAAGCCTTTCTGAAAGCTTGGGGCGTTATCGCGAATCCAATCCGCAAATTTTTGGGGCCAGGCTCCTGAGGAGACTCCTGTTTTAAGAATCTCGTCCATATGTTTTTCCCAGCCTCGTATTGAAACGGAAAAAACAAATGTGACTGGTGCTTCGAGTATCTGTTTTTGCCCCCAAGCCGCCGCGGAAAGAGCCTCTTTCTGGGCCATAGAGCGAATCATAACAACTCTGGTGGGCTGAAAGTTCCACGAGGAGGGAGCATCCTGCATTAAGGAGAGAAGCTCCTGCAGCACACCCTCCGGGATCGGGTCGTTCTTAAAAGATTTTATACTACGCCTGGCACGGATCGATTCAGCGGTTGTAAGATCGGATTTGTTCATCACGAAACAATAACTGAAAAGACCCAAAAATGAAAGCCGGGGAAGGTCTGCCCCTTGGAGGCCAAGCCCGGGGTTACCGTGCCGTGAAAAGCTCTTCGATCGTGTGGAGATCGGCGTGTTCGGACTGAATAGACCAGAGCTTTGCGTAAAGACCGCCCAAGCGAATCAAGGACTCATGATTTCCGAGCTCAAGGATTCGTCCAGACTCCACGACTGCAATTTTGTCCGCCTTGCGAACGGTCGAAAGCCTATGAGCGACGACAATGCTGGTTCTACCAGCGAGAAGATGATCTAAGGCCATTTGAATCTGCTTTTCGGTCGCTGTATCCACGCTGGCAGTAGCCTCATCGAGAATGAGCACGGGCGGATCCTTAAGCAGAGCGCGCGCAATGGAGAGCCGTTGGCGTTCCCCTGCGCTTAGTCGAACCCCCCGCTCGCCGACCTTCGAATTCCACCCATCTGCCAGCACTTGAACAAAGTCCAGAGCGCAGGCAGCACGCAAAACCTTTTCAATTTCAGCATCCGTGGCATGAGGTTTTCCCAACTCTAAGTTTTCACGAATGGTTGCCTGGAACAAAAAGGGCTCCTGAGTCACAACTCCAACCTCGCGGCGTAAATCCTTCAGAGAAATTTGGGGAAGGGGGACTCCGTCCAGCAGAACCTCTCCGCATGTCGGATCGTGAAACCGGGCCACAAGTGTGGCGAGCGTAGTTTTACCGGCTCCTGTTGGCCCGACGAGGGCGAGGGAAGTCCCGGCAGGAATTTGGAGATCGATGCCGTGTAAAACCTCTCTGCCCGTTCGGTAGGAGAAGTGAATATTTTTGAAAATGACCTCCCGAGCCGAACCCTTACGGGGGGGCAAAGCACGTAATGAAGAAGTGGTAATGTGACCGGGTTCAGGCTCTGCATCTAAAATTGCAAACACGCGTTCCCCGGCGGCTCGTCCCGCTTGAATCAGTTGATTCAAGCTGTGAAGCCGGCCCACAGGTTCGTAAAACATCCCCACATAAAGCAAAAAGGCCACGAGCTCTCCGACTGCCATTTTCCCGTCGAGAACTGACCTTCCCCCTACCCAGAGAACGAGACATGTTCCTGCCGCGGCAAACCATGCCATGGAAGGGGAGTAAAACGCCCAAGCCTTCATAATGCCCAAAGAGGCGGCGCGAACGTCTTGTGCAACTTTTTCAAAGCGGTTCGCGCCTTCTTCAAGCCAACCATACGTTTTGATCTGCCTCATGCCTTGAAGGTGATCCATTAAGAGGGAATTCATGGCCGAGGAGGCTTTTCGCTGGACCCGATAACGCGGGTGCGCCGTCAGGGTGTAGTACAATGCACCCGCGGCGAGAAAAGGGATGGGCGCCAATGACCAGGCGGCAAGAAGGGGATCGATTCGAAAAAGAATGATTCCAACGCCGAAAAGCTGAAGTAGGGCAATCAGGCCTTGTTCGATACCATCGATCAACATTCGCTCCATGTTCATCACGTCCTCACTGACACGGGTCAGCAGATCTCCGCTGGAACGGTGATCGTACCAAGAGGCGGAAAGGCGCTGAAAGGCGGAGTAAAGATCCCGTCGAAGATCGAGAATCACCTTCTGCTCAAAAAGATTGTTGAGGAGGATTCGGAGGGCATTTAGCCCGTCGCGGCCGAGAAAAACGAGGAGGAGAAGTCCGACTAACCAGGGAAGCCTGTGTCCCTGACCTTTGGCGATGACTTCATCAATCAGAACCCCCGTGAGGCGGGGATACACAAGCCCCAGCAAGGTTGAAAGAAGGGCCGCAGTAACCGTTCCAATTGCATATCCAGGATATTTACGAAGATAGCTGGCAATACGCAGGGCAGTGGACATGGGTCGAAAGAGTAGCCCGATCCAATCGGGTAGCCAATGAGAGAGGAAACTAGGCCGCTTGCGCGAGTCCTAAAGTTTTTAAAAGGGCGCGATCGTCCGATTCCTCGGGGTTGGGTGCGGTCAGGAGTTTGTCCCCAAAAAAGATAGAGTTTGCGCCTGCGTAGAAACAGAGCGCTTGGGCTTCGCGGGTCAGAACCGTGCGACCCGCACTTAGTCTAATTCGAGCCCGAGGAAGGGCGATTCGGGTCGTAGCAATGAGTCGGACCAGCTCGAACACATCGACGGGTTTTTGGTCTGCGAGTGGGGTGCCTTCTTGGGGCATGAGACAGTTGATCGGAACACTTTCAGGGGAGGGGTCAAAACCACATAGAACTTCGAGCATTTTGAGGCGGTCGTCCTCCGTCTCTCCCATCCCAAGAATGGCTCCACAGCAAACTGCCATGCCTACCTTTTGCACGGAGCGAATTGTCCTTAGACGATCTTCAAAAGAGTGGGTCGTAACGATGTTGCGATAGTGCTCAGGGGAGGTGTCGAGGTTGTGATTGTAGGCGGTCACTCCGGCATCTTTGAGTTGGCGGGCAGCCTCGTCGGTGAGCTGGCCCAGTGTGACACAAACTTCCATGCCGAGCTGTTTCACGTCCCGCACAATATTGAGAACCGACTCGAACTTGGCCTCGCCTTCGCGGACCCCCTTCCAGGCAGCCCCCATGCAGAAGCGCCCAGCGCCTGCGGCTTTAGCTTCCCGCGCTTCCGCTAGCACCGCATTGCGCTCCATGAGTGGCTGGGCTTTTACCCCTGTTGTGTAGCGCGCACTTTGAGCGCAGTAACCGCAGTCCTCACTGCAACCCCCCGTTTTAATGCTCAGGAGGCGACACAGTTGAACCCCTTCTTTTTCGGCCCAGTGTGCCCGGTGTACCTGACGTGCTTGATCCAAAAGAGGGAAGAGAGACTGGTGGTAGACAGAGGAAAGAAAGGCAAAGGTTTTGGGAGCTGCTCCATTGCTGGCAATCATTGGACAAGGGTGGCGAATAAAACCAAGGAGGTCAAAAACGTTTGCGGAGGAGGACAATCGGAGGAATAGTTGTTGGATGAAAAGAATTGTTCCTGGGTTCCTTGTTTTTTCCTTCTTGGTTTTAGTTGGTTGCTCGAAGGAGACTGTGCCCGCTCCTCAGGGTAGCACAAAGTCTCAAAGCTCTGCGGATTTTTTTGAGTCAATATCCAAGTATTTGGTCACACCAGAAGGCGGAAAGTTCAGCGCCTACCGCAAGGGGGCTACAAATCCTAAATACATCGCGATCTACTACTCGGCACACTGGTGTCCGCCTTGCCGGGTTTTCACCCCCAAGCTGGTGGAGTGGTACAATGAATTTAAGCCGAAACATAAAGATTTCGAGTTGGTCTTTGCTAGTTCGGATAAGGATGAAGCCGCGATGCTCGAATATATGACGGAAATGAAAATGCCTTGGCCCGCGATAAGTTTTAGCGAAAACAAAGAGAGCGGCGTCGACGAGTATGCTGCCGATGGGATCCCTTATCTTGTCCTGCTAAATGCTGAAGGCAAAAATTTGACTGGCGCCCAGAGCAATGGGTGGCAACCGCCGGCAGAACTGCTTAAAAAAATCGAGGAAATCGTGGAAGATAAGAAGTGATACGCTATCTTGTTGCTGCCTGCCTGTTGATGTCATGGACGGGATTTACTCGGGCAGAGAGCTACGCTGATTATGTGGCCCGTCATAAGCGGATTCAGAAGATGGTCAATCCAATGAATGTGCCTGTCGCGAATGCCCTGAATGACCAGTGGGATGCAAATCCCCAATACGCGAACCCGAACGACCGAGTTTCGACTCCTGGACCTAAAAAATTCTATATTAAGTCGTCCCGTGACGATCAAGGCCGAGTGACATGCATTCCAAGACCTAGATAGCTCCCTACGGGGATAAACCTTCCGAATCGTTGAAGGCCGTGGCAAAGCTTTGTCATCCGGCGAATTCTTTCTGCCTGAGGACGGTGGGTTAGCCAACGGGGCATTTCAGGCTCGGGCAAGGCAGAAAGTTCCCAGGGGTGGAAATAGAGACAAAGGAGTCCATCGTGCTGGAGGACTTGCGAACACAAAGCCAAGTAGATGGGCAAAGGCAAAATATGGAAACTGGCCCAAAACAGGGGAAAGCGGATTCCTGGCAACACTGCGGCAGGGACTTCCCAAAGCGAACCGATCTGAAACGGCCGACGCGGTTCCCGCCGATGATCGTACCGACCCGGAATCCAGGTCGGGTTCAAAGATGCATCATAACGAAATCCAGCCTGGGTAATCTCCTCTTTGTTGATTTTTCGAAGCCGTGGAGAACGAAAGCCATTCACCCCCTGACCGGAAATCTCCTGTAAAAGGGTGCGGCTACTCAAAAGTTGCAGGTCGTCTCCCGGACGGTGAGACCACCCGTGGGAAGCGATCTCATGGCCACGCGCCGCCGTTTCACGAAGAAGTTCGGGAGCACACTGAGCGAGCCGGGCGGTACAAAACGTTGTGCCTGGAAATTTCCACTCCTTAGTAAGGCCCAGCCACTCCTGCCAAATTTCCCGTCCTCGTCTCAATCCATGATCCGGCAGGGGAGGGGCTCCAAAATCGGCCGGCGCGTCATACTCCTCAACATCCCACGTCAGGAGGATGGAGTTCATTCGCGAAGGCGGTAGGCCCCCGTCCATGACCACCAACGGATCGAAAGAAGCTCCTTGAAGCATCTAAGAGAGTCACAAAGAAGCTTCACGCGGGAGGTTTTGTAGGTGTGCCGGGCCGAAACCTGAGCTGGGATCTGTCCCACGCGCAGGCCGAGCTTGCGACAGAGGTAGAGAAGTTCCACATCGAAGGCAAAGTCGGTAAGCTTTTGTTTCGCGAAGAGCCGTTCGGCTGCCTGGCGTTGAAACCCCTTCAAGCCTGCCTGGGTATCTGGGTAGTCGATTCCAAGGAGATAACAGGCCAATCGGTTAAATCCCCACCCCAGAAAAGCTCGTCGGGCAGGCAGCCCCCCGTGCGCCTGAGGGGCCATGGAACGAGAACCAATGACCACATCATGGTCGTTGAGGGACTCCGCCAGCGGAGTCAGGTGGTCGATTGAATAAGCCAAATCTCCATCCATAAACATCAGGCGCTCCTCCTTGGCGCCCTCAAACCCTTGCCGTATTGCCATCCCTTTGCCGCCATTTTTCGACAGAATTTTTACTTCTGCATTTTTGAGTGGTTTCAACTGCTGCTTGAAGGCGTCCCCTGTACCATCCTTGGACCCATCATCCACAACGACAACCCGTAATTGGGGATTTGTACGGATCGCCTCCTCCAAGACTTCAGAAACATCCTTCACGAGATGTCTTTCGTTGTAAACCGGAACGACGAGCCTCTGGTTCAGGGTCGAATTCATGAAGACAGGGGCTACGCTACTAGAACCTATTATTCCAAAGCTAGGGAATTAGTTATGCAAAGATATCTATGTAATTAGACCGTGTGGCCAGCGCGGCGCCGTATTATCAGCGGCTGCTTTTAGAACAACTTTCGCAAAAGATTTTTAAGATTTCGGCTTTCGTAACGAGCCGTCCACCTCTTTAACTCAAATAGGGGGGTTTCAGGCAAATTGACGCCGCGGTGCATTGTAACGGCGGTTTTGAATCCCGCCGCACGAACCAGCTCAACAGTAGTTTGATTATAGTCTCCATAGGGATAGGCAAAATGGTCCATAGGAAGGCCGAAGCGATCTTCCAACTTTTTTTTGCTGGCGAAGATTTCTTCCTTGGCCTGATCGCGCGAAAGAAAGGAAAGTCGAGGATGAGTACAGGTGTGGGCACCAATCTGATGCCCTGCAGCCAACCACTCACGAACCTGCGACTCGTCCATTAGGGGATCTGCCTCTCCTCCCTCCCGCGCCTCCCAATCACTCGTTTTGCCAAGTCGATCTGCCACAAGATAGTTGATGGCTTGTACGCCGACTTTTTTCATCAAAGGAACAGCCTCAGCCAGGTTGCTCACAAAACCGTCGTCAAAAGTGATCGTGATTGTTTCTTTTTGTGAAACAGCAGAACAACCAAGAAAAGAAGAGGTGAGGCCTGCCTGCGTAATTTCACTCATCTGACGCAGAAAGAGTTTTGGCTCCAAATAAAGGCCCTTGATCCGAGCCTGTTTCGGGGGCGGTGCGATTTTATGATAACAGAGAATCGGGTGTCCCTCTTGAAAAAGACCCCGAAACGGGGCGAGCTCAGTGTAGTAGTCGGGAAGGGTCATGAGTCTTAACTTATAATTTTTGTTCCAAGGCCGCGAGTATGGCCTCCGCCACCTCTTGGGGTGTAATGAGCGACAAGCAGAGGGGTCGACTTTCAAAGCACTTATTTTGACCTGTCTCGTTACACGGGCATCTTTTTATGAGAGCGCGATGCTTCGAGCCGCGTGGAACCCAACCTGGGCGACCAACCGACTCACGAAAAAGAGAGACCGTGGGTTTGCCGAGCGCCATAGCCAGATGGAGAACTCCCGAGTCGAGACCCACATGCAAAGTCGCCCGCTCAAGAAGGGCGGCTAACCGGGGCATTGGCATGGAATCGAAAAAGATTTGAAGCCTTTCGTCCTGAACCAATGAGGCGAGATCGGATTGTCGGGCGATTTCCCGCTCTGACCCGGACCCGGTAGAAAGAAACTTGGTTTGCGGGGATTTCTTCCAAACCTGCCGCAGGGTTTCCGCCCAGAAATCGAGAGGCCACTCATTCAGGGGTGAGCTGGCGGCACTGATTGAAAAATGGATGGTTGAGACGGAGATCTGGCTCGTGGCCCACGAGTGATCATCCAATGGAATCTGCCACGCCCAGCCTGGGTTGCTACCCAACCAACCCAACTCCTGAAGGACAGAGAGTCTTTGTATATACACGGGGTTAGCTCGGTCCCTCTGGGAGATCCTCTGGGTGAGCCAACTTCTCGCAAACCAGGAGTTTCGACCCGTGAGATGGGCAATGCGATCTCGGGCGCCACTCCAGCCTGTACAAAAAAGATTTCGGTCTGAGCCCACAAAGGATATTGCTCCGTCATACTTCTGCGCGCGGATATCCCTAACTGTTTCCAGGTGTCGCCAAGGAGGGGGACTGGGTTTGCGTAGAGGAACTACCCAAGCTCGATTCACATCGGGAACCATTCGAAGGAGGTCTTGGCCGACATTTGTAGTTAGGACATCCACCTGCGCCCCAGCTTGGGCGAGTGCGCGTATCGCGGGGATTGAGTGGACGGTATCACCCAAAAAACCAAGGTCGACTACCAGGACCTTTTTCCATGAGGGAAGGGGCATAGGGGGAGTTTCGGGCAGAGATGAGAAATGGCCAACCTAGAAACGCCGTCTTGGCCGAATCGAGAAAATGGAACAAGATCCTCCCGATGCGAAAAAGCCCGCTTCCTTATGTGTTTGAATTTGCAAGCAATTTGAAGGCCGACCCAAAAAAGGTGTTCGCCTTTCATCTTGAACCCAAAAACATCTCCCGTGTGAGCCCGAGCTGGATTCGTGTGATTTCTTTGGAGTCTCCCAGCCCGATTATAGAGGGATCCAGGATTCGACTTCGCGTCGCTTCCTTGGGCATTCCACAGTCGTGGGACGTGACGGTTCGGGAGATAAACGATTTTTCGGGGACGCCGGGTCGCGCCTGCATTTTAGATGTGGCGAACAAAAGCCCTTTCCCGCTTTGGCGCCATCTTCACGAGTTTTGGGCCGCGCCAGACGGCACAACGGGGCTGGTGGACCGGATTGAGTTTCTTCCTCCAGGGGGAGGGCTGGGACGCCTCCTCCTGCCGTTCATCCAAAAGTTTTTTCTCGTTTTATTTCGTGCGCGGCACGAGGCCACCCGCAAGATATTCGAAATCTCTTAAGCCGGTCGAAGAATGTGTTCAACGGGCCCAATTTTTGCCCAGTCGACGGCAACAGATTGTTTTAGAAATGTTTTGTGGCTGACGTAACTCACTTTACCGGTCCGAACCCCGTGTTCATGGACGAGGCGGGTCGTTTTTACGTCGAAGCAGCAGTATTCGGCCACCTTGGCATGTTGGCCCTCTCTCCACCACTGGATCGCCTCCATCCCAGAGGCGGTCTTTTTCACTCCACAAGTTGCCTCGGATACCGCATCCAATCCAACGCGGTGTTTGATCCTTTCCTCGAGGCTGACCATGAGGTCGAGCGTCGGAACGGCTGAAAAATCGAATACGGAGTAAGCAGCCAGAACTGTATAATCAAACCGTAACACATTAAACCCAACGACGAGATCGGCCCTACGCAGGTCGGCGATCAAACGATCCACGTCTTTCTCCAAATAAATTTCATACTCGCCCTTGGCGGAGTGGTAGAGGACGGCCACGGAGATGCCCATTCGGTCGATATGCCCCCAACCGCCGACCTCGGCTGCGCTTTTCTGCGTTTCCAAATCGAAATAAACAATGTTGCCCATGTCTTTTTAGGAAATCGCAGGTTGGGCGGAAAAGGCAACCGCTTTTCACCACTTAGGTTTGGCTTGTTATTTTAGCTCCCCGAGGTTATAACGACAGGCTATGACTGACTCCAGATTAGCAAGACAGACGGCAGAACGGTTAATTGGTTCACGGGCTCAACTCCTCAAATTCAGCTGTTTGCTGGGTTTTGACGGCTTCTTGGACTCCATTCTTCAGGTGGTAGACCAGCGTCAAACAGCCACGAAATATCTCCCTTTTACCTCTGTAAAGCCTTTCGCGAAGCGCTTGAGCGAAGCCGCTGGGAAGAGCGCCAACTTTGAAGTCGTCCCGACTATGGAGAAGATTGGGGGCAACGGACCTTTAATGGCGTTTGCCATGTCGACCCTTGGGGCACCCGTGGAATACATGGGCATGTGCGGATTCCCAAAACTTCACCCTGTTTTCACTGAATTTGCAAAACGTGCCAAGGTTCACTCCTTTGCCGAACCTGCCCTGACCTCGGCTCTCGAGTTCAATGATGGAAAAATCATGCTCGGCCAGCTGGCCTCTGTTCAGGACGCCAACTGGGAAACCATCCAGTCCCGTTTGGGCGACAAGCTCGTCCAGAAGCTGTGGTCCTCCGCCTCATTTGTCGGAATGGTCAACTGGACGATGCTTCCGCATATGTCGGCCATTTGGAAAAAGCTGCTGACTGAGTACAAGCCCGTGAAGCCAGGGAAACGGAAGCAGCTCTTTTTTGACTTGGCTGATCCCGCGAAGAGAATTGAGGCGGATCTGTTGGCGGCCCTCAAAATTATCGCCGAGTTTCAGGCTGAAAATGATGTAACTCTGGGAATGAATGAGAGCGAGGCCCTTCATGTGGCCAAAGTTCTGCGGCTAAAGGGCGCCACAAAAAATCCCAAAGCGTGTGCTTCCTTGGCAGGAGCCATTCGGGAGAAGATGGGAATTCAGGTTGTGGTCATTCACCCCATCGAATACGCCTGTGCGGCCGATGCCGAAGGGGAAGTGTTTGTAACTGGTCCCTATACCTCCAAGCCTAAGATCAGCACGGGTGCAGGAGACCATTTCAACGCTGGATTTGCCATCGGACGCCTTCTCGGATTGGGATTACCCCACTCCCTGCAGTTGGCGGTCGCGGCCTCCGGATTCTACGTTCGCCACGGGAACAGCCCGAACCGCGAACAGCTAGTCCGCTTTTTACAAACACTGTAAGAAGAGGGGCGATAGCCCAAACTGGGTTGGTCTCTTAACGGCTTCTCAAGAGAATGCCTAAACTCGGCTTACCCTCGGGCTTTTTTATACATCTCGAGTGTGCGCAACCGCTCCACCGAGTGATCTACGATCGGCGCAGGATATTTTAAGGAGTTCGCCTCGGGAACATACTGTGCGATAAATTTTCCCTCGGGATCGAATTTTTCCGCCTGGCTCGAGGGATTAAAGATCCGGAAGTAAGGTTGCGCATCCGTTCCAGTTCCCGCTGCCCACTGCCACCCTCCATTATTTGCCGCAAGATCGCCGTCAAAAAGCTTTTCCATAAAGTATCGCTCGCCCCACTGCCAAGTAACGAGAAGGTCTTTCGTAAGGAACGAGGCCACAATCATTCGGAGCCGATTGTGCATCCATCCCGTTTGATTCAGTTGCCGCATGGCGGCGTCCACAATCGGATAGCCCGTTTGGCCTTCACACCAGGCTTGGAACCTGTCCTTTCGATTCTCCCACTCGATTTTGTCATACGCAGGGCGAAAGGATCCGTCTACCACATGAGGAAATTCCCAAAGAATCTGCTTATAAAAATCCCTCCAGATCAGTTCGCCAATAAATACATCGATCTGTTTTTTCGCGGCAGGGTCGTCGGCGCGGGCACGGCGCGCCGCTGCCAGAACCGTTCGCGGAGATAGCGTCCCAAAACGCAGATGCGGGGATAGGTGAGAAGTGGTGTCCTTAAAGGGATAGTTTCGCGTGTCCTGATATTTGAGAATATTTTTGCCTATAAAGGTTCGAAGAAGCTCTTGAGCGCTCTTCTCTCCCGCCGCTGGCACCGGAATATCGCATTTTGGAAGACCCAGATCCTCAATGGTGGGTAGCGGAATAGCTTTTACACCGAGTACCCCTTGGATTTTTTTGGGGCGAGGGAAGGGATCGTGAGGGCGCTTAGCCAACCACGCATTAGAAAATGGGGTAAATACCGTGTAGGGACCACCTGCCATTCTCTGAACAGAACCAGGAGGATAAATGAGCAGATCATCACAGGCAAAAACCTCGATCCCCTCCTGCTGAGCCATACCGACAACTTTTTCATCTCTTTTGCGGGAATACGGCTCGATGTCCTTATTAAAGAAGAGGCTTTTTGCGCCTGTCTCTTTGGCCAAAGCTCGCAAAACTTCCACAGGGCTCCCTTTTCGTAAAATCAGGGGGGCCCCAAGTGTATTTAAGTTGGCGGCGAGGCTCTCGAGGGAAGCGAGAAGGAAGGCTGTACGCCTAGCGACACCTTTTTTGTCGGACAAAATGCCGTCGTCGAAAATAAAAATGGGGACGATCGGGGTCTGCTTTTCACACGCCTGATGAAGCGCAGCGTGGTCGGAAACACGCAAATCGCGCCGAAACCAAACAAGTGCGGGCGCGCGGTTCATATTTTTTTTCTAGCGCGCGGCGAATAACTTCGCACGCGCAAAGAATTTTTTTGCTATTTCCCCCTCGAGGAACTCTTTTTTTATGTGCTGTGCATTTGTCAAGCGAAGTCATTCACAAATATTTTCGATTAAAATTAAAATTCCTCTTGCAGGATTTTTTTCTCGGGCGAATGATTCCACCCCGCTAACCAAAAAAGGAAATAAAAACAAATGAGCAATCCTCCAGAAATTTGGGTCAAAGTTTGTCGCGAACTTGAAAAAGTCATCACCCCTGACGCGCTTCACCGATGGTTCTCGTCGATCGTCCCGATCAGCTACGAAGCCGGCCGTCTCGTCCTCGGGGTAGAAAACGCCATCTACCAGTACTGGATTGAGGAAAATTACCTCAACCAGCTTCGCGAATGTGCCACCCTTGCCGTTGGGCGGGAGGTTAAGATCAGTTTTGATGTTGTGGGTTCAAAAGACCGTCCGACTCCTGGTGCGGAAGAGCATCTCCTTCAAGCAGAAGGAAAAGAAAAGTCGAAGCCCCTATCCGGCGAGTTGGTAAGCCGTTATACCTTTGAGTCCTTTGTAGCGGGGGTGAATAGCCAATTTGCCCATGCTGCAGCCACAGCTGTAGCAGATGCCCCAGCTCGTACCTACAACCCTCTTTTCATTCACGGATCCGTTGGTTTAGGGAAAACCCACCTTCTCCACGCTATTGGCCATCGGATTATGCAGAAAAAGAAGGGCGCCAAGATTGTTTACGTTACCTCAGAACAGTTTACGAATGAGTTTATCTCGGCCATTCAACATGGTGAGCTCGTGAAGTTCCGTCGCCGCTTCCGCCAGGCTGACTGCCTCCTGATTGATGACGTTCAGTTCTTTTCGGGTAAGGACCGCTCCCAAGAGGAGTTCTTTCATACCTTCAACACCCTTTTCGATGGAAACCGACAGATCGTCCTATCCAGTGACAGCCCTCCGGGAGATGTTGCCAATCTGCAAAAGCGCCTTGTTTCCCGCTTTGAGTGGGGTCTGAGCGCGGAGTTGCAATCTCCTGATATCGAGACTCGTCTGGCTATCCTTCGCAAGAAGACCTCCACCATGCAGGTTCGCTTGGGTGAATCGGTCCTTCACTTTATTGCGGAGCGGGTCAAAACGAATGTGCGTCGCCTGGAAGGGGCTCTCAACCGTGTTGCAGCTTGGGCTGCCTTGCATGACCGCCACATTACTCCTGCACAAGTCGAGGAGTTGCTGAAGGATTTCATCCAGCAGGAAACGAAGCCGATTGTCACTATCGAGCTGATCCAGCGCCGTGTTGCCGAAGGTTACGACCTTCGCGTTGCGGATATGACCAGCAAGCGGCGTCCTGCGCATATCGCTCTTCCACGAATGGTGGCCATGTATCTGAGCAGAAAGATGACAGGAAAAAGCCTCCAGGAGATCGGAGAATCGTTCGGAGGTCGTGACCACGGTACCGTCCTCCACGCCTGCAAGACCATCACCTCCAAAATGCAGGGGGATGATCGTCTCCACCAAATGGTGGGCCTTCTGACTCACAAGCTCGAAGAGCCGGCCGAGCGTTAAACCCAATCACTCAGACACGAAACTCTTTTCCGCGCATCCGCGTGGGACAGAGTTTTCGTGTCGTTTGTTAAAGACCCCCCTTCCTTGGACTTTCGTAACGCAAACCAAAAAACCAGTGCTTATGAAAAAATCTTTTTTCTCAAAAATCGACGGTTGCCCGACTGTTATTCCCGCGGGTATCCCCAGTTCATTGCCATTTACTCACCGCTACAGAGAGGATTTGAGTCGCCCTGTGAATAGCCATCAAATCAGGACGAGAATCCTGTGAGAAGGATATCCCCGCACCAACAAGCAGGGTTATTTTTAAAACCTATCCACGGCTTATTCTTCGCACAACCTGTTGCCGCTCGGCGTGTTAAAGAAAATCTGGTGGCTTATCCACTTGCTTATGATTATGGTTTATTTACTTCTATATTTACCTATCCCAATCTTCTGACTCTCAAAACTTCATGAAACTCATCCTCCAAAAACAGAAATTCCTTAACGCCCTATCTGCAGTCCAAAATGTGGTTGGGTCACGCACTCCAATCGGCATTTTAAACAATCTCCTTTTAAAGGCAGATAAAAGCGAACTCACGATATCAGCTACAGACCTGGATATCGGGATTCGTACCTCGTGCGAAGTCGGGGTGGAAAAGCCAGGTTCCATCACACTGCCTGCCCGTAGACTCTTTAGCATTATCCGGGAGCTGCCTTCTGAAGAGCTGACCTTGGACGTGGACAGCAAGCTGAGCGCGACGATGCGTTGCGGATCGGCCGTGTTCAAAATCATGGGGATGCCGTCCGAGGAGTTCCCCGCGATCCCAGAGTTCCCCGCAAAAACCAGCGAGAAGAATCCTATCTACAAAATCGAACAGAAAGCCCTGAAGGAGCTCCTCAAGAGGGTTTCCTATGCGATGTCCGCAGATGAGAAGCGCTACGTTTTAAACGGCCTCCTGCTGTGTTTAAAGGACGGCAAGCTCACGATTGTTGCAACGGACGGAAGGCGATTGGCTTTAACCGATCAAGAAATGGATTTTCCCAAAACAGGCGAACGGGAATTTATCCTACCCGCAAAAGCGGTTCTCGAGCTTCAACGCTTGTTGGGCGACAAAGAGGACGTTTCTTTTGTGGTACTAGAGAACCAAATTCTCTTTTCCTTTGGGAATACAGAAATCGCAGCCAAAATGGTGGAGGGAAATTATCCGAACTATCGCCAAGTCATCCCTGCGGATGCCAAAGAGAGGGTCACCCTGGAGCGGGAACTCTTCTTGAACTCCGTACGTCGGGTGGCCCTGCTATCCAGCGAGAAATCGAACTCGGTCAAACTTACCTTTGGCAAAAACAATCTGGAAATCGCCGCGAACACACCGGACGTGGGAGAAGCGCACGAGTCGATCCCCGTCCAGTATAAGGGCAAGGAGTTTACGATGGCGTTCAACCCCGATTTTCTCATCGACCCGCTAAAAAATATTGAGGACGACAGCGTTCACTTTGATTTTATCGATGAGCTCAGCCCCGGCGTGATCCGCTACAACAAACCGTTTCTTTATGTGATCATGCCGATGCGGACGGCCTGAGCCGCCCCGCGTGCTTCGGCATCTTCGACTCACCTCGTTTCGCTGCCATCCCTCGCTTGAACTGGAAAATCTTGGTCCGCGCGTTCTGTTGTCTGGGGCGAATGGTCAGGGAAAAACAACGCTTCTCGAATCGGTAGCCATTCTCGGGCGAATGCGCTCCTTCCGTACGCGCGCATATCGGGAACTTACACAGCATGGGGCCGAAGGGTGGAGGGTGGATGGATCATGGGCGGACGAGGCAGGGCCTGTTCGCTTGGGAATGGTTTGGCGAAACGGGGCCAGGGAGCTGGAGGTGGATGGGCGCGCAGGCGCAACGGTGGATGAGTTTTGGGGAAGAGCGTTGGTGGTCGTCGCGCATGGGGGAGACACCTCAATTCTGGAGGGCGGGTCGGCTGAAAGGCGGGGAGGCTTTGACCTGTTATTAGCAGAAACAGATCCGAGTCGGCTGGGGGATTTGAGAACTTTGCGGGAAGTATGCAAACAGAGATCCGCCCTATTGAGGCTACCTCGCGCCTCTCGAGAGGAGTGGGAAGCATGGACAACCCGTCTTGGAGAGTTGGCAAAAATATTGCAACCCGCACGGCGGGCCTTGGCCGAGATTTTTTTACCGCATTTGGAAGAGGCCCATAAAAAACTAACCGCAGGCGCGGAGAAGCTAAAGGTGACCTATCAACCCGACGAACCAGTTCCTGATTCTGGACCTGGACGGGATCGTCTTTGGGGGATCGAGCGGGAAAGGGGCATCAACCTGACAGGACCTCAAAGAGATGACTGGGATTTCAAGTTAGGAGGAAAAAGTTTGTCCCGATACGGATCGGAGGGGCAACGGAGATCGGCCTGTTTGGCGGTGCGTTTGGCCGAGCTGGCCCTCTTGAGGCAGGGCAGACAGCGAAGCCCGGTTTTTCTTTTGGATGACGCCCTAAAAGAACTGGATGAGGCACGGCGGGAGGCCTTTTGGCGGGTGATTCCGGATGAGTGCCAAGTCTTGTACGCAACGGCACACGATCGACCCAAGCAGGGGGATTCGTGGGTTATTATGGAGATTTCCCCCGGGGCTTCAAAAAAGCAAAAGGGGTGAGCCTTGCCAATGGGGGTGGGCAACCCTTACGATTCTCGCCCGTTTGAAATCATGAAAAAATTAAGGAGATGGACCTATGGCTACTGAAGTTGGACCCGTAAAATCAGTCGAGGTGCCGCCGCTGCGGCCTCTCAAAATTCCCAATCGGCTTGCCGCGACACCGAAACAAGGCCCCAAGTACCCAAGCAAGGTTCGAAATAGCGCTGGGCAAGAAGTGATTTTGGCAGATCCAGTGATGACTAGGGCTTTGGTAGCACTGATGGACACCCACGCGGTCATTGGAGGCGCTGCTTGTCACTGGGGCGGTCCTGCAGCTTTGGCCGAGATCATGTCGGCAATCCACGGGGTAATGTTTGCGGAAAAAAACAGGCCTTGGCACGAAGCGTACAACTTTGTGAACGATGCAGGGCATACGGAAAATGGGGTGTATGCATTACGCTCACAATACGGGTTCGATGGAATGACGTTTGATGATCTAAAAAAGTTTCGATCCATTGAAAGCAAGCTGACCGGTCACGGGGAAAGCCACCTCAACCCAGAAGGCGTCTTCATTAGCAACGGACCGTTGGGCTCGGGAATTCCTGTCGCACAGGGATTGGCTCTGGGTGACAAATTGGCAAAACGGGATCGTGTAACATTCTGCGTAATTTCGGACGGAGGCTGCATGGAGGGTGAAGCCAAGGAGGCGATGGCGGCGATACCAGGATTGGCAAGCCGGAATGAGATCAACCCGTTTATTTTGGTTGTTTCAGACAACGACACCAAACTTTCCGGAAGAATTTCTGAAGACAGTTTTTCGATGGAACCCACATTTGCGGGATTGGCGGAACTGGGGTGGAACGTTCGTCCCGTCAAGGAAGGGCAAAATCTGGAAAAAGTGTACCAGGCGGTGGAACAAGCACTGGTAGAGGCGAAGGGAGACCCGCGGAGACCTGTTTGTCTTTGGGTGAAAACGATCAAGGGTTATGGGGTAAAGGAAACGGAAAAGAGCTCATCCGGCGGACACGGGTTCCCCCTCAAAGACGGAGAGAAAATTATTCCCTTTGTTGAGGAAATCACGGGTGGAAAAACACCCGTGGAGCTTAAAACATGGGCCGAGGGACTTCGAAAAGATTGGGAGTCAAAACAGGCATCTAAGGCCGGAGCGGCAAGCTCTTCTTCGCCGGTTAAAAAAGAAAAAGTACAGGCGGGCTTTGCAAGAGCAGCCGTGAAAGCAGCTCAAGAGGGATTGCCTGTGGTTTCGATTAGCGCAGATCTGCCGGGCTCAACGGGGGTGGCGGCGTTTCAAAAAGCTGTACCAGGTCGGTCGTTCGATATTGGCATAGCGGAAGCAAACATGGTCAGCACATGCACGGGTCTTTCCAAGACCGGATTTATTCCTGTTGCAGACACATTTTCACAATTTGGAATTACGAAGGGGAACTTGCCGATCATCATGGCGGCCCTTTCTCAAGGACCCATTGTGGGAGCGTTTACACACGCGGGTTTTCAAGATGCGGCAGACGGGGCTTCTCACGAAGCGACTACGTACTTTTCAGCAGTCAGCGCGATTCCCCACACGTTGGCGATCGCGGTCAGCTGTTCGGAGCAGGCGGAGGCGCTTATGCTCGCCGCATTCCAACGGTTGGCAAAAGAGAGGGAGTCTGGAAAAGATGGGGAGAGCGCACTCTTTTTTGCAGGACGCGAAGATTTTCCAGCACGGCTAGGGGAGCGGCCAGAGGGATACCCTTGGGGAAAAGCAACAGTTCTGCGAAAAGGAAAAGATGTGGTTCTAGTGGCGTGCGGTCCGATGGTGCCGCTTGCGCTAGAGGCTGCAGAACTTTTGGCAAAGGAGGGGAAAGAGGCGACGGTAATTGATAATCCATTTGTCAACCGCCCCGACCTAAAAACAATCGCCCCTGCTGTCACTGCGGCGGGAGGACGGGTGGTGACGATCGAGGATCATCAGGTGGTTGGTGGAATGGGCTCTATGCTAATCCACGCTTTGGCAATTCAAGGAGTCGCGCTCAAGACAGCGGCCATCGGCATGCAGGGTGAGTTTGGGCGCTCCGCCTACAGCGCTCGGGAGCTGTACGAGCATTTTGGAATGGGGCCGAAAGATATTGTTTCTGCTGCGCGGAAGCTTGCCTCTTGATTCGGCAATTCCGCGCGTGGGTCTGCGCGATCTGCCTGATGGGCATCAGTGCAGGGAGTGCAGAAATCTTGATCTTGGATAAGGGCGGCGAAGCCGTTCTTGTGACAGCACAAGAAGTCAGGGAAGAAAAAAAAACAATTCAGTTCAAGGAGTTGGATGGAACCAAAAGAGAGGTGGAATTAGGTAAAGTTTTGGGAAAACTCCCCAGCACGCCCTTGCCAGAGCAGGAGTTATCACGGGAGCAGGCAGTATCCGCTATCAATAAAATTCTGGAGGCTAAGGCACAGCACCCAAATCTCGAGCAGTCGCTGCATAAGGAGTTGGAAATTTGGAAAGAGAGGTTGGACAAAATGCCCTCTCCAGAGGATCCCGAGGCGCTTGCCAAGGCCGAGGCGGCGTTCGCCGCAGCTACGGAGAAAGCCATTCCCCAAGCGTATGATGGAAAAAAAAGCTACACGACCGAAGAGCTTGCCAAGCAAGTAGAGGCGCTGGCTTCGCTTTCGAAGGAGTTCCCTGAGCGGGCGCAGGAGGTTAAAAACATCGGTGCGCCTTGGCGCTTGGAGATGGAGAACCAACAAGCGGGCAGAAAAAAATTCGAGGGGAGGTGGTTTGAGCCAGAAGATTGGGAAAAAGAAAAGGAGACACGGAACGATGTCGCGAAGAAGGCCTTTTTGGCAAAGATTCAAGCCCCAGCGGTAGCGCCAATTCTTTTCAGCCAAGGAGTTTTCGTGGCTGGCTTGGGGCTTGTTCTTGGGGGCGCGCTTCTTGGCCTAAGCTTCCTTTTTCATGGCGTGGTGGAGCTCTTGAGGCATAGGGCGTGGTGGAAGGGAAGCGCGTGGGCGTTGGCAGGAATGTGCCTTTTTTCTCTTATGGCAAGGGCGACGGTTCTTGCGATCGGTGTGCCCGAGCCTCCACTGGTTCTCAAAAAGGATAACCGAACCACGCTGGAAGATTTGCTCTGGTCGCAGGTGGGGCTGAAAGAGGCGCTGCCTTCCGAGGTAAAGCTGAGCGATGCTGAAATTAACGATTGGTGGGGGCGGCGGTTGCGCTTCGCAGTCGTCGGGGTGACTGACATCCTTGCTGTGAGCACGGAGAGGTGGCAACTGGAGTTTGTTGAGGGCGGAATGACTCTCGATCGCACGGGTCGATGGCTGGGGCAAACCCTCGTTTTAAGACATGAACTGATTTTTAGTCGCTCGGAAAAGGGTGAGAATATCTATCGGGTAGAAGCCAGCCTAGGAAAGCTACCCCTGCCGCCCGCACTGGTTTTGCGCACATGGAATCAGTGGGTAGACAGCCTGCTTGAGCAGGTGGCCCTCTTCCCGGGATCCAAAAGCGTGCAGCTCGATCGAATTGAGAAAGGGGTGGTCGTTTTTACTACCCAGTAAAGGGAGAGGCGGACCTAATCGCGGGGGTTGAAATTTGGCGCGGGGTTAGGGATATTATGATTAAGGAGTACTCTGAATTATGATCAATGGCAAAGAGTGGGCAGCACGGATTCGAGGAGAGGTACAAAAGGCAATCATTGGCCAAGACGAGGTAATCGAACGCCTTCTCGTGGCTCTTCTAGCAAATGGGCATGTTTTGCTAGAAGGTCTTCCCGGATTAGCCAAGACACTACTAATCAAAAGCCTTGGGGCGGCAATGGGCTTGGATTTCGAGCGGATTCAATTCACGCCTGATCTTTTGCCAAGTGATGTTGTGGGAACAATGGTGTTTCAACCGAAGGAGGGAACCTTCCGCGTTCATCAAGGCCCCGTTTTTGCAAACCTAGTCCTTGCGGACGAAATCAACCGTGCACCGGCCAAGGTTCAAAGCGCCCTGCTCGAAGCGATGCAGGAGAGACAGGTCACGATTGGAGGAGAAACGCATCACCTGCCTAAGCCTTTCCTTGTAATGGCGACACAAAATCCGCTGGAGCAGGAGGGGACGTATCCGCTTCCTGAAGCGCAGACGGATCGGTTCCTTTTTAAAATTCTCGTGGACTATCCGAACGAGCAGGAAGAGCGCGCGATGATGGAGCGATGGGGTCAACTCAGTATGCAGCCCAAGCTGGTCGCGGTGTCTTCGGGCGAGGAGTTGCTAAGCATGAGAAACAAGGTGGACGCAGTTCATCTAAGTCCTCCGCTTCAGGCGTATATGCTGGCTCTTGTGCGTGCCACTCGTGAGGCGGCGGCAGCGGCGGCAGGAAATGGGGAAAAGGTTTTGTCATACGGTGCGAGTCCGCGCGCCTCTCTTGCCTTGGTACAGGCGGCGAGGGCGTTGGCGTGGTTACATGGAATGGATCACGCAACACCTGAAGTAGTTCAAAATGTGTTTCTCGATGCCTTAAGACACAGGGTGGGCCTTACCTATGAAGCGGAGGCGGAGGAGACAACCACAGATCAGATTTTACGAGGTGTGCTCGACCGGATTCCTGTGCCCGCAGGATATTAACGAGGGAGGAGCTGACGGCGAACATGAGCACGGTAGTCACGCCCGGAGAGGTGGCACGCAAGGCACCGCTCGCTCTTTTGCGCAAACTGGAGTGGCGGGTGCGCATGGCGGCCGATTCGTTCTTGGGAGGTGAGTATCGATCGGCATTCCGTGGGCGGGGGAGGGAGTTTGATCAGGTCGTAAAGTATGAGTTCGGGGACGATGTAAGGGATGTGGATTGGAATGTTTCGGCCAGATTGGGGGAGCTGTATCGAAAAAAATTTATCGAAGAGCGAGAGCTAACCGTAGTGATTCTCCTTGAGGACACCCCATCCCTTCAGTTCGGGTCGGGCCAGAGGACGAAACGAGAAGCCTTGTTGGAGTTAGCAGGACTTTTTGCTCTTACGGCGGCGGGGAACAGGGATCGGGTCGGATTCTGGCATGCCACTCCTACGGGTCATCACGTGCGACAACCCGTGCGGGGGCGTGTCAATATTGTGAGGACAGCGGCCACGTTGCTTGGCCAGCCGATTCCAAAGTTGGAGGATGGAGCCGAGGTCTCTCTTGAGTGGAAACTTTTTTTCCACGCGTTTCCCAAGCACAGCATTGTATTGTGGCTGGGAGATTTTCCACCTCGCCCCGTGGGGCCCGGATGGGCCGCGTTGCGGAAGCGGTATGAGATGATTGGGGTTAGGGTGGATGACCCGTGGGATATTCAGCTGCCCACGTTGGGTATTTTACCTGCGGTGGATCCAGAGTCGGGTGAGGTTCTTGCTTTTGATATGGGAACGAAGGAGAGCCAACAGAGACATGCACAGTGGGTGGCAGAGAGGGAAGCGGCATGGCAGGAGTGGTTTCCGAGCCCACTTCAGAGGATGACGGCGGGAACGGACGGAGATCTTCTGGATCCGCTGGTGACTTTTTTTAGAAGAAGAATGCAAGGGGCAAGAAAGTGAGCGAGACGCTTTTGCCTGGAGGCTGGACGTTGGCCGACCCGCTCTGGTTATTGGCGTTACTCCTCATTCCTTTGGCTGTTTGGTGGAGAGGTCGCAGGTCTCGTCCTGTCTTGGTGATTCCAAGAGTTGCGCGCTGGGCAGGGGCGCCTGCCATCTCGCTGGGCAGAGGGCCATCCATTTTGGCGGGAATAGGATTGGCATTGCTCATCGTGGGGCTCGCACGGCCGCAACAGCTGGAAGAAAAAAAGCAGGTGCGTCAAAAGGGCTACGACATCATGTTAGCAATCGATCTCTCGCCCAGCATGTTGGCGGAGGATTACGAAGGCCCCACAGGCAGAATCAACAGACTTCAGGCGATTCAACCGATCATTGAAGCTTTTATTTCACGAAGGCCGACGGATCGAATCGGAGTCGTCATTTATGGGGGGCGAGCGTACACGCTTTCTCCGCTGACCTTTGATCACGAGTGGTTGGCGCGGCAGATCTCCAGGCTACGGGTAGGGCTTGTAGAGGATGCGACAGCAGTAGGGGATGGTCTAGGGTTGGCTGTTTCTCGATTGGAACAGTCGGAGAAGGAGAAGGACGGGCAACGCAAGGGTGCATTCATTATTCTTTTAACCGACGGATCGAACAACAGCGGGGTATTGGCTCCGCGCCAAGCCGCCGAGTTGGCCAAGAAAAAAGGGATTCCTGTTTATACCATCGGGGCAGGCCAGCCCGGAGTTGTGCCGATGCCTGTGATCGACAACGCGGGGAGAAAATTGGGATACCGGCAGGCGATCTCGGATCTGGATGAGGACACGTTGCAGCGAATCGCAGAGACAACCGGGGGAAAGTTTTTTCGGGCCATGGATGTGGGGACGGCAGAGGCGGCTTTTGCAGCCATCGATAAAAAACAAAGGATCGAATTTAGTGCCAAGGCACAACTACGAGCGCACGAGTGGTTTTTTGCGTGGGCCACACCAGGAACTCTGGCTTTTCTGGGTGGGTTGGCATGGGCGCGACCCGGAAGGTGGGGTAGAGCAGCATGACTTTTTATGGAGTGCGTTGGGAGGAGCCTCAGGTTCTTCTTTTGATCCCGCTGGTCCCTTTGGCCAGCTGGTTGATATTTCGCGGCAAAGCGGGGCAATCCGGTGTGCTTAAACTGCCCAAGGTTATGAGACGATGGGCGGGGGCACGAGCTGTGGTGGATCGACCAGGTGCGACAAGGCGGCGGGGAGGTTTTTGGTTGGCTGCAGGAGTGATGTTGGCGTTGATGGCGCTGGCTCGACCCCAGTATGGACAATTGGAAGAAACAGTTTTCGATCAGTCACGGGAGGTTCTTTTGGCGTTGGATTTATCTGCAAGCATGCTTGCGGATGATGTGAAGCCCACGCGCTTGGAGAGGGCCAAGCTTCTGATTGGAAATCTTCTCGACGAGCTGAAAGGAGAGAGAGTGGGCCTGGCTGTATTTGCGGGGACATCGTTCTTACAGGTTCCCTTGAGTTCCGACTATGAAGTGCTGAGGGATATTTTACCTGGCCTGGATCCATCCTATTTACCCCAAGCGGGAACGGATTATACGGGAATGTTGAGAGTGGCGACGGAGGCGTTTGGACAAAGCACGGCCGCAGATCGATTTTTAATTATTCTAAGTGATGGGGAGGCACATGACCCAGGCTGGAAAACGGCATTGGAGGAGTTGAAAAAGAAAAAGGTAAAGATTATTGCCTTGGGAATCGGAACAGCGGCGGGGTCTCTTCTTCCCGATTCTCAGGGCGGGGTTATCAAGGACGCCCGAGGAGCCGCAGTGCTTACAAAATTAGAGCCTGCAACCTTGGAAGCGTTGGCAGAGGAAACGGGTGGCGTGTATCGAGAGGCATCAAACTGGGTGGATTTGCAGGAGCTTTTGAGCGAAACGATTGAGCAGGGCAAATCAGGGGAGTTTTCAAAAACCAGGGAGGCCAGGCAGGCGGAGAGGTTTCAGTGGGTCTTAGCACCTGCGGTTTTTCTGCTGGCGCTAAGTCTCGCACTGGAAATGCCCGTTCTACCAACACGAAGAAGAGTTGCGATGGGGCCTGTAACGGATGGAGAGCCGGCCTTGCCGCCTGTCATGAAAAAGACAACAAAACTTGTTTCGAAGGACAAAAGGGAACAGGTGGCTGCATGAAGATTTTAAACAGCGTTATCCTTCTCGGGTTAAGTGGAGCTTTGGTTTATGGAGCTTTATCGCCCGATATGGGGGCAGGGGCGGATGCTGCAGCGGGGCTGACTCGCGCTGTTGCCGCGATAGCCGAAAAAAGTAAAAAACCCGCTCAAGACTACAGTCTCTTGGCAGAGGAGACCCTGCGGTTTGGCCAAAGACCCGATGCAGTGGATAAACTAAATAAAGCCACACCGAATACGGAGGATCCTCAGGGCCCATGGAGAAATATGATTGGGGACGCTTTGGCTGGAGTAGATGAGGGGGAAAGAATGGATGCCAAGGCCGCGGATTGGCCAAGGTTGAGGGAGGAATTAAAGAAACTGCAACCCCCGCGCCCACCGCCCTCACAAGATAAAAAGGATTCGAAAGACAAGAAGAAGGACAAGTGTAAAAAGGATAATAAGTCTGGAAAAGAGAAGGGCGATCCGCAGGAAAAGAATAAGGGAGATGGAGAGAAGTCTGAAGGAAAAGAGGAGGACAAGGGTGAGGACGGAGAGCAGGGGGACTCGCAAAGCCCGCCTTCATCCGGAAAAGGGAATCAAAAAGGAAAAAAGGGTGAAAAAGGAGAAAATTCAGACGGCGGAGAGGGGGACTCAGATGAAAAAGGCGAGCAAGGCAAGGAGCAGAAAGAGGCCAAGGGAAAACAGAAAGACCCCAACCAGATCAAAGACTATAGTACGAGCAAGGAGGGAGAGGGAAAAATGAAGGATCGCGCCAAAGAGGAGGATTTAGCCCCCATTCAGGATCAGAAAGCAGGGTTTGGCGAGTTAGGAGACGAGAAAAAAGATAAAGGCAAGAAGGAGGAGGGGAAAGGAGTAGCGCAAGGCGGTGAGGATTCAAAAAAGGAGGGCAAAGAGGCGCCCGCAGGAATGAGGTCTGTGGGTGGGGGATCGGGGAAAAAGAAACAGGATGAATCGACGGACGCCTATACGATGGAAGCGACCGCAAGGCTGGACCAGGTTCGCCAGTCAGACAGTCCAGCACTTCTTCAGCAAAGGTTACAACCTAAGGATCAAAGACCTTCCGCATCGTCGACAGCGAAGCCGTGGTGAAGCATATGAAAAAGGTATTTTTACTAATCGGCTTTGGAATTTATTTGGGCGCGACGGCATTTAGCCAAAGCGTTGCGTGGACGGATCCTGGGCAGATCCCGCCGCAATCCGGTGTTCAACTGGATCTGGTTTTCACCGATTGTCAGCCTAAGGGAAATGTAAATTTACCAAGCGTGTCGGGGCTTCAGTTTTCAGGCTCGCCGGGACGTGCGACGAGCTTTTCTATGATCAATTTTCAAACAAGCTCCTCTACGACGCTCAGCTATGTGGTTCAAGCATCCCAGAATGGAAGAATCCTGATCCCCTCGTTCGAAGTCGTGACAGACAAGGGGAGAGTGACTGTTCCAAGTCTAACCCTGGATGCGACAGGGGCAGGAGCGAACCGCTCGCGGCAGTCCAATCCCCTCTCCCCAAATTTTCCGTTCCCCCCCAACCCTTTTCAAAATCAGGCTCCCAACCCTGGGAGTCAGGTTGTGCCGCCCGATGCTGTGCAGGCATCGGCCCAGGCGGAGCCGCGACGCCCGTATATCGGCGAGGTTTTCGACGTGAATTATAGGGTGGTTATGACTGGCAATCGGAGCGGCCGGGTGAAGACCACCCCTTTGTGGGATGTTCAAAACTTTACTGCAGAGGCGTGGGATCGGGGTCAGCAGATCGGGCCGGGGGGAAATCAGGGACTGCAGTTTCACACCAGGGCCATGGTCCCTAAGGCGGGACTCTTCGAGCTGCCCTCGATTCGGCAAAAACTGGATATCGACACTGCGGCAGGGGGCAGATCCTTTTTCTTCACTGCGCCTGGCTCGGTTGAAGTAGAGGCAGTCGCAGCCCCCGTTCCTCTGAATGTCGAAGCACTACCTGCGAATGCGCCTGCGGGATTCAAGGGCGCTGTGGGGCAGTTTGTTTTGGAATCGAAACTGGTGCCTGAGCAGGTGGGCGAGGGGGAGCCTGTCACCTGGACGTTAATATTACGCGGAACAGGGAATTGGCCCATGGGCGTGGAATTGCCCGCTCGGGCGGTCCCGAAGGATATCCGCACCATTCAACCTAAATTAAGAAGAGAATTTAACGGAACGGACCTTTTTACGGGCGCGATTGTTGAGGACCTGGTGATGATCCCCACAAAGAGTGGTGAGTTCGAGCTGCCAGCAGTTAAGTTTTTATACTTCGACCCGAAGAAAAAGTCTTATGAGACCGCCGAGGTTAAACCTCCTAAAATTGTTGTCTCGAAGCAGGCGGGTGGGTTAGCTCTTCCGGCCACTCCTGCAAGTTCAGCCACGAGCACGGCTGCACCGACTAAAAAAGCAGGGCAAGCCCCTTCGGGTAAAGTGGCGCAACCTTTGGCGTATGGGGAGCCTGGACTGCCGAGAGAACCAGTGGAGGGTTCGGGCTTGGGCATAGCGCCTGTAGGAGAGGGGTGGTGGGTAGGATTAGGAATTGTTCCTTGGGGAATCTTGCTGGCTCTTTGGTGGCGATGGGCAACAGCAAGAACACTCATCACAGATGTATTTAGAGAGCAAAAAGAGGCGCTCCAAGAGTGGCAGTCAGCCATTGCACTCATCGAAAACGCCAATTCAAAAGATCAGATCGTCCGACCGCTCATTCTTTGGCAGCAAGCAGTCGCAAAGACGCTTGGGTTATCGACAGTTGTGCCAAATGCTGAAGCTGTACGAAAATCCGAATCAAGGTGCCTAAGCGAACCCGACATTATAGCAGCAGCCAGTTGCTATCAAACAGTCGAGGACGCGCTTTATGGAAAAGAAACTGGCGTAAAAATTAAAGACTGGTGCGATGAGGCGAAGAGGTTGGCCAACAAGGTCGCTTTCCAAAGAATCCCTGCAATCGAGGCATTGAGGCGTAAAAATCTATTTCCTTGGCTTACAGCCCTTCTATTTCTTTTTGTTGCCGTCGAACCAGTCAGAGCGCAGGCAATTAACAAAGAACAGCCCAAGGACGAGAAGACAAGTAAAGAGGATCCAATTCAGCTTTATAAAACAGGAAACTTCAGCGAAGCAGAGAAGGTATGGCGTGAAAAAGTGTTGGCGAACCCGCGGGATCCCGTGGCCAGAAATAATCTGGCGCTCGCGTATTTCCAACTTGGCGACAAGGAGCGGGCGTTAGCCTACGGGCTATCGGCGTATCTTATTTCCCCGGCAACGGCTTCTGTCTCATGGAATACGCGAATCTTTGCCCAATCTGCCGATCAGTTAGACCGTGCGGTGATGGGCTTGTGGAGTGAGCGGAGTAGGGAGTGGATCACGGGACGACTTGGGGTATTCGGATGGCAAGTTGCCTTTGTTTTGGGAGTGGCGATCCTTGCGGTTGGCTGTGGATTTGGTTTGGGGTCGGGTTACTTCCCTCAAAAGAGAACCATTCTTGTTCGAGTTGGGTTAGCGACTTTTGCGATCGGACTTATGCTTTTCATGGCGGCCTCAACAGCACTTGGAATTTATGGAAAGTTAGCGGACCGAAACGCGGTGATGATTGTGGATGTTGAGCCCTTGCGATCGATCCCTACGGAGGCAGAGGCTCAGGCGGAGAAGGCCTATCCGCCAGGGTCCATTGCCCGTTTAGAGAAAAGCTTTTTAGGATGGAGCAAGATTCGGCTTCCGAATCAAGATGCGGGATGGATACGCAGCGAGCACATCGTGTCTCTATATTAGAGAACTGCCACTAAGTTAGGCTTTGCGGATCTGAAGTTTTCCTGGGGCGGGCTTGGGCTGATCCTCCTCGGGCATGGGAACAGACGAGGGAAGGCTCTTTTCCGGAAATAGTTGCTGCATGATGTTGGAATTCTTGGCTGTAGACGAAACCTGAACGACGAAATTGGTTGTTTGTACGGCAGGAACGCTCGCGGGCTCCCAAAGGCGACGGTAGGCAAATTTTAAGTTAAATCGACCCTCACGCGGAAAGACGACACGCAGGGTTTGTTTGCCGGGGGCACCAGGGAAAGCGGGAGACGAGTATGACTCGTCGAGCAGGTGAGCCGTCTGAAGTTGTGGGTCGAGCACCCACCGGTAGCCAGTGGAAAAATTTGCTGGAAGGACAATCGAAAGTGGTTGGGAAACTCCAATCGTGTGGTCAGCTGATGAGCGGAAAAAACTACACCCTGAAAGGAGTAGTGGAATGAGAAGAGAAAGGATGAGGGGGAAACGGCTAAGACTTTTCTCGAAGGGGGGCAAGATCAGCATCCTCTTTGGCGACATTTGCCCACGACTCGTCCAGGCGAATCGCGGCCTGTACATAAGAGCGGGCTTTATCGAGGTCACGCAACTGACAATGATAACAACCCAACTGAAATTTGATATGAGGATTATTTGGGAATTTGCGCTCGGCCTCGAGAAGGATGGAGCGACCCTGCTGGATTGAATCCTGGTGACGCACGGCGTCGGCAAGAGAAACCCAAACTTCAGGTTCTTCAGGCCGTTGACGGCGCAACTGCTCAGCCGTTTTGCGAAGCTCTACAAACCGACCTGCAGCTCGGAGAATTCGTGTGCGCAGAAAATCCAGAGTCAGGCTGTGATCTCCTTTGCGGCGGGCTTGCGAGATGCGGCGGAGGGCCTCGTCGTACATTCCTAGGCCGCAATACCCTTCCAGTTCCTCCTGAAGTTTCGCAGGGTTGTCCATCTGTGAAGTTGAAATTTGCAGGATGGGGTAGAATCGCAAGCGTCGGGGCTCGCGTTGTTCGCATAGAGGGTGGAGTGGGTTGGGAGTAGTTTTTTGGATCATCATGATGGTCGAGAGTGAGCTGTTCCGCGGATGATCTACGACTATACTTGAAAAATGAGCGTACTGGGAATCGATATAGGAGGAACCGGGGTCAAGGGAGGCGTGGTAGACTTTCCAGCGGGAACAATTCAAGGGGACCCTGTTCACTTTCCGACGCCACAACCCGCATCTCCCCTGGCGCTTACCCGCGTGATTAAGAGAATGGTCGACCATTTTCAGTGGAAAGGCCCTGTCGGCGTTGGGTTTCCTGGCCCGATCCGAAAAGGGCTGGTTGAGACTGCGGTGAATCTTTCATCTCAATGGGTGGGAAAGAATCCTGAAAAGATTTTTAAAAAAGCAACGAGGCAACCCTTTGTGGTGATCAATGACGCGGATGCGGCCGGGCTGGCAGAACTTCACTACGGAGCTGGCAAAAAAGACAAGGGAGTTGTGGTGATGATCACATTAGGCACGGGAATCGGAAGCGCGCTGTTCTATCAAGGGGTTCTGATTCCAAACACTGAGCTGGGGCACCTTACCCTTGAGGGAAAAGATGCTGAGAAGTCTGCAAGCGCAAAGGCCAGAGAGGTGCACGAGTGGAGCTGGAAAAAGTGGTCTCGCAAAGTTCGGGAGTACCTTCAGCAGGTAGATCGCTTGATCAATCCAGATCTGATCATTGTGGGTGGAGGAGTAAGCAAAAGAGCGGAAAAGTGGCTGCCGAGAGCGGCGAAAGGGGTGAGGGCAAAAGTAGTTTCTGCCAAGCTTCACAACGAAGCGGGAATTGTGGGTGCGGCCATGGCAGCGGGCAAAAGCAGAGGTTTAAGTTGAAGTAGGCGGCCCGCAGGAGTAATTAGGGTATATGGAAAGCTTAGTTCTAATTGATCCTGCGATTTGTCACGGCAAGCCAGTCATTCGCGGAACTAGAGTTCAAGTTTCTGTGCTCGTTGGGGGTCTTGCTGGAGGGATGTCTGTCGAAGAGGTGGCAAAAGAGTATGGATTGAAGGTGGAACAAGTTCGAGGTGCAGTGGCTTACGCAGGCTCTCTTTTAGAGCAAGAGGTGCACCATCCTCTTCCAGTTTAGTTGCCTTGCAATTCCTTCTAGACGCAAATTTACCGAGATCCCTTGTGGGGATTTTAGAGGGCCTGGGTCATCAAGCGTGTGAGGTAAGCCAACAGATGCCTGGGAGCACTAGAGATGAAATCGTCATTGAATATGCCAAAAAACACGGCCTTATCCTGCTCACGTGCGACTTTGATTTTGCAGACATAAGAAACTACCCTGTTGGAAGTTCTCCAGGAATCGTAGTTGTCCACGTGCCTGACAGTTGTGGCGCTAAGGCAATTGGCCAGCTCGTAAGAAGCGCTCTTGTAAATCAAGAGTTGTTGGATCAACTCCCCAAGTCTTTGGTCATTCTGGAGCCTGGAAGAGTAAGGGTAAAAAAGGCGTAGCAAGTAAAGGAAATCACTTTTGGTGAAAGTGGCTCCTGCCTCCGAGGGGAGGCGCTGACCCTATCACTTCAAATACTGATTCACCCCTTTGATACACAGGACTTTTTTCGTCCGAAGGGTTTCATCTAGGCGGGATTGGCTTTTTGGCACGTGGTCACGGCTGAGGATCGGGTGGTGGAGGTGATAAAGGATTGCCCGACCGTAGACGAATTTGCGGGGTCGGCCCAAATGAAAGAGGCGGGAGCCGATGTCGGAGTCTTCCCCAAGGCCCCAACCTTCGTACTCCTCGTCCCAGCCGTTAACTTCCAGAAGATCTTTTTTCCACATACCCATGTTACAGCCAATGATTCCTCGTTGGGCCGTGTCACGTTTGATAATGGGAAAAGGGAGTCGAAATGCTTTGGCGGCGCCGGTGAGTTGACCTGCGAGAAAGAGACGAAAACTTGGAACAGACTCGCCCGCTTGGAGAGAGGCAGAGGCTGCGGCATTAAGATAAGAGCGCCGGCCTTGAACCCAGAAGCCTTGCTCGGCTAAGGAGGTATGATCTTCGATAAATCTAGGATGAGGAATGCAGTCCGCATCGGTAAACACAAGGTAGGCGCCTTTCGCAGCAGCCAAGGATTGGTTGAGGATTGTATTCTTACGAAACCCCTTGTCTTCGTGCCAGAGGTGATGGACTGGACAGGGTAAGGATGGGGCGAGGCGAACGATCAGATCGCGAGTGGGGGAGGCGGAGCCATCATCGGCGATGAGAATCTCCATGGGTGCACTCGTTTGGTTGCGGAAACCAGCGAGGCACAACTCTAGGGGGCGGACGTGATTATAAGTGCTGATGACGAGGGAAATCTGATTCGAGGAGATCATTGGGACAGTTCTTGAACCTTGGACTCGAGAACATTGAGATGGGCTTCGGGGTCGAGGGGTTTTCCTGTGGCGCGGTGGACGAGTTCTGCGGCGGGATAGCGACGGCCGTGGGAGTGAACCTTTTCTCGCAGCCAGCGGAGGAGGGGTTGGTAGTCGCGATTTTCCACAGAAGTGGGGAGGGTAGGAATATCCCGATTCGCGGCCTGCCAAAGCTGGGAAGAGGTCAGATTGCCGAGAGTATATGTGGGAAAGTAACCAAAGCCGCCAAGGGACCAGTGGATGTCTTGGAGGCAACCGCGTGCATCGTCGGGGACTTTTAAGCCGAGTAGTTTTTCGAAGAGCTCGTTCCAAGCGGCGGGCAGGTCATGAACAGAGAGGTCGCCTTTGAGAAGTTGGGTTTCCAGTTCAAAGCGAAGAAGAATATGGAGATCGTAAGTTACCTCATCAGCTTCGACACGAATGAAGGATCGTTCCACCGCGTTGGAAGCGCGCCAGCAATCCTCGTCCTTATGGCCTGTTAGATCGGTAAAGGCTTGGGTGAAGTCAGGCCACCAGGATTTCCAGAAGGATCGGGAGCGGCCGACACGGTTTTCCCAGAGACGGGATTGGGATTCGTGAATGCCGAGGGAGGCGGCTTGGCCGAGTGGCGTGCCTAGTTGGGACTCGGGGAGACCTTGGTCGTATAGACCGTGGCCAGCCTCGTGAAGGACACCATAGAGGGAGACCATGAAGTCGTTTTCGTCATAGCGGGTGGTCATGCGGGTATCGCCCGGGCCGAGGCCAGAGCAGAAGGGGTGGGTACTGGAGTCGAGGCGGCCTGCGTTGGTGTCGAAACCGATTTTTGGAAGAAGAAGTTGGAGGAATTTCTCCTGATCGGCGCGGGGGTAGTGGCCTCGGAGAGTTTTGCGGGAGGGGGGTTGTGGAAGGGAGAAAGCTTTTTCGGCAATAGCAACGAGGCGAGGGCGGAGTTTGGCAAAGAGAGAAGTGACATCGCGAGTCAGCCAACCCGGCTCGTAGCCTTCGAGGAGGGCATCGTAGGGTTGGTCGGCGTAGCCCCAGAGGTCGGCCATTTGGCGGGAGAGGGAGAGAAGTTTTTCGAGGTGAGGGGCAAAGGTGGGGAAGTGAGAGTTTTTGCGGGCTTCGACCCACCCGGTGCGGGAGAGGCCGATGGCGAGCTCGTTTTCTTCTACAAGTTCGGTGGGGATGCGGGTGGCGCGGTGGTAGTCGTGACGCCAACGGGCGATTGAGGCGGCCTCGGGGGAGTGGGGCGGGAGAGAAGTGCTTTCGCACTCATCGAGCCAGCGGGCGATGTCGGTGTGGGTCGCGAGGCGGTGGGAGATGCCCGCGAGGAGGGAGGACTGTTCCGCACGGAAGGAGTGGCCTTTCGGGGGGAGGAGGGTTTCCTGATCCCAGCTGAGGAGGCCTGTGGTGGCGCCGAGAAGGGCGAGGTCTTTACCTCTGGCGCGAAGTTTTTCGTAGGCCTCAGGAAGAGGGGGCATGCGGGAATGATGAAACAACAGAAGGTTCGATGGAATGTTTTCTTATGAGGCGTGGGATGTCGCGTTGATCATCCTACATTCCCGGGAAAGTAGGATGGTGGTGGGTTATGGGGCAGCTTGGAGTGCGTTAGGGGGAAGCAGACCGCGAGAGATCAGTTTTTTGGCAAACTCAATTTGGCTGGGGGCGAGGGCACGGGAGGTGGACCTAGGAAGCGGGCCGTCGAACAGTTCGTAGTTGAACAGTTGGTGGGCGACTTGGGGGAAGCGGTCGGGAGGAAGAACGGGTACAGGAAAGGCGAGGCGGTTGTCGGGGTTGTTGTCCAACTCGGGGACGGAAGGGGGAATGCCTTGGCCTAGTTTTTCAAGGGCAGCGAAGCTGAGAACGCCGAGGTGGCGAGCGGTGTGGTAGTTGAAGAGGAGGACTTCAGCCATGGTGGAGTCTGCGGGGGTGGCCTGGTCGCGGCCGCGGCGGGAGATTTCCTGCAGAACCTGCTCTACATCGGCGCCTGCCATATCGGCTTCGGCTAGCCAGTAGAGGGTGAGGAGAAGATTTCTCTGCATCCCGCTTGGAGCACTAAGTTTTGCGCAGACAAGAGGATCGGTGAGTTTGCGAAGATTTTCCATGGCGGCCTCCGTCTTTTTGAGAACGTTCATGCTGGCGGAGGCGGTCATCGAATCGAGCATCAGGTCATCGTCCCAAGTGAGGGATAATCCCCCAAAGAGACCGTAATCATACTGAAAATAAGGGTTGATGGGCTGGACAAGAGGCGGGGCAGAGTGTCCCGTTTGCAAAAAGGGGCATATGAAGAGAATTAGGAGAAGGGCGTAAGGCATAAGAAGATGATATGGCGTATTGATTGGGAGGGAAGTGTTTTGGGAGAAAGGGATAGCAGGGGATGGTCGAAAGTTCGTGGGTGCGAAGTGGGATAGGGGGGAGGTAAAGTTTGTGTATGGATTTTACGATTGTGACACCGAGCCTAGGGCAGCTGGAGCATCTGGAGTGCTGCATTGCTTCAGTGGCAGATCAGGAGGGTGTCTCAATCGAGCACATCGTCCAAGATGGGGGAACAAGCGGGTTTTCCGATTTTGCAAAGTCATTGGCGAAACGGTGGCCTGACCGCCCGAACTATCGCAGGGTGATGATCTCGGAGCCAGATTCCGGCATGTATGATGCCATTAATAAGGGACTCAAAAAAGGGAATGGAAGGATTTGTGCGTACTTAAATTGTGACGAACAGTATTTAGCTGGGGCATTGGCCAAGGTGCTGGATGAGTTTAGAAAACAGCCAGCAGCTGAGATTTTGTACGGGGGTTTTCTCGTGGTGGATGAAAAGGGCGATCTGGTAACGGCCCAACGTCCTGTAAAAATGTTTTGGCAACATGTGGCAACATCTCACCTGCCAAACTTCACATGTGCGACCTTTTTCAAAAGAGAAATGATGGAAAGAGAGAATGCGTATTTCGACGTACAGTACAGGGCTTGTGCTGATGCGGTCTGGACAATCGAAAGACTAAAAAGAGGAACAAAGATGGGAATGATGGGTAATTTTATCGGCGTATTTGTCGAACAAGAGACGAATCTGGGCGTAAAAAAAGAGGGATTGGCTGAAGCGGATGCAATTCGCTGCCGATTACACCCATTAGTAAGAAATACAGCATTTCTATGGAAGCTGATGCATCGGCTTCGAAAACTACTTGAAGGGAAATATTTTCCGAAAAGAGTCAGCTACGATATTTTTAGGAAAGGGGATTTGGGCAAACGGCGACATTTTCCGGCGAAATGGGCGAGGCCGTTCTGGGCTTCGCGACTACGAATAAGCAAATAGTGAAGCAGATCCTCCCACACTTCTTGGAACAGGGAATGGTTTTGGGAGCAGAATTACGACGACTAAATAGGATTTGCAGGCGTTGAAGAAGTGTTGTCACTGATTAGGGTGGCCACAAGCCTTTGAGATTGAGATTGAATAGAAATCATAGTTGCCGAGAAAATAACATGAGAATTTTTTCTGAGCCCAAGGATGAGTGGACCCAAAGTCTGGCCTGAAACCTCAGAAAGTGATGAGTATTTATCAATCAAGTCCCCATTGGGATTTGAAAACAAAGAAAAAAATGACGAGCCAACCAGGGTTTCGGCGGGACTGGCCAAAACAGAACGGGCCCGCTCATTTGCAAAAGAAATAAAACCACTTTGGTCCGAGATAAGTACGCCGACCGGAAGTGCTGACACGACCGAAAGCGACTCATCCAAGGCACTCTGGATTCGTTCCCTTTGTTGCGCGAGGAAACAACAAAGCAGCGCCACCAGTAGCACTGTAGTGGAGCGGATAACGGCTCTGGACAAGGGATAAACAGGGTCAACTAACTGAGGGGCAAGCGGGCCCAGAACAAAGGAGTGGCGCCAAATTGTCAAAAGGAAAAAGGTGGCAATCGTATATACCGCTCCCCAAAATAATATTTGGCGAGGCCTTAAAAAGAAGGCAAAACTGGCGAGAGTTATATTACCGAGTAAGGGCGAAAGGGTTATATCCCCGAAAAGAGAATAGGTCGCCCGATCGATTGCAAACACCAGCAGCAACCCAATGAAAGGCACCGCATTGCGAAATCTACAAAAAAAAGCACTCAACTTATAAAAGTCTTACCGTGTTAACCTGATAAGTCTAGCACCTAACAGCTTTTGGTTAGGAGCTTGCACATAGCAGAATAGACAAACTAAAGTGGGGAATTGAGGCGACTTCGCATTTTACAAATCTTTTCCAGGTATTTGGAATATGGGGGCGAAGAATATATTGCTGGACAAATTGAGGATTCACTGGCGGATCGCCACGAAATGTTTCGGTATATCGGATCTTCCAGCGCACTGCTGCGGGGAAGTTTGTATGAGCAATTCATGATTCCGTGGAGAACCCTCTACAATCGAAAAGTTGAAAAAGACCTACTTAAAGAACAGGCACGCAACAACTATGATTTATGGATTGTCCACAATGTATTCCCCGCACTTTCTCCTGCAGTGTTTTCTGTGGCCAAAGAAGCCAAAATTCCAATCGTACATTATCTTCATAATTACAGGATGAGTTGTGCAAACGGCTACTTCTTGAATCATGGAAAACCATGCGAAAGATGCCTTCAAGGAAACTTTTGGCCTGCTTTTGAGACTGGGTGTTGGCGCAATAGTCGGACGATTAGCGGGTGGATGGGAATAATCCTTCAGAAAATGAGAAATGAAGGCGTATTTAGACAGGTGAGAAGATGGGTTTCACCAAGTGAAAGCCAAAAGAACATCCATATCCGCATGGGGTTGCCAGCATCTCGAATAGATGTAGTGCCATACTATTTTAAAGCTGAGCCTGCTTGCCCACCACCCAATCCCAATGGAGCGATTCTTTTTCTCGGTCGTCTGTCACCAGAAAAGGGGGTAGATAAACTCCTGCAAGCTTGGTCTTATGTGGCGAACAAGAGTCACCCCTTATGGATAGCCGGCACAGGGCCAGAACTTGTGCGACTCCAAAGATTGGCTCGCGAACTTAAACTTTCCAACGTTGAGTGGCTGGGATTTATTCCACGGCACAAACAGCAGGAGCTGTGGGAAAAAACAGCATTCTCAGTAGTACCGTCTATTTGGAAAGAACCCTACCCGCTAAGCTTTCTTGAAGCCTGGAAAAACGGAAGGCCTTTTATTGGAAGCCGAATAGGCGCAATGGCAGAGGTCCTAAGTGATGGGCGTGGAGGATTGTTAGCCGAGACTGGGTCGGCAGAAGATCTTGGCCGCCAGATAACAACCTATATTAATCAACCCGAGTTAATCATCCAAGCTGGAGCTGAGGGCCATGCGAAGGTGCTCGATAGAAACAACAAAGAGCTTTGGATGCATTCATTTCATACAACTCTGGAAAAAACACTTGATCCCACTTATTACAAGCGAAGTCTTCCGCCCGAGGGATCAGAAATCTTTAATGCATGTACGCTCTTTGATACTGGTTTTCTTGCGAAGGGGCTAGCACTCTTTGCCTCGCTAAAGCGCCAGAAGAAGCCCTTCCGCCTACACGTCTTTGCGATGGATGACTTTTGCGCTGATTATCTGGAAAAAATGAGGGATCCTGACCTAGTTGTGATACGAAAAAACGAGTTTGAAGATTCCGAACTTTTGCATGTTAAGGGGCAGAGAACTCGTGCCGAGTATTACTGGACCTGTGCATCTTCGGCCATTCTCTATTGTCTTGAGAAGCTTGGACTAGCTCGTTGCACTTATCTCGATGCAGATCTTTATTTTTATGACGCAGCACAAAAACTGGAAGCGAGAATGGAAGATGCCTCTATCGGAATTACGCCGCACAACTATGCGGCGGAGTATGATCAAAGCAGAATTCACGGAGTCTACTGCGTTCAATATGTAACCATTCGGAACAATGAGAAAGGACTCAGTGTTTTACGGTGGTGGCGGGACAAATGCCTTGATTGGTGCTTTGCAAGAGTTGAAGCGGGAAAATTTGGAGATCAAAAATATCTGGATGACTGGCCCGAAAGATTTGAAGGCGTGAAAGTACTTGATGGACCTGGAGTTGGGCTTGCCCCTTGGAACTGCAAGAATTACTCCATCCTCCCTGAAGCTGAGGGAAGATGGACAGTGCGCGACTCTTCCGACAACACCGAAGCACCGCTTATATTTTATCACTTTCACGAGATGCGGTTTTTTACAAAAAATCGGATTAAGCGCGTTGCTGGGGGGTATGATATTAATGAGAATGTGCTGAAAAAAATCTACCAGCCTTACATTAAGGAATTGCTGGAGATCGCCAAAGAGATCGCCCGTGAATATCCACATGCCAATCCATTGGCCATCGCCGCACCCCAACAATTTAAAAAAGTAGCTGCCCAAGCTTATTCACTTCTCAACAATAACTTTAAGAACCACTATATGCCGATAAGCAAAGCAATCGCTGAATAGTACAAACAAATGGCAAAAGTAATCGACATTCCAACATTCGCAGACTCACGGGGGGAGCTTTCTGTTCTAGAGAAGATAGTTAAATTCCCAATCCGGCGAGTTTACTTTATTCACCATACTGTGGGATTGCGTGGAGGACATCGGCATAAAAAAAACACCCAATTTCTTGTCGCCGTTTCTGGGAAAGTAGTGATTCATGTAAACGATGGCCATGAGAAGAAAAATTACCATTTGGACAGTCCTCGAAAGGGGTTAATTTTAGAGCCGGCTGATTGGCACACCATGGATGATTTTACCGAAGATTGCGTTTTGCTTGTCCTTGCTTCCGAGCCATATGATGTCAACGACTACATTGACGAGGCATACCCCGAAAGATGATTGAATACGACAATCTAGGGAAGAGCAATGCGCCGTACGCAAATGATATTTGCAAAGCGTTTGAAAAAGCACTCCATAAGGGCTGGTTTGTGCTAGGGGAGGAGGTGGCGGCCTTTGAGAAAGAGTTTGCTGAATGGTGCGGGGCAAAATACTGCGTAGGCCTTGCCTCAGGACTAGACGCGATCACCTTATCGCTGCGGGCTCTGCACCTGCCCCCTGGCAGCGAAGTCTTAGTGCCATCCAATGCCTATATTGCACCGATCCTATCGATCTTAGAAGCGGACTTAACACCCATTCTTGTGGAACCGGATCTTCAAACCTACAACATGAACCCCGATTTGGCGGAAAAATTAGTTACAGAAAAAACCCGAGTCATCTTGCCCGTTCATTTGTATGGAAAAATTAGTGACATGAAAGGTTTAACAAGACTCGCCGAAAAATATGGGCTGAAGATCGTGGAGGATTGCGCACAAGCGCATGGAGCGATGCAGAGCAGCAAAAAAGCTGGGACTTGGGGAGATGCGGGCGCTTTTAGCTTCTATCCCACAAAGAACCTGGGAGCTCTAGGCGACGCCGGGGCAGTGGTCACGAATCGAGAGGATCTAGCGGATGAAATTCGCACGCTTCGAAATTACGGATCGAAAAAGAAATATCACAACGATCTTTTGGGGGTCAACTCACGCCTCGACGAAGTACAAGCAGCTATTCTTCGCGTAAAGCTGTACCATCTAGATGATTTGAACCGAAAAAAGAGAAGCTTGGCGGATATTTATTTTCAAGAACTCAAACTAGCAGAGCTAGTGTTACCACATCGCGATTCGGCGTTTCACGATATCTTCCACATCTATGCGGTCCGCCATCCGCAACGGGATGCCCTCCGAGAACACTTATTGCGGGAGGGCGTTAAAACAGAGGTTCATTATCCCGTGCCTCCAGCAAGACAAAAGGCATTGAGCGGCAAATTAACGGGTGGGCCATTTCCCGTCGCCGACTTGATCCACGAGACGGAGCTAAGTTTACCGATCTCGATCTTTCATACGCCCGAGGACATCCAGCATGTTTGCCGAGCCATAAATGGCTTCAGGACTTAACGCATGGGAGACAATCGTGAGTACGAGTATAAAGCTGATCGATCGGCACATCGGGAGGAGTTTTCAAAGATTGTCGATTGGATCCCAGAAGGATCCAGAGTCCTGGATCTTGGTTGTGGGGAAGGTTCGCTGTTGAAGTTATTAGTGGAGAGGAAAAAAGCACTGGTGGAGGGCATTGAAATTAGCCCTTCTGGAGTTGAAGTGTGCAGATCCAAGGGGTTGAAGGTTCGGCAAGGCAGGATCGATGAAAGATTACCATGGGTAGATGACGCGTTCGATTATGCAGTCTGTAACGTCACCTTGCAGATGGTAATGTATCCAGAGAAACTTTTATCGGAAATGGGTCGTGTGGCGACAAGACAGATTGTCTCATTTCCTAATTTTGCAAATATACGCAACCGCCTAGAGCTTTTTTTTTATGGGAGAATGCCTAGAGCCATGCTGTTTGGTCATGCTTGGTGGAATACGGGCCATATTCACCAGCTCTCGATTAGCGACTTTAAGGAACTTGTAAAAAAGACAGAACTAGAAATAAAGAGGAGCGCTTATTTTGGAAGACTTGCCATGCCTGGGCTCGCTTCCCTTGCGCCAAACTTACTTTCGACAATCGCAATGTTTGACTTGGTCAACCCCAAGACGTTCCTCAAAAAGACAAAGGCAAGAGACTATGAATAAAAATGGTCATTTTCTTTGTTTTGCCAGGAGATTTAAAAGGTACTTCTATGCGCTTCAGGGAAAGGATTTTTTTGCCCTTCCAAATAAGAACGCTGAAGCCAAAGGATTAATACGCCTTGGCACGCCTTATGGGGGTTGGGTATGTAAGGCAGATAAGATCGATCACAGTTCAACAGTTTACTCATTCGGTGTCGGGACGGATATTTCATTTGATTTAGAGCTTATTGCCTTAAGGGGTTGTAAGGTTCATGCTTTTGACCCATCTATCGAATCTGCAGAATGGATTAAAACTCAAACAAGCAATGACAAGCTAACTTTCTATCCTTACGGATTGGGAAGCTTCGATGGAACATTATCCTTTCGAAAACCAAACATTCGTGGCTACTACTCGCCAAGCGCAGTTTTTTCTTATCCAGGAAAAAGCCAAAGCCTTCCCGTTTATACTCTAAAGACAATTATAGAAAAACTAGGGCATTCAAGCATTGATCTTCTAAAAATGGATATTGAGGGAGGCGAGTATTTAGGAATAGAGAATTTTCTTTGTGACCATATCTACCCCAAACAGTTGCTCGTTGAATTTCATCATAGGATGAAAGGAGTCGGGGTCAAAAAGACCCAAAAGGTGATCCGCCTCCTTGCAGAAAACGGCTATGCGATAGCAGATGTTTCACCACGCGGCGAAGAGTTTGCCTTTATTCGCGGGGCTTAAAAGTTTAACACTCAATGGCTCTTTGACTTATAGGAAGATGTTTATGAGGTCTTGCTGTGATGAACTTAAAACAACAAGTGTGTGCTTACTTATATCTCGAGGTCTCCATGGAATCCATAATTCCTTTGCAAAAAAGATCGCTCATTTTTTTAACGGAGTAGTGGCTTGCCTCTGTCCGGCACGCTGACTTCATCAAAGCCAAGCGATTTGAGTCGCCCAAAAGATCTACGATCGCATCCGCGTACTGAATGGGGTCTTGCCAAGAATCACAGATCCAGCCGGTCTTTCCATGCGTCAAATAGTCAATTTCAGGGCTGTGATATGGGTATGCGGTGGTAACCATGGGGACTCCAAAAGCAAACGAGTCCAAAACAGCCAATCCGACAAGACCGGGCATAAGACAAACATTGGCCAGCGACCAGTAGGGCGCTTTTTCAGTATCACCTTTCGTGCCTAAGTAGCGAAGCCACGGCTCCCTTTTTGCTGTTTCAACAACTAGGGCTTCGTCTGGGCCGCGTCCGATTACGATCATTTCGAAGTCAGGAATCTTTTTCCGAACGACCCTGCATGCCTGGAGAAGAAAAGAGATTCGCTTTTGCGAATAAAGCCCGCCTGTATAGATGCCCACATTCTTTGAAAAGAGACCCAGATCTTTACGCAGGGCGCTTTGTTGGGACGGATTTACGGCAGCTCTTGCTTGAATCAAAGCGGATGTATCTATCGAATTCATCACCACGGTAGTTTTGTCTGCAGGGAATCCCAAATCCCGAACAATACGGGCACTTAAGTTGTTGTAGGCAAACCACCAGTCAGCCCGCCGTGAAAGGAGCCTTTTCCACCTCTCTGAAAAAGAGTTTGGATGAATGGATTGAAAGTTTTTACCATGACCCCAGAAAGCAAACTTCCATCCACCCCATTTTCTCAAAATCATCAAAAGAGGTAACACTGCATATTTAGTTTCTTGGGGAGCAATTACCAGTGAGACTCCTTTTAAATGCGGAAATACATTCTGCCAACCTAATGGACCAAGCCAGTGAATGGGAACAGGGTGTGCCCAAGGCAAATAGCCGGGAAGCAGAGACTCACGGGTCTTTGGCGAGAAAATGAGCTGGAGAGAAACCCCGTGTGCAGATAAATCTTTGTGGAGTTGCTCAAAGAAAGGGACTCGATAGTGGGGAAGGTGCTCTTGAATGATCAGGACAGAGCGGTGCGGTGATGTCATGGAATCAAATACCTAAAAAGATTCGAATTGTCGGCCCAAGAAACTTGATTGGCCAACTGACCCCGTAATTTCTTTTGCAAAAAACAAACCACTCTCGGAAAGGCAACCCTTTGGGAGAGTTGAGGAGACGGAGCCGATTCGAAACGGATAAAGAGCGGTCTCTCCACGTCTTTTCAGTGTGGTCCAAAGGGCATGTTCCGATAAAATGTTTAGTTTCGAAGATAGGGATACCCTTCCGAGCGGCAGCGTAACCATAATCATGGTCACCCATGCTATGGGTATAGGCAGAGTGGAAAGAGCCGAGGGCTTGATAAACGCAACGAGGGATCAGGACGCAGTTACCGTTAAATGTGTGCACCCCATAAGGCGGAGTTTCTCTGCCTTCGGAAACAACTCCATAGGTCTTTTTTCCTGTTTCAGGGTCGGATATAGCTCCTACTGCGATGGCCTTAGTTGAGGGGGAGGGAACCAAGGCAAGAAGGGATGGAAGCGCATTCGGCAGCAGATGGGTATCGTCATTCAGGAGCAGGTAGAAATCAGGGTCGCTCTTTGCTGCAACACTCCATGCGAGTCGCATGCCACCACACCAGTAAAGATTACCGCTTCCTTGAATCATAAGTACTTGGGGAAACTTGTGCCGAACCTGCTGTGAAGTACCGTCTGAAGAGGCATCATCAACCAGAAAAACCTTCAGTAAAACATTCGAATCGAGCTTTTGGGTAAAAATGGCTTGAAGACAATTGCAGGTTTTGAGAACGCGATTATGGCAGGTCATAAGAACGGCCACAGAAAGAGGAGCGCTATTCATGAGGGTGAGTGCCGAAGAATTTCGGTGTAAGCGTTTAAATAGCGATCGATCATTAGATCTTCGGTAAAATGTGAGCGTGCAAATTCCCAGCCAGTCTGAGCGAGTTGATGTGCCTTTCGGGTGTCACTGTGCAAGGCGATTAACGCATCGCAAATGTCCAAGGGGTATCTCACATCCACCAACACCCCTGCTTTGCCATGATCAAGCAGATAGGGAATAGCTCCAGAATCTTTTCCGCCAACGACTGGAATTCCTAGGGCCATGGCTTCCAACGGTGCCATGCCAAATGATTCCTCAAGCGCTGGATGAAGTAAAACAGTGGACTTATTGCACATCTCTTGATGCATAACCGATTGAGGGGTGTGACCCTTAAAAATAACACCGTTAACGAGACGATGCTTTAGCGCCCACTTGTAAGCTGGCCCCCCCAATTCAAATCCTCCTCCATACATAACCATAGTTGCGGTAGGTGCGAAATTACGAAAAGCAGCAAATCCCAGAAGTGCGCTGATGGGATTCTTTCGTGAACTAAACCCTTCAAGGCATGTGACGAGGCAGGGAGGGGAAGAAAAATTAGAACATGCGAGCCTCTCTTCGCCCATCTTAAAAAGTGCAGCCCCAACTCCGTTTGGGATGATCTGCACCTCCCTGTCTTTAGACAAAAGAGGCAGAATTGATTTTTTCAAATAAGGGGATACGCATGTCAAATTCGGAGAATAATTGAGAACCTGCCTGCCTAGTTGTGAGCGAAAAAGCCAAAATAAATAGGCCCGAGTCCAACGATAAAAACTAGGAATCAGAGATGGCGAGTCGTGTGCTGTGACGAGCGTCGGAGTTCCGCTTTTCAAGGCGGCTTTAGCAAATTCATAGGACCAGTGAGCATGGATGATATCGCAACGGGAGACCCGCATAGCATCAGTTAAAAAACGCACTTCCTTCGAATAAAAATCGTAAGCAGCCCAGCGAGCTCTTCGGGGGGTAATTTTGAGACTCAAGGACCCATGAGAAAGGGATAGGGTCTCTTTAAGAGCCTCACTCCCTGCGAAAAGTGTGATCTCATGTCCTCGCGTCAGTAGCCCTGCAGCCAACCTGCCTATTAGAGGAAAGGAGTAGACGGAGGGAAGAGTGAAGTCTTTTGGAAGCCATGACTTTAAGGGTTCCAATGAAACCGGACCCGCAATACCGATTTTCACAAATTGGCTCGAATAACACGGCAGGGGTTGCCAGCGGCAATACAGCCTGCGGGAATGTCTTGAGTTACAACGCTGCCAGCACCGATTACCGATCCAGCTCCAATCGTTACACCCTTAAGGACAACTACGCGCGCACCGATAAATACATTGTCCATAATTCGGACGGGCTTGGCCTCTGCGAATGCCTTTTGTGAATCGTGTCTTTCGGAAGGTCTGAGCGGATGGAAATCGGTGTCGGCAATCAAGACGTCTGCTCCGATGAGGCATCCGTTCCCAATTTGAATTTCTTTTGCGGAACAAATGGAGCCCCCACTGATTCCCACCCTTTCCCCAATCAAAATCTTTGCTTCAGAGGTGAGAGTTCTGAGAACCACAGGGTGGTTCACGCCGAGAGCCGTTCCAAAACTACGGGAACAAAGACGCGACCCACTACCAATTCGAATTCGAGAGCCTTGAAAAAGAGAAACGAGTGGCAGACCTATAAAGTGGACAGAACCTTGCAGGTCTAGCCCCAAGGATTTCAACCAAAGGGGAATCCAAAATCTGTCGCTACGATAAAGAAAACTACGGAAGGCCTGTTGGACGAATGAGGAGACCATCGAACTGATATTAAGGGTGGACTTGGGAAAGCACAATGATTGTCAAAATAGAGTGCCCCAAATTAATGCAGGCCTAATTGAGGGACAACAACTTGGAGTAAGACATAAGGTGTTTATCGGCAATCGCCCTCGGCAAGTATCTGTTTCCAGTCGAATTTTGGGAAGTGGGCATGGGGGCTTTGGCTTTGGCCCACGATTGCACTGCCAACCAAAGTTCTTCCCAATTTTGGGTTGGGACTAGAGTAGCCGTAGAGAACTCTTGAGTGACAAAAGGGATGCCGCCCGCGTTAAAAGCAAAGACCCTTTTGGAGCGAACAAGAGCCTCTGCAACCGCCAAACAGAATGACTCTGTTTTCGAAACGTGAACAAGGCAGTCGGATTGATCTAAAAGTTCAATAAGGTCAGCAACAGGCAAATGATCAATGTGCTTCAAGGTCACATTGGGATGATTTAGATTCATGAGTCGTATAAATCTTTGGCCATACTGGGTGGAAGTGTCTAAGGCCCCTAGAAAGACGCAGTGAACTGTATGATGGGCAAGTGGAGAGTAAATTAAAGTCTCGATCAGTTCGCACTGCTGTTTGAGGTGATACACAGAACCGATATTCACGATGCGCAGAATCTTAGGGTCGGTAGAAGAATGAGATAGTGGGGTAGAAAAGAATTCCTGACGAACTGCGTTGGGAATGAGATTTGTGCTACGGGTTTTGGATCGAAGAGATGTTTCCATGAAGTCGGAAAGACAGATCACGGAGTCATATTTGGAAAGGCTGATCTTTTCAAGAAGACGTTGGAGGGCCCAGTGAGGCCAAGGCCTGAGAGGGGCAACGCGATTGATTCCATTCAAATAGCCGTGAATGGTAAGAATCTTTGGGAAAGGAAGTAGTGCACCGACAATAGCACACCAAGCTTCTGTGCCGTGAGCATGAACCAAGTCGGGTTGTAGTCGCTGAAGAAGACGGCGAGTGGAGAAAAAGCAACCCAAGTGCAATGTGCGCAAAAACCCAGCTTTAGGGACAGGAAGAAAATGATAGTGAATATTTGCGGGAAGATTTCTTGGTATCGGGGTGCCTGGTCGAACACAGCAAACAACATGAATTTCCAATGGGAGACCAGCAGTGGAAAACCCTTGAAGAAGTGCTAATGGGGCACTCGCAAATCGTGGAGTGGTTTCGGAAGAGATGTCGCGAACATCCTCAACAAGCATTGCCACTTTGATTATTTTCAAGACAGAAAGATGATAAGCCGAAATGCCCTAGTCAGGGAGGGTTTTTTGAAGGGCGGGGAAGCGTAGTTACCAGCCGACCAAAATCTGCGGCAGGATCTTTTGAATATCCACTTCGGGTAAAAAGAAATCAAAAGGAGGAAGGGGCGGGGTCTTGCGGGAGTCCTTGGCCTTCCAGCGGAGAGATGCTGTTCGAACCATAAAGCGCATTCGGTGGTAATGACTATGACGGGATGCGGCACGCAGCGCTGCAAGATGGGCTTTTTCTTGAAGGAGCTTCTGGTCTCGCGATAGGAGAAACTTAATTTGGTTGATCATCTGGGAAGGGGTTGAGACAGGATACCAGTCGTCTCCATTCTGCAACATCCACGAAAGGCCGGGAACATCCCAATCGATAAAAGGCACAGCACTAATTAAAGCAGCGAAGACACGATCTGAGTGGTAAAGAAGGTCTCTTGAGCCTGGATATCCGCCAAAACAAGTCCTGCATTTCCGTATCGCAGTCAGCTGATCGGCGTATGAAACAGGACCTTGCCAAGATTCAAAACCCTCCCACCCACGGCCGAATAGTCGAAAGCTTGACCCAAACTCTTTTTGCAAAAGTGCAACTAGACTTTGCCTTGTCCGACCAGAATAAAAGAATGTGCTGAGGGGGTTATTCGAAATATTTCGACTGCCAACAAAACATACATCAAAGGATGGATTAAATGTATTGGGAAGCGGTGGAGGAGAAAATCGGTTTTGGCAAAATCCGTCTGGGCAGAAGACTAATCTTGCTACACCTTTGGCTTGAAGATACTTGGCGCAATTTCCAAAAGCCTTTATAAAATTTATATCAGCGTTTCGAGCAAGTTCTAAATAAGAAAATGAAGGATGCGGGCCAAGAAAATTCCCTGAAAAAGGATCTCCATAACTCGTCATGATAAGTGGTTTTGAGGGGATCGATTTAAGCCCATCGATAAGGATATCGATGTGATCGGCGGTATATGTTAGAAATTGAAAAAAAATGCAAGTCGGGCGAGTTGCTTTGGCCTCTTTTACGAGGGCAGTCCAGACATCGCTCCAGCTCTTGCTCTGTGAATATTCGCGAAGGGGAAAAAAGAAGCTTAAATTATCTAGAGACCCTTCGGCCAAGAGTTGGTGGGCGGCTGCGGTATAGCCTATCTGGTCTTGTTCGGAGTGCCCCTGAACGACAAAAATAAGTCGCATAAGACCATCCTTCTACAAAAGGAGTGACGACCCAAGCTTATCTTGCAGAGTATTTTATGTGGAGGAAAAAAAGGTTGCTGCGCATGAAGAACTTTTAGAGAGCAGGTATGCCCGGTGGTCCGCGCTTTCCTCTTACGGAGTTACTCTCATTGGGCTCATCACATCCCTTCTTACCCTTAAGCTTGCCACCCATTATTTGAGTCCTACTGAATTTGGCCTATGGGGGGTCCTCTTTCAGTTGATGGGATACTTTTACCTTTTGGAGTTGGGGGTAGTTTCCTCTATGGGGAGGGTTTTTGCGGCCCCTATTGCGAATCGGTCGATCGAGGAGACTAGTCGCTGGATCTCTACAACCGGAGTGATCATTAATTGCCAAGGTGTGCTGATCTTTCTGATAGGTGCGTGGTTAGGCCCTTACTTGTTTTCCTTCATCAACATCGACTCTGCGCTTCTGCGAGAAGCAAAAGCATTGTGGTGGGGGATTCTTGTGATTCACCTGATCCAGACCCCTTTCAAAACGTTGATAGGGATCTTGCACGCAGCGAATCGTGTTTTTTTCGTTAACATAATTGGTATTGGAGGCCAAATTCTAACGACTCTAATGTTTGGAATATTTTTGGAGGCCGGCGCAAAAACCAGTAGTTATGTATGGAGCTATGGACTGGCTGCATGCGCGAGCTCACTGGCTTACGGGGTAGCAGTCCGAAGAACTGTGCCCATTGTTTATTCAATACGGCTCCGATATTTTGATCTCAAGAAGTTAAAGGAACTGTTCAAATTTTCCGTTGGTTTGTTCGCATTGAATCTTGCGTCCCAAGTTACTACGGCGGGACAGGGAGTCTTGATTACAAAGTTCATAGGCCTCACAGAGGCGGCGGCATTTGCTGTGACCAGCCGCCTAGCTTTGCAATTGGGACTGTTGTTTCAGCGCACGATTGAGGCGTTCCTGCCGAAATGGAGTTTAGATTGGGCTGGTGGCAGAGAACAAAAGGCAATGAGAGGGTTTAAAAATGTGTATTGCGTGGCTTTGCCCATGTTGGGACTGCTGCTTTTTTGGGTCGCTTTCGTAAATCCTTCATTCGTCATCTGGTGGACATCTCCAGAATATTTTTCAGGAAACGCAACCAATATCGGGATGGGAGTTGTAGCGGTTATTTCCACAATCAATCGCATTATGCAACTTGTGTTCCTGATGAAAATGAGAGCGAGCAATATGGCAAAAGCGACATCGGTGGGAGCACTCTTTGAAGTAGCATTATATTTTTATCTCATACCGAAATATGGAACTGCGGGAGTCCCTGCAGCAAGTTGCTTAGCTAACTTTATGTGGACCACGCCAATTATGATGTATGGAGCACTGCGCAGCTTTGGGACGGTTGTTTGGAAGTGGAATATTCAGCTTTTAGGCTGGTTAGCTGGAGCGGCAATTACTGCATATATTCTGCGAGCAGCCCTTACACCCTTGGGAGTCCGAGTCCCCCTCGAATGCTTTGTTGTAGCCTCACTCGTTGCAAGCTTGGTTAGCTTTGCTGTTATTTTGATAAGCTTAAGAATTATTCGAAAACAAAACCTTTCAGCCTAACTAAAAGAGGAAAATGATTAATAAGAATGGAGTGGGGGCGCCGGACTTTCCTCGGGGCTAGTGGCTGGCTTAACCAGCAAAACGCGACTCCGCTGAGCTGCTTTCCAGCGCAATAGATTTTCTTGGCCGACAAAAAAACAGAACATAAATCCAAATAGTTCTGGCATCATTTCTTTTAGGCAGCCAAAAAGGAACCAGTAGGTTAATATACAAACAACGATCAAGGTTGCTCCGAAGTTTGCAGTGGGATTCATTTTGCCTTCTTGGACAAGCAAAAATGAGCAGCATTTCCACAAAGCTAAGACACCAAAAATAACCCAAACGACTGTGCCCACATGACCCAGAATATGGTGAATATCGACAATGCCTTCATGGTGCATGCGGCGGCGAATAAAGCCCCGAATCCCATCATCCTTATCCGTAGCAGCGCGTATGCCCATCCGGCGCCAAAACTCTTCTTGGCTATACTCTAAATCCTCCCGATCATAAAGATAACCATCACCCAAAAAGTTATCTGCCCGAAAGAACTCTTTAAAATAAACTCTGCGGAGGTCATTGCGAAAGTCAGCCGTGCCTTCGGCACTTAATGCGATCTCCCTGTCCCAATTTCCAGGCAGAAATATGAGAGTTCGTTGTATCACGGGGGGCAAATTAAACATGGTGCCCTGACCAAAAACCAGTACTGCGACTAGCGATACGGCTGGGAGTGCAAGAAAAAGAGAGTAAAGGCCGAATGATTGCCAAATACCAATCAAAGCAACAATAACGAATCTGAGGAGATAGTTTCGAAATCCTGAAATGAGCGAGCAGATAACAGCAAAAAAAGCAATAAAAGGGGCGAAAAGAAGCGTGGGGACGCGTATCCAGCTGTTCCAGGGAATATAGGCTTGAAGACATGCCAAAAGGACATACGCAAGGTGACCCGATCTTCCGAAACGCGTAACATATCCACTCCCTATCTCGCTGATTTGGCTAACTTGAGTAGCCTGAAAGGCCTCGATATTAACGGAATCGTAGATCCTAAAGAATGCTGGAGCGGAAGCTGGCACCAAGGTGGTGATCACAAATATAAAAGCGTCTACGAGGTATCCAGAGAGGATATATAACGGGAGTCGCATGTCATGTTTGGGGTTGGGTCGGCGGATTGATATCGAAGCGATATAGCCAATGAAGGGGAGCACGCAGTTCATGTAGTTTTTACCTCCTACTCGAGCGGAGCCAAATACATTCAGCCCCAAATCCCGACCCTTGAGCCAGTTGAAAGTAAGAAGCAGGGTAATGCAGAAAAGGGGTATGAAAAACCACATAGGGCCAGTTCGAATACGAAAGGTTGGATCCGCCTTGAGCAAGTATAAGCAGTAGAAAAACAGAACAATACAAACAAGCTGAAGAGGCGTAAGTCCTCCCTTAATCAGGTTTATTGTTCCTGATAGTCCTGCGGACATGGGGAATAACACCCATATATTTCGACCCAACTTGCCCAAGGCTATAAACCCAAACAGCCCGAAACAGATGCCGATGACGATAAAGGGGCTGTTAGGCGCCACAAAGATTGCCAAAAAGACTGCACCGAGAAAAAAGCCCGCTTCTATTATTCGACGAACAAGGGTTTGAGGATCCATAATGATACGTTCCTTGCTTTATTATTGTATCACGGAAGCAGGGCTTTTCAAATTAAGCATGCCCCGACATTTGGGTTTTTGAGCTGAGGATGCTAAGAATCATTCGAGCAATGAGGCCGGGTGAGGGTGATGAAGTGCCTGGCTTGATCGATTTAATTGACGCGAGATCGGGGTCTAAAGACGCATCTTGGATGATGCACCCGCAAGCAACCGCCTCCGCAGCGGCAAGCCCAAAACTTTCATAGCGGGAGGAGAAAAAGAAGACTTTTGATTCCTGCATATGCCGAGCGAGATCGGAAGGTGGAAGGGATGGGAGAAAGGTGATTCGGGGGTGGGGAGATTTAGGGGGAAGCCCAGAGCCAATCACCAGAGAGGTCCAAGTGGGGTTTTTATCAAGAAAAGCTAGGAGGGTTTTGAGAAGAAGAGGCAGGTTCTTCTGGTAGGAGTCCCATCGACCTACGGAGATAATCTGATTCTTTTTTTGAATGGCAGGGTCGAACTTAAAGATATCGGTCTGAATGGGGTGGGGAACACAGTGAATTTTGGAGGGATCGACTCCCAGGCGGGTGGCGAGTGATTTCCAGAGATTGGTGGCATGAGGGGTTTCAATAAGAATGGAGGGCAGGAGCCCCAGCGTTTTTCTTAAGCGAAATTCGATCCAGGGAGTGGCGAGGATGGACGCGAAGGAGTAAAAAACTGAGGCAAGAATTGATAGCGGAGATGGCAAGCGGTAGGTGCGGTCGCGAAAGTAGTCGAAGCGGCGTTTAGCGTAGGTGAGGAGACCACAGGAGGCAGTGCGCATACCATCACTGTCGGCGCGTTCGATGATGCGGGGTGTAGCACAGAGGGCGGCGCGGCGGATGGGGTCGTACTTAGGACGAGTCCAGAGGCCGAGAATGACGAGATCGGGCTTTTGGGATTGCCACCAGAGCGGATCGCGGATGTCCTGTTGAGAAACCCAGAAAACGGGAGGGATGCGAGATTTCGAATTTTGGGTTTCGGAATGCGAAAAAGAATCTGGGGTGGGATATGGTTCAGTCGCTAAGTGCACGACAAGGTAGGCATCGTTGCCAAGGTCATGGAAAGCTTTTGTCAAAAGACCAAGGTCGCGATGCCAAAAAAGCTGATCAGGGCGGATGGCGAGGTCGGTATAGAGTAGGATTTTCAAAGTTAAGAATTAATTAAAAAAAGATGGGCTTTGATTTGTAAATATAGGAAGCTCTAAAAGCATTGGTTGAAGATTAAAGTGCTCTGTGTAATAAAGCACATGGAATGGATATCTCGAAGTATAGAAAACTGAATGAAAAACAGAAAAGTGCAGAGACAGATCCATTCACAGAAAAACGATATGCACAGTTTGCCCGGCACATGCCTGAAAGCGCAAATAGCATATTAGACATTGGTTGTAGTACTGGGCGGGGAGGGGGGGCGTTAAAAAGATTGTTGCCTGACATTGATTTGCACGGACTGGACTGCAGTAAAACTCGTCTCGCAAAACTGCCAGCTAGTTATACGGGCCGTCATTTTGGCAACGTGACCAAGCTGCCATTTCCTAATGAAAGGTTCGATGTTGTATTAATGGGAGAGTTTATTGAGCACATCCAACCCAAAGACGTGGATAGTGTCCTGAGTGAGTGCCAAAGAGTTCTGCGAGTAGGTGGACGGTGTATGTTAACGACACCGAATCCCAGCTGTTGGCAGAATCGATACTTAGGCAGAACTGTTTATACGATCAGTCACTTGAGCCAACATTTTCCGCAAGACTTAAAGCTTAGGCTTCGGCTTGCAGGACTAAATAAAATCCAGGTTCGCGGATCAGGTAAATTTACAAATTATGCAGGAGAATGGTTTCCTGTCCTGGGCCCTTATGGAAGTTATTTAATTTACGGGGATAAAATTTAAGCAGGGATTTATCCTCGCCTGCGGGATAATTTAGGAAGAAAGAATTTGCCGATAGAGCAAGGCCAAGTGATCCCCGCGGACATGCCAAGAGTGTTGTTTTGCGAATTCAAACGCGGCGTTGCTTTTTGTGGTCCAATCGCGTTCAGAACAGGTTGTGGAGTTAACCATTCCATCGGCCAGACATTCAATAAAGTCTGCGGCGCTGTGAACTTGTCGTCCCCACAAACAATCCAAAGGAGCCCATCTTTGTAGTCCTGCAACACCACTGTGAAGCGCCGTGATAATTGGCGTAGCCTTTTCTGCCGCCTCAAAAATAATTCCACCAAAAGAATCGCGGAGGCTTGAAAAAACCAAAGCAATGCAATTGCGTAAATAATCCTGAGTTTGTTTTTTCGTGACTGAGCCTACGCATACGATTCTTGTTTGAAGGTTCAGCCTGCTGATGAGTTGAAGCACTTTTGGATGTTCTGGGCCTTCGCCAAGTATCAGTAGACGCACATCTTTGGGCAGTCGAGGTGCCGCTCGGGCAAAAGCATGAACTGCCGCCTGAGGACATTTTCGCGGAAGCAGTCTGCCTGCCCAGATCAAGTCTCTCCGTTTTTTGTATGGTGTGATTTCATGATTCTGAATCGGCGAAGCACCATCTTGCATCATCCAAGAATATTCAGCGTGAGATCGTGCGCAGAGCTTTGCAGATTCGGAGTCCTGAACAATACAGTGGTCTGCGGATGTGATGGATGTTGTGGCCGTGAGCGGCTCCCAGGGGAGGGCCAACATTGCTTGCCGGAGAATTTCTTGGATCCAGGTCTTGAGGGACAAAAAGTTGAACGCCCAAAAAGGAGGCGGGCTGGACACTCCAAATGGGCCAAGAAGTTTTTTTCCCGAGGTGTGTTTGATTGAAGAGCCCCAAAAAGGAGTTCCCCAGACAAACTGGTGAAAAATGTCGGCAGAGAGGGTCTTTGCAACGGAGTTCGCTTGTAAAAGAAAACCGGAGAATCGGAGGAAATAGCTAGGAAAAGGGAAAAGGCATTCTCGCGGTTTTACTTTTCCTGAGGAGATGAGGTGTAAATTTGAAGGCAGTGCACTGCTTTGTGAAAGAGCCAGCAATTCATCCTCAGGGAGAATGACGGTAACCTCTCGAGCGATTCGACAGAGCTGTTTAGCCCATTGCCAGCCAATACCGTGCTCACTGCCCTGGTGGGGGCTCATGAGATAAAAAATGCCCACGACGTGAATATTTAAATGAGGCATCGGAAGACCTAAATTGGAACAAGAATATTTAAATAGCCAGTTATTCAAGGCATCAGGAACTGGTAGTGTTGTATGTGTAGAAAAGGCAGGGAATGGGTTTTTAGTGAGGGTAGATTAGTGTCTTTCGAATTAAGGGTTAAGGGGAATGAGCCCTCCGTCGTCCCGCATGACCAGGACTTTGGAGGGTTGAAGCTGGCTCAAGGGCGCGAGGCGAGGCAAAATGGGTTAATGGCGATGGAGAGTAATCGAGTGGAGGTGTTGGGAATGGGGTTGCAGGCAACCGATTATGCGGGCGGAGTAAAATTGCTGCAGGAGTTGGTGCAACGGCAAAAGCCGGGAATGGTGGCGGCCTGTAACACTCACTTGGTCGCGTTAGCCCGACATCGTCCTGATTATGGAAGGGTTCTGGCTGAGTTTGATCTGCTTCTCCCCGACGGAATGCCCCTGATCTGGTCGATGCGAAAAAAAGGAGCGGATCTAAAGGATCGGGTGTACGGCCCATACTTCATGCTGGAGGCACTGAAGAGATTGCCGCGGCCTTGGAAGCACTTCTTTTTTGGCGGAACGGAAAGTTGTCTGGCGGAGTTGTCGGCGGCAGCTCGTCAGGCTCAACCAGATGTAGACATTGCGGGGACTCTGTCCCCGCCGTTTCGGGCATGGACGGAAAAAGATGAGGAGGATTTTGCAAAAACCATAGCGAAGTCAGGAGCTGACTTTGTCTGGGTCGCTTTGGGGGGAGATCGTCAGGAGCGGTGGATTCAAAAGAATCTGCGGCGACATAAAAAAGGGGTTTTCTTGGCGGTAGGGGATGCATTTGAACTTTTGGCGGGAAGAAGGGCTTTTGCCCCTCGATGGATGCAGAAGGCGGGACTGACCTGGCTGTACCGCTTGTGGCAGGAGCCGAGACGGTTATTTCCCCGATACTTTAAATATAACAGCCTGTTTCTTTACTACACCTTGCTGGATCGAGTGCTGGGAGTTACTCCAAAGCCGTCGGACGGACCAAGACTCGGTAAAACGAGAATCGCATTTTTGGGATGTCGTGGAGTGCCCGCACGGTATTCGGGTTTTGAGACGTTGGTGGAAGAGTTGGGGGCGAGGCTGGCCGAAAGGGGTCATGCCGTGACGGTTTACAATCGTTCGCACCTGTATCCGGATCGTCCAAAAGAGGTGAGAGGAATGAACGTCGCCTACCTGCCCAGCTTGAGAACGAAGAGCACAGAGACGATCACGCACACGTTGCTCGCGGTAATTCATGCAGCCGTGCGAAAGTTCGACGTGGTGTATCTGTGCGGGGTCGGCAACTCGATTTTGGCGGGCATCCTAAAACTGGCGGGCAGTCGGGTAATCGTGAATGTGGACGGGGACGATTTTCGAAGGCAGAAGTGGCATCCTTTGGCCCGTGCATGGTTGAAGTGGAGCGAGTCGTGGGCGACGAAGTTGAGCGATGTGGTGATCGCGGACAATCAGACGGTGGTGGAGAGGTATCGGAGGGATTATGGTTTTGAGGCCACGTACCTTTCGTACGGAACTCCTGAAAAACCAAAGGAGGCGGGAAAGGGGGCGCTGGAGCTGCTTGGGCTGAAAGCGGGAGAGTACGTACTGTACGTGGGCAGGTTGACCCCTGAAAATCTAGTAGATCTGCTGGTGCGTGCGTATGGGGACGTTAAGGGAGATTGGCCGTGCGTGGTCGTGGGGCCGGCGGGGTACGAGGTGGAGTATGGAATCAAACTCCATAGGTTGGCGGGGCCCCGGGTAAAGTTGGTGGGCCCTGTGTATGGGAAGGGCTATGAGGAGTTGAGCGCAAACTGCGGGATTTTTGTTTTGCCTGGAGTAGTAGAGGCAACGCGGTTGGTGTTGTTGGATCAGATGGGGTTTGGAAGTGCGATCGTCTATCACGACTGTCCTGCAACGCGGGAAGTGATCGGGGAGGCGGGGTTGGCGTTCGGTGGCGTGGATCCCGAAAAAGATCTGGCGGAGAAGTTGAATGGTCTGATCGGGAGTTCTGGAGAGAGGGAAAGATTAAGGAAGGTGGCGCGAGAGAGAGCAGAGAAAATTTATAGCTGGGAGAAGGTGACGGATCAGTACGAAGAGATTTTGAAGGATCTGACGCCGGCGAAGAAGGTGGATAGGGGTTAAGGGATTAAGATAGTGTGAAAGTTCGAATGTGAGAATGTAAGAAGGGTAGAGGGAAGGGAGCGCGGGTTAGCGCAAGGATTGGAATTCTTCAGGGGTCAGGCCTGAGTAGCGGATGAGGGAGCGGAGGGTGCCTCTGGCCACTTCTCGGTGATCTGGAACGGAGAGTGAAGCGATGCTGCCGGGTTTGGTCAGGATGATGTGGCTACCTTTTTGGCGGGCTTTGGTCCAGCCGTGCCGTTCAAAGATCCGCACCACCTCCTGCCCCGATAAAACGGGCAGGCTCGAGCTCATGCAGTTTGGAGTTCGATTTCGCGAGTTTCAACCACAAGGGGCATTCCTCGGGCTGAACGAACAGCGAGGCAGGCTTGCATGGCTTCGCGTAAGTTGCCGGTAGCTTCTTGCTGGGTTTTGCCTTGGCTGACACATCCGGGGATGGCCGGGCATTCCGCAATCCAGATGCCGTCCTCGTCTTGCTGGAGTGTGGTGATGAATTTCATACGTTGATTTTAACTCGGAAATTTAAGGTGTCGAGGGTGGACGGAGGAGGGGGATTAAGGGAAGGGCCCTGTTACGCTCAGTCTCGGCAAGCTCGCTGAGCTTGGCCCCCTCGAACCTGCCCCCGCCCATCCTGGGCACTCGCTCCGCGATGGGGTGACGTTCCGCTTTCGCGGGGGGATTCGCAGGGTTTGACTAGCGGAATTCGGTGTCCCAATTAAAACCGATAGCAGGATCATTCCAAGGGCGGCGTACTTCGTCAGGATTTTTGCGATTGTAGGGTTCGGACGGGAGGTTGATGAGGAGGACTTCATTGGAGGAGATGGCTTTGAAGCCGTGGAATATTCCTGGGGGAATCTGGATGAGAATGCGGTTGTGTTCTCCTGCGACGATGCTGTGGGTCTTTCCGTGGGTGGGGCTTTTTGGGCGGGAATCGTAGAAGCCGATTTTGGCCATTCCGTGGATGATGGACATGCAGTCGGTCTGTTTTTCGTGTGCGTGCCAGGCTTTGATGACGCCTGGGTAGATGGAGCTGAAGTAGGCTTGGCCGAAGCCAACAAAGTGGGGGTCGTCTTTTCGGAGGATCTCCATGACGCGGCCGCGATCGTCGCAGTGTTGCGTGAGGGGCAGGAATTTGAGGCCATCGAGCATGAGTCGAGTATGGAAGATTGGCGTTAGGTTGAAAGATTAAGATGAAGCGGGGAATTAGGGCCTTGGCGGGAGGCCGAGGAGACCTAGGGCGTAGCGACGGATGAGTTCTAGAATATTGGCTGGAGTGAAACCAAAGGTTTTCAGGAAGCGACGGGCGTTACCCGGAAGGTAGAGGGGAAGGTGACGAGGACGAGGAGAGGTAACGCAAGTGAACGCTAGATTTTGGAGAAGGATGCTAAACTTTTTGTAGTGGGCGACGTCGGCGGGAGGTGGAAGGCCTGAGGCTGAAGCGGGAGGGGCATGAATGACTGCAACGGAGGGTTCAGCCCAGGCGGGGGCGGCGGCGGAGAGGCGGAGTGAAAATTCAACGTCGTCGCCGTAGGCGATCATGTCGGAGCGGGGCGGGCCGGCGCGAAGCCAAGTGGAGCGATCGATGAGGAGGCAGGGGCCGATGCACCAGGCCATGGGGTAGCCTGAGGGTGCGAGCGCGCGGGCAGCGGAAAGGCTTTGGCCGACGGTGCGAAAGGCGCGGGCGAGTGACCAAGAGACGGGTTCGGGAGCTTCTTGAAGTTTTCCTTCGGAATCGACGAGAAAAGGAGCGATCGAGCCGGCGGAGTGCTTTTTCATAGAGGAGAGGAGTGTGGCG
>Ga0214917_10000036_pt1 | contig 154538 bp, 240 predicted proteins | sample LL_1208_BB_MetaG_FD_177983 | JGI IMG/M metagenome (GOLD analysis project Ga0214917, IMG submission 177983) | Freshwater microbial communities from Lake Lanier, Atlanta, Georgia, United States - LL_1208_BB | ecosystem: Environmental > Aquatic > Freshwater > Lake | place: USA: Georgia...
TGTTTTGAGTATTTCTTTGACGATATTATTAAGCAGATATTTATTTATTTTTTTGCTGATAAAGAAGTCATATATTGTGTTAAATTCATATAGGGGGCTAATTCTTTTACAAAAACCTTCTCCGTTGGCCATATCGTTTAGGTTTATGTGCCAACTATTTAAATCTTGGTCAGAAACAAGAATCCATTGTTCTTTTGAATTTTTGATATGGTTATATAAAATTTCGGTTGATTTTAGATTTGTCATATGTTATTATATTTTACATGTTAAATCGCTGGAAGATAATTTGGTTAGGGTGGAGTTGGGACGTATTTTATTATGGCACACGGTTTAATAGTGGTGTGCCGTATACTTTTGTTCGTATTGGGCCTTTGATGTTTCGTAGATATTTGTAGGTTTTATTTTACTTGCCAAGTTTCAATTTCTAGGCTGTAGTATCCGTTTTGATAATAACTTGTATCGCCGTATCGGTCTTTTTTAGTTTTTGCTAGTTTGTTTTGTTTTATAAAGTTTTTGGCGTCGTTTTCGTTAGAAAATACGCTTACAATTTCCTTATTTGGGTGGGGTGTGAATGGCCCGCCTATTTCGTCTTGATAAACATTTTCTTTTTCGCCAATTACGATATAAATATTCATTTGTGGATTGGATATCTTGTAATGTGTTTTAGGGCATCAGTCGTACCAAAGGTATAAAGTTTTATTATCAGTCATGCCAAAGTCATCGGGTTTGTTTGCTTCTTTTAGTATTTGAACAACTTCTTGAGCGTTTGGAGGGGTTTTGAAATTAATTGTGAGTGATCCGTCCCATTTACCTTTTACGGGGTCTGTATCGTCGTTTATGGTGACGTTGCCGCCGTTCTTTATAATCTCGCAGACTGATTTCTTAAGTTTGCTATTTACCCAACTACTAAAGAAGGCAAATATGTAATCAAATTCTTGTTCTGTGGTTATATTTTTGTATTTTGTGGTTTTCATTCGTATTCTTTTCTTATTAATTTGAGTAATTTCTTGGCTTGTTATTGGGATTCATCATCTTCAGCGTAATAATGGTGGGTTTGTATTTTGTTTAGTTGTAAGTTTCTTTTATTTTATTTATTAGGTTATTAGGTTTTGGGCCTATGTAGAAAACGGCTTCATATTCTCCGAATTGTTTGCCTACTTGTTCAAATTCATAATGTAGTCCGACGTATTCTTTTAGGATGCGTTGGATATATTTAAAATCGTAATAATCGTCAACTTGTGCTGAAAAGTTGCTCGGAACTTGTGCTGTTATGTTTACTACGCTCCAATTATTAATATTTTCTTGTAATTTGTCGCATATAATGATTTTATTTTTTTCTTCGTTGGTCATAGCTTTTTTAATAAAATTATATTTTTAATTTGTTGGTTGGTTACTTTAACTTTATATTTCTTTTTGTGTGCTTTTAATTTTTTAATATTTGCATCTTTGGACAGTAATTTTTCTATAAAATATTCTGTATTGCAGAATGGGCAAACATTTTTTGTAGCCAGAGTGTAGGATTCGTGTTTGCAATTGTTGCAAATTTGGCTGGGCCAGTTCATTTTAACTAGTATTTCTCTTAGGATTAATTTTGTATTAATAATATTTTGCGTATCCAATTGATTTTGTATTAATAACACTTTTCGTATCCATATTCTATTGCTATGGCAGCGAGTTTCTCCTTATGTTCTTTAGTAGCAGGATCATTTGTGCGTCCGACCAAATGTTCTTCAAAGCAATCACAAAACAAGTTTCTGGTAGATGAGTCGAAAGATCCAGAAGAAACCCATTCAATTAAATGTGCATTTTTGCAAACAATTTCAAGCATTTGGTTAACGGTAAGTTTGTATCCGCAAGCCTCAGAAAAACATAGTAATGCTTTTTCAATATTATTGCCTGTAATTTTTACTTGGCTAATTTCTCTTTTGGTGCTATTGAAGTTACAAGATGGCAGTTCGCTGCTGGCATTTATATTTGTTTCGACTTCAACTTTGAATTCAACATCACGATAAAAAGACTCGGTTTTCATAATTCTCTTTCTTTATCTGTTTAATGGTGTAGTTTCGTTTTGTTATTAGATTTAATTCTTCATTAGATTTATTAGGAACAGTTTATATTTTAGGTCATCTGGCCTCTTTCTTTATCTGTTTAATGGTGTAGTTTCGTTTTGTTATTAGATTTAATTCTTCATTAGATTTATTAGGAACAGTTTATATTTTAGGTCATCTGGCATGGTTGTTTTGAATTTTTCTTGGAAAGAGTCGCTACATCTGTTGAGCCAGTATATTTGGTCGTTAGTGTTTCTTATAAACTGGCTGTAGATGTTTGTTTCGATATTGCCGATATGGACTTCTTTCATCCATTCAGTCCAATAATCATCGCTATGTTGGGTAATAGCCCATTCTTTATAATCTCTGATGAAGTCTAGTATTTGTTTGGGCGTGTGTTGTGATGGATTGTATTTCATGTTGCATCGCTTTTTGGCGTGTGCATATGTAATGTCTTGTTTGATTTTTGTTATTTATTTTTAATCAAAAATTCTTTAAATGACATTTCTGGAAAGTGGATCATACCTTTTGGGTTTTTGATTAGGTCTGGTATTCCTTTTTTATTTTCGCCTTTTGAATGAGGCATTTTTTCTTCTATTTCTAGATCTAAAGCGGCGGTTGCACTAGAGGGTGTGCTATACAGTGGTGGATATTGAAATCTATAATATCCATCGGGGCATCCAAACTTTAGACCTGTTCTGTTTCTATTTTCATTAAGCATACATTATTTATGTATTATTTAATTTTTTACCGGCTTCGTATGCTTCTGCTACGATATTGTCTAGGTCGCAAAATAAACTATCGCTCATATCTGGTTCCCATTTCTTTTTATTATATCCTAAAATGAAAATTTCTTCGGCAATTTCATAAGTCATATTATGAGCATCGCCGTCGTGCATCATTCTATTAACGTACCAAGAGTCGCCGCCTTCTTCTTCATTTGGATCGTTTGGTTCGTTTTCTTTGATCCATTTCTTTTCAATTTTGGATACTTTCTTTTCGGCAACTTTTTCCCACCATTGTTTAAAAAGCTCGATCTGACCGAGCGACCGCCGGTGCCTCGTCATGCGCCTCGTCATGCGCCTCGTCATGCGCCTCGTCATGCGCCGCAGGCACGCCGGGCATGGGCCGCACTGCCCGCCGGCATCGTCCGCCGGATGCACGGGCAGTTCCACGAGGAAGTGCGTTCGCCCTTCGTCGGTAGAGAACCTAGGCGGCGTTTTTAAATATTTTTAGAATTCGTTTTCACGAACTTCTCTAAAGTCGCTAGTATGTCTCATAACTTCGATTCTTCCATCGTCTAGATCAGACAATAAACAATGGCAGGGGGCATTTTTAATTTCTGTTAGGAATACAAAAAACTTTTTTTTATCTGCGCCATATCCTAATGAGCCGTAATATTTAATCTTATCTTTTTCTGATAGTTTGTTCCAAAATTCTGGATTAAAGTTTTCTGGTTCAAAAACAACAACGGTGCCGGGTTCAAATTTACTCATTTCTTTTCATCCTCACGCAATTTTTCAAGTGTTGCGGAATTGAGTCGCTTTACCAGCCTCTTTCAAGTCTTTTGCTATACTTGCCATAGATGTCAGGGTTTGAACTAACAATATCCTTAATATTGTTTGTTATTTCTAATTTTTTACAAGCAAACTCATAAAAACCAAGTCCTTCAAATTCATTTTCTGCATAACTGCCATTTGTTCTGTCGTATTGTATAATTAGATCTTCTAATAGAAATAAAAATTCTTGTTTATTCATAAATCTTTCCATCCGCTTCGTGCAAATTTACAAGATTGCAAGTAATTTAAAATTCTGGCTATTTCTTTCCAAGAAAGATGAAATACTGGGCCTAGTTGATTTAATTTTTCTTCCAAGTCATCAAAATATTTAATTGCATATTCTAATTCTTCGTTAGTAACTTCTTCGCCAGCGAGGCATTTTTCATAAATTTTTTTAGCATTCATTTTAAGTATCTAACCAAGTCACAAGCAATAATTCTGCCTGTGGGTATTCTTTTTTTAAGACATCGTAAATGAGTTTGCCATTTTCATTTAAATCCTCATATTTACAACGCCAGTAATCTTTGCCTCTCTTTCTTCTTTGGTGAGCATTATCTGCTCTAAAATTTCTTTACCGTGCGTTTTGATACTTGGCTTTTCAACTAATTCTAATACAGTTCCGTCTTTGAATCTAATAGTAAGACATTCATGCCAAGGCCCATTAAGATCAGTCGCATGATTTACGCCATCAACAGGGCAACTTTTTTCGCCTAAAAGACTGATAAGATAACCAATAAGACTATTCATTTTGCATTTCCATGGGTTTTGCACACTTACTGCAATCCGCCAAGTTCTTTATCGCAACTCGTTTTTCTTATATTCTCCATATTATCCAGTATTGCTTTTTTATTATTGAGTGAAGCGTGATGCAATTCTAGAAAATATTCTGCTGTTTCTTTGTCTATTGAGCCATCTGGAATTATCCATTCTATTTCTTCTATTGTTTCTTTGCCAGTAGAACTTGATATGTTTTTATATTTTATAGTCTCTACTGGCAATATAATCCTGCACCAGCAACTCTCGCCGGTATTGCAAAGAGATAGTTTCCATGGTGTATTGAAACTATGTTTAATTGCTTCGTCGTAATTGTCAAATATACGTTCGCTCATTTTTTTCTCACAAGAATTTTAGACACATAACGATAAATTGCAACATTACATCTTTGTCTTCGCTGGCTTTTGCTTCAACATAATGATGCTTATTTCCTGTTATTGTTCTTAATCTACATTTCCATTGGTCATCATAAACATCTAAAGTTAGATCGCCCTCTACGCTAAAATGTTTAGAAAAATCAGAATAAATTAATTTTACGCTGTCTTCTTCGATCCATTCTGGCATCTTATCATAATCAAACCAAATTTTAATTACAAATTTATTTTTTGTAGGCTTTTCGTCTATAAAGGATTTGTAATCTAAGCCCGAAATTGTGCAGAGGAAAGACTCAAATGATTTTGATTTCTTAAGAAATTCAGGATTTTCACTAATCATTTTAGCAACGCATTGAACGTAGGAAGGCAATAAATTTAATTCTTCTGCTACGCTTTTATATGTTTGTTTATTAATTATTGCCGATGCAATTTTTGTGGTTAATTCTGTGGGGTCTTGTAATACTTTGTTAAAATGATCTTTATGTTTCTTGATAGTATCCGACAAGGCGGGAACAGTCAGATTTAGGCTTTTTTGAATTTTGATGATGTCGTTCATTTTATATTGTTAATGTATATTCTTTTTAGATCTATGTTTTTAACCTTACTATTACCTAAAGCGACCTCGGCCAGCACTTGATTATGATATATTTCTGGAAGTCTAACTCTAAATTTGATACAATACTCTAATGATTTTTTCTTACCATTAAGAATAGCAGATTCGGCTTCTGCCCATCTTCCTCTTATTACATTTTCAATATAATCATGCGAAGCGAATATAGAAGTTTTAATAAGATCTTCTGCTTCTAAAAATCTACCTTTGATGACCTTTTTTGCATATTCTAAAGAAGAGCCAATGTCTTTTTTAATAACGTCTTCTGCTTCTAAAAATCTACCTTTGATAACGTCTTTTGCATATTGGTATGCTATATGTGCATTTTTTGCAATATTAGGTTCTGCTTCTGAAAATCTATTTCTAAGAATGTCTTTTGCGTACAGGTAAGAAAACCTTTGATTTTTTGCAATTACATCTTCTGCTTCTGGCCACCTACCTTTAATAACATCTCTGGCGTAGTAATAAGCATATTCTGGATTTTGAATAATTGTAGACTCTGCTTCCTGCCATCTGCCTTGCATTGGGAAGACGGCATAGCGGTAGGCATATTCTGCTTTCTGAGCGATGCAGGGTTCGGCCAATCTAAATCTTTCGCGCAGCACATTGACTGCGTACAAAACAGAATACTCTACGCTTTCGCTTATATTGGGTTCGGCAAGTTTAAATCTAGACCCAGTATTTAGAGCATAGAGATATGAATATTCAACGTCATCCTTGATAAATTCCTCTGCTTCCAGAAACTTGCCAACTTTTTTTGAATATTCAAATGAAATTTCTGGATTTCTCTTAAAAATTTCTATAGCGTCAGACCATGAAATTTCGCCTTCGGACGCTTTTTCGTATGCTTGTTTAGGCGTCACAATAATTCCTTGCTATAAACTATAGGCAACAAATTTACTTATTACTTCGTCTGGAAGTGGCTTTTTTATTTTATTACTTAGCCAAGTGACGTAATCCCATAATGTATTAAACTGCACGTTGTTATTAGCACTTAAGGCAGACAAAGAATAATATCTGATAAAGTGTTTATATTTATCTTTTCGCATTACTCCCAAATTAGTTTCATCAATCCATTTGAGAAGTTCGTTAACAAATTCTACCGCCGGTATTTTATTAGAAAAACACAGTGATTCTGTGTCTTTTTTCATCCAAACAGGCAACCAATTATTTTGCGAACTTTTCATTGAACTTTTGGCGAAATGTTTCTTTTTCTTGGTCGGTCAATGGAGGGTCAATTTTATTAACGCCTTGATCTGCCGAATAGTATGGTGTAATTTCTCTGATGGTGTCTATGGACTTGAAAACCGTGTCGAGTAACTTTTCTGGACTTTTTACTGCTCTTTCCAAATCGTTCTTTACAGTAGCAAGAATTTTGAAATAGGTCTGATTTCTTTCGGAAGTGGCACTATGCCTTCGTGACAAATCATCAAATGCTTGATTTATCTTGTTAATGCCTTCAAAAAAATCTTTGTTTGTGTTCATGATTTTATAATGAATGGGCTAGAATTTTATTCTTGATATCGGCTGCGTGTTCGTTGTTGTATTGACTGAGTAAATTAATTATCCACTTTCTATCATCTGAGAATGTTTCATAGATTTGAATAAAGACAGAATCCCAATCTTTCAATTTATGATTTAGTCCATAAATCATAAGTCTTTTGAGTTCTTCAGAAATAAGTTTTTTATTCAAAGCAAATCCTGCAAATCTTCGTCTGCAAACGTGGCTGTCTTTTCTTTACAGGCCGACACGAAATTAACAGTGTAGTCTATGCTATCGACCTCTGCTTCGTCAAATCTGTGGTCGATTTCACCGAAGTCAATTTCATTTAATTTATTTTCAAGATCTTTTTTATTGTCTGCTTCTACGGTAAAGGTAGTTGACTGATTTTGCGATCTTGTGACACTAACGGTAAAAAATGGCATAGTTGGTTCTCCTTGATTGGAGAATAGTTGACTTTGGGGTTTGTTACGCGGCCAAAACAGCGGCCAAAATTATTATTTAAATATCTATAAAGATATATTGGGAAATACTTTATGATAAATTTTTATGCGGTCAAATTAGCAGCCAAAATTTTTGCTACAAAGTAGCGATTGTTTCTCTTACAGTTTGATTTTGGTCTAAATTCAACAGAAAGTCTTTGACTCTTGTTTTGAACTTTTTGTCTGCTTCAAAATAACTTTTTGTTTTGTCGCCATCTACCAGCGAATGAGCCAATAAATAATTCTTAACTTCTTCAATCAGATTATTATTTTTAGAATGTTTGATTACAGTTTTTATAAAACCAGAATAATCTTGATATTCTAAAACCTTTGGATCTTTTTCAATTAGTAATTTTTTAATTTTGCTTTCTACAAGTTCATAATAATCATAAATTTTGTCAATTCCATAGTTGTCAATAACTTCATCTTTCTTGAGCCAATTGTCTATAACATTCCACCTATCTTGCTTGACGCACTTGGCATAAGTCAAAGCAACATCAAAATAATTTGAAAATTTGCATATCGACTCGTATGATGGGTTTTTATGAACCTTAACTTTATCTAGAAACTTCTCTAATTTGGGCATCACAGATTTAGTTTCATAGATATAATCTTCAAGTTCCAAGCAAGATCCAATTTCGTCATTATTGAAATTTATCGTCTTGATAAAATAATCTTCCATTTCCTGCCATTTTTCTATCTTAAATTCTCTGATGTATTCTAAGATAAAATGGTGAAGGTTTTCAAATTTTTTAATCAAATGATTTATTAAAACATCTTCAAATTCTTTCCATCTTCCTTTGATTACTTTTTTGGAGTAATCAAAAATACTTTCGCCAACATCGTGGTATAAAGATTTAGATTCCCAAGTAGGATATGTTCTTGTTGGGCGAAGACTTTTCAATAAATTAATAATTTCTTCTTCAAAGACTGGGTTTCTTTCTTTGAAGAATTTTTCGTGATATTCAACATATCTGCCGCTAAAAAATATGGATTTTTCCCCAAGAGGGAATCTTTTTTTCAAAACATAAGTTGCATATTCAAATGAAGTGTCTCCATCTTTTGCAACAACTTTTTCACACCTTAATTTTTCTTTTTCTGCTAACTTTTTGTTTTTAAGTTGCAGAAAACAGTAGGTGGGATTGTTTGTTTTGGGATTTTTGGTTTTCATTGTGTCCTTCCTTGTTTTCAACACATCTTGTAATAGACGCTCTTAGATTTGTTTATTTAATTTAATATCAATAAATAATACAAATGTATAAAAGTCCAAATAATTTATATTCACAATTTTGCGTAGGCCCAACTTTTGGAAAATTAATATATGATTTAATGATTTCTGACTGTTTCTCTAATGTTTTAGAAATTGGTTGCTTCGCAGGATATTCCACACATTCATTTATTTCTGCTTTGAAAGATGGGGCGAAATTTAATTTTTCTATTTGCGATATTGCAATTCAAAATTCTGTTAGGAATTTAATAAAAGATTATGATGTTGTAGTTTATAAAAAAAAAATCAAAAGATGTAATCAGTGACAAATTTGATTTTATATTTGTTGACGGAAATCACGATTTGGCAACAGTCAGCGAAGAGTTGATCTAATTAAAAAATACAACACTAAAACAATATTGGCACATGACACTTTTATAAACCATCCAAAGTTTAAGGGATCAGTATTTCTTCACGATACATTTGTAAAAAATTCTAAATATAAAACCTTATACTATAAAGAAAGAAAAGAAAAAGACCAGACGCATTACGGAATGAGTTTTTTTACTCAAGATGAAATAATTTATAAAAAAGCTGATCTGTTGTTCAAGAGAATTTCTAAAAAAGTAAAATTTATTTAAATGGCTTTTAACAAATCTGACTCTTGGCAAGACTGTTGTTTTTTATTTTTTCAAGTGCTTCGCTAGGAGTCATTTTAGTTTCTTCCTTGTAAAATCGACTTGGTTATTTTTATTTTTATAACTACCACTCAAACAAAGAAGTATCAATTCCCTTATCTCTTTCTAAATTATACGCATAAGCAGTAAAAACTCCGTCTGTTTTTTTATCATTGATTAAAATTCTGCTACCTGTGGGAAGGTTGCATATTATTAGGTCGAATTTAAGATTGTGCAAACGAAAAAACTGTTCAATTCTTTCTTTATATTCGCAATCTCTTGCAGTAGTAATAATTACATAATCTTCTTTTTTTATAATATTTTCAAAGAAATTCTTTGTTCCATAAAGAATAGTATCTTGTGAACTCATGTGACTTTTTTGAGTCACAAGCGTTCCGTCAAAATCTATAAACCATGTTCTAGGCTGATCGTTTGTCATCTTTTTCCAAGCGTTCAATTGTTTCTTTTAATTTCAATATTTCTTCGCGTGCCATTTCAAGAACAGCATCGCAAGCGACTTCATAGCCGCTGGGATTTTCTATTTCTAGAAAAATCTTTCTTGTTTCATCTATTTGATTTAATATTTTCATGTTTTGCCCTAGCATCTTGGAGAACACATCGGGCATGGGCAACTAATCATATGAATACAAGGCCCACTCCCATCTTTTTTAATACCTGTTCCTCCACAAGAAGTGCATTTTTTATGCAGGCAAGGGTCAGGAGTTGTATAGTAAATAACCGTGTCTGGTTTATAATAGCTATTTGAACTGTTATTCATCTCAAAAATCTCCAGAAAGTATATAAAAACCATTCATGCCAAGTTCACGGCATCGACTGCCTCTTGCCCACCGTTTCGGAGGACGATATCGAGATTCTTCATGTGGGCCATCACGACCGTCCCTTCGCTCAAGAGCGACTTAAAGGTTCCACGACACCCTCTCGGCATTTCGGGCAGTAAAGGGATAAGTTTCAGTCTTACAGAAATTATCCCAATAAACTCTACGGTTGTCTATTAAACGAAATACCCGCGATTCGTTAGTCTTTCGACCTAGACTTTTACATCATACGTTTCTAACTCATCCGTACAAATAAAAGTAGTTTCTCCATATTTTATTTTTTTAGACTGATGCCAATGACCAAAAATCCAAAGTTCAGGCTGGTGAATGTTGAATAACTCTTGCAAGGCCCAACTTGTTATGTTTTGATAAACTCTTGCACCGGGAGGTAGAAGAAGATAAGAGATACTTTCTGGACAGTCGTGAGTTAGAACAATTTTTGGTTTGATTTTACGATAAAGTTCTCTGGCTTCAACGAAACTTTCAATACTTACTTGTTCGTTTTGCCACCAATCAATACCTACTGTTCTATACTGCTTATCAATACTATAAGCCCCTCTGTAATGAAAAAATGAAACTCCATTCAGAGTATTGTATCCAAAGTCTCCAAGGTAATGAGGAATATCTATAATTTTATCGTAATTGTCGTGATTGCCAGCACAAATTTTAAATTTATTTGGATCTACATTTTTTAATGTTTCGTAATCAAAGCCCAAATCTCCTATTTGAACTATGTATTCGTAACGATCTTTTTGCCGAATGACTTCATGTAGTCTTTTATACTTTCCATGAACGTCAGAAAGAACTGTTATAGTATTGGTCACAAATCACTTCCTGCAATTTTCGCAAAGCGTACTTATCCAGCCGCCTTTATTTGGCTTTCCTTTGTTTCCGCAGACCTCACAAACCTTATAACTAAATGATTCGGCCATGCTTACGAGTCCTTCAACATAATCATCGCCGCCACTAAAGTATACGCGAAGCCCACCAAACTTTTCTTTTACTTGGTCGAAGTAAACAGGAAAATATTCTTTTGCTGTTTCTGGAAAGTGTTTTTTATTATTTTCAATATTGTCTTCGTGTTGCTTTATCATCCAGCAAAGAGAAGAAATTATATCGTACCATCCTAAATTACACTCTATGCCAAAACTCATACAACTTTCCATTGGAGTTTTGTTTCTGTTCAAGAATAGATTTGGGTACTTTTCATAAAGACTATTCCATGATTTTTCACTTGCCTGTTGATTCATTTTTATTTTCTTTCATATTTTCAAGATGCTTTTCAATTGACTCAATAACAAATTTTTCAATTTCTTCTTGGGTCATATTATTAAATAAAGACCCCCAAACCAAATGGTTTCTTTCCCATTCGATTGTAAAAGAGCCATCTTTATTTTCTTCTATTTTCAATCCGTTATTCATACTTAAATTCTACCTTAATTGAAAATTATGTCAATATTAAATGCTTTCTAAAACGTCTTTGAACTCTGCCGTTTCAGCAAGTTTTTTTATTAATTTATCAAATTTGTCTCTTTTGCCAAAAATTTCTTTGCACTTTTTTAAAAGAATATTTAATTCAAAAAAAATTGAATTTTTTATAGTTTGGTCATAAATCAATTCGCTTGAAATTGAATAGGTCAATGCAAGGGAAGAAGAAGTTGCTTTTCCATTTAAGTCAATTTGGTTTGAACTAAAATTAATATCAGTATTTCTTACAATTAAAAATGCGGTTCCTGTGTAATATATGGAAACCACATCAAATGAGCCTAATTTCATAGGCCCATCATTAATAAGATCTTTAATTTCACAGATTATTTCTGAAAAATTACTGTATTCCATCTATTGGTTCTTTTAAGGAAATCATCCCGAATGTATATCCCAATTCATTAGAAGTTGGAGCAAGAACTAAGTTTTGAACCAAATTTTTTGGTATAAACTTCTTTTCGGCATCTGTTCGGGGCTGACTTCCCAACAAAACAGTGTAGCCCTCGTCAGACTCACTCAAAACCCAAACTGGCATTAGAATCATTTTTTTTATCTCCTAAATGTAATATTCAATATCTATTTTTTTCTCTAGAGTCTTAATATATTTTTGAGTTTCTTTGTCTTCTTTAGATTTTCTTTTAGTTTTTTTTTACGAGAATAAAATATTAAAAAAGCATGGATTATTATTGATGCTATTAGGATTAGTGAAAAAATTCCAAGGGTCATTCAGTCAGCCACTTTATAATTTCATTGCGTTCCAAGGTTACTGTAACTTTACCTGTCTTGTTCCATTCTAACCAAGCAGAGCAACAACCGCAAAGAGGTTCGTATTCTTCGCACATTTTACCAAAAATTTCTTCGACTTCAAAAGCCGCCATGGGAACAGTCGCTTCTACATAGTTAACGTTTGTTCCAAATCTTTTCTTTAGAAACTTTGTCTGCTGTTCTTTAGTCCAAGCGGTCTTTTTGAATTTTTTAGCCATTGAATTTTCCTTTTTAGTTCGATTCTATAATGACGCATATAAAGTTTGTTATTTTAAATCAAAGCAGATTGCTTTTGTTTCGCAACTTTTGCCCCAAACCCCATAAACGTCAGGATTGTCGTGAAACTCAAAAACTTCCACATCAATTTTATAATTGTTCTTCATTAAATTTGCATGATTCAACATTTCTACTTTCCATCCCTTTATTTCAATCCAATCAGTTTGCAATTTAGAAATGTCATCTTCTGTAAGAATTGTTGTGCCAAACAGTTGATTTTTAGGAAGATTTCTTTTTGCAAATTCTAAAGCAATTTTTTGAGTAGGAAAGCAAGGAACTATAACATTGTCATTTTGTCTTGCTACAAGAATAGGAACCCAGCCTTGCTTTTGACACTCAGAAAGAATGTCATTTAATTTCATTTCGCCTAAAGTGGCAAAAACAAACCACGAATCATTCATTTGAGTCTCCTTTTATTGGTTGATATTTTATTTGTTACTACTATTGTAATTAAATAGGAGGCACATATGATTAATGACGATGATATGATGGAATTGAAACGTATTGCTGCAAATACATATGAGCAAGAAAAAAGTGAGCAATTGTATAGAATTATTAGTGAAATAAACAGGATGCAGAGACAAATAATTAACTTAAAAGCAGAAAACGAAAAGCTTAAAAGTAATTAGTCGCTGTAGAATCCACAAATTACCCATTGGTCATTTACTTTAATAGCAATACTTGGCCCCCATTTTTCTGCGTGGCCTTGTATAAATTTACAAATTTTCATTTCTGAGTCATAATCTTTCTCAAGGCTATTTTTAGTCAAAGTCTTATAATTGGTTAATTTTATAGACAAATTTTCTTTAATTTCTAATTCATCGCTATCACTAGCCATATCGCCGCTATATCCTTCAAAATCTTCTCCGTACTTTTTATGCAATTTTTCTTTTTCTTTTTCATAAAACTTTTGTAAGTCTTTATGGGTTTGAATTTTCTTTGGCACAATCACATAATTAAAATTAGAGCCCATTTTCCACTCCCTTTAATTTCTTTATTACTTCTAAAAGTTCCCCAACGGTTTCAATGTCCATAATTTCATGTTCGGGAAGTCTGACTTTTAGTTTCTCTTCAATTTCAAATAACATCTCTACTTTGCCAAAACTATCTTGACCCAATTCTGCAATATTAGTTTCAGAGTTTGGGATGATATTAAATTTTTCAGAAATTATTTTATAGATAGTTTCTTCCATGAAATCCTCTTTGGTTATCGTCAAGATATCAGTTTGGCAATATTTGTCAACATTCCTGTTGCAGCCAATCCATAAATTTAATGAATTCTTCTTGTCCTTTTTCTCTATCTTCTTTTATAAACAAACTCCAATAAGGTATAATGTCCATGTGTTCATTATTAATAAATCTAATTGCAAATTCAGAACCGTCTTCTCTAAGAAAGCAAAAACAATCTTTTCCTCCTGCACGGCCTCCTTTGAAATAATTTGTAATTGATTTAGGAAACCTACTCAGAATTTTAGCGGGAGTCAGATTTGTTTCTAAAGGAGGGTTTTCATAATTTTCAATTCTATTAACCCAAGTAAAGATATAGCCACCAAAATCTGCTTCTTCAAAGTTAAATCTAGGATTAGGAATGTATTTCAAGATTTTTTAACCTTTCTTTAGCCTTGTCTATTTCTTCTTGGGTTGATTTAAGCTCAAAAATCTGCATGGGGGTTTTTTCTCTAATCTCTTCTAAAATTTCCACAAAAAGTTTTGAATTGCTAAAAATTATTAGTAGATCGCCCAAATTCAATTGATATTTTGGATGCAAATTGGCTTCTGGATATTTCCAACCAAATTGCTTTCCTTGCAACATGCAATTTAAAGAAAATCCAATCATTCCAATAACTTGCTGAAATCCAATCTGACACTTGTCCAGATTTTCTTTTTCTATGGGCATTGAGAAATCTGGAACTACTACTGAAAAAAATTTAGCAGTAAAAGGATCAATCGACTTCATGCCCCTAAAATATTCCAGAGACATTTCTGGCGTAATCATTATCCTTTCCAGATATGTCGATTCTTCAAAGCATTGGGTATATATTAAAGTTATAGGCTTGACTTCAATTTCATGCTCGTCTTTGCCGAATAAAACTTTTTCTTTTTGCATGCTTTTTTCCTAGTGGCACAGCATGATAATTGAGCAAGTACGCATTGTTATTTTGATGAGTTCCTAAATGGGCAAATGTCAGATTTCATCTGTTTTGCATTTGGACTCTTCTATAAATTTCGGTCGCACATTTTCTATAAAATAAGAAAAAGCAATTCCGGCGATAAGAGAAAGCAAAAATATAAATAATATTTTTTTATTAATTTTCATACTATGAAAGATCTTTTTACAGTATGTTTATTATTAATTACAATAATTTCATTTTCAGACTCGAAAACTTTTATTTCATTATTTTGATTTGCAATATTTTTAAATTCTTCAAAAACTTTATACTTTGATACTTTTGCATTTTTCAGTCTAATAATATTATCACTTTCTAAAACGCTCAATAAATTCCTAGTAAGCGGTGATATGTTCATAAATATTCCTTTAATTCATTGTAGCATTTTGTTAAAAAAAGACAAATTAATTTCATAAATAATTATATGATTACATTTATAGAGTTTTTGAAAAAACAATACGGAGAAGAAATTTTAGGAATTTATCCTCCCCAATACGGCAACATAGGAAATCTGCCTCCATTGGCAAACCAAACAGGCCCGGATAGGGTCTATGTAAAAGCAAGCCGTGAAAGTTTAGGTAAACGTAAAAAGAAAAGAAGAAGAAAAAAGCACAATTAATTTCTAATTGTTAATTCTTCTCCATTCAATTTGCAAAAATAACTCTCGCAAATCTTAACTTTGTCAACGTCATAAATGTTGTCGTGATACTCACACCAAATATTTATTCTGTAGGAATTCCCATAAACATTATTGACTTTTATCATTTTGTATTTTTTTGGCCTTGATACCTTTTTGAAAAGAAGGCTAATAATTTCTTCATCTGTTTTTTTCAATTTGACCTCTGGCTTTTCAAGCGTAATTGTCATATTATTTATCCTTTTATAAGGCAATAGTGATTATTAATTTTACCATTTTCAATGGATTTTTACATACACTTTATTCTGATTTATAACCAATTTTTTGAACTTTTTACCATCAGCAATTTCGTCATCAATTCGCCAGTGAATGTCAACAATAGGATTGTATCTAATTCTCTTCAATTCAGGCTTGGGTGTTTTTTGATTTTATCGCAAAAAATTCTTCGCACTCAATCCAACCAGATACATCTTTGACTTGATCTAAATAAACCTTTTTTGCTTTGCTTATTTTATTAATTAAAGTGCAATTATTTAAGACAAATTCATATTCACAAGGACTGTAATATTTTACGGCTTTATCCTTGTTAGATTTAACCTGCCATTTCATATAATTTTCACCTTTTTGAAGGTGAAAACGAACTTGATATTTCATTTTATGCACTCAAAGATTTTATAATAAGCCCTTTTTGCATTATTTCTGTAAAGTCTTGATCCAGAAAGAAAATTGGGATATGAAGTCTACACAAAGTATATTTATAAAATATGAATTTTGAAACTTTTCCTTTGTGTTCTATTGGTAAGGACAATTCAACAGGAGCGAATTTGTTTTTGTCTCTACCCAAAGCAGAGGCGGAAATTGTAATGTAATCAATTCTGCCGATTGACTTTTTTATTGGATTTTCTACAAAAATTCTTTTATAAGTCTTTTCCTCATCAAAATTCAAATCGCAATTAAAAAAATCTACAATTTTTTCTGCGGTTTTTCTTAATTTATTACTTATATTTTTCTTCTTTTCAAAAGTTTCGTAAATCTCTTTTATTGAATCCAATGTATCAGACATAATAATCAAACGCTTTCTTCATTGGTACAATAAAGTGCCAATTTTTCTTTTTCTACCTTATACTTTTTTGCTTTGAAATACTTTTTGACAAATTTATCATCTTTTCTTGTCATTGCCAAAACAATCATCTTGTTGTGAAGAATTTCTGGTAGTTTTCCGCCAACAATGTATTTTGCATAATTGAAAAGACATTCTGCATTTTCTTTTTGAAAAAGAATTTCTTCAAACTCTTTCCATCGACCTTTTAGTATTTTTTTACAATATTCAATTTTACTATTTACTTTCTTTGTCTCAAGTAATTTTTTCTCACCTTCAATCCATCTTCCCCCAACCGATTTTTCTGCATAAGCGATTATTTTATCTTCACCTGCCCCCAACAAGATATCTTCAACTTCTTGCCATCTGTTTTTTCTTGCTCCTACACAATATTCAAAAATAATATGAGAATTGCGAGAGCCTTTAATAAGTTCTTCCGCTTCCGGCCAAGCACCTCTTATTACTTCTGAAGCATAACTTACAATTGTTGAGATTGAATTTGAAGAAGAAGAATTCAAAATAGAATCTTCTGCCTCTGGCCATCTGTTTTTAATTACATCTCTGGCGTAGACGTATGCGAACTTTGGAGTCTTAGCAATCGTATTTTCGCCGCTCTCAAAACGATAGCCTAGTACGTCCCTAGAATAGAGATAAGACTTTTCAGCGTCTTTGGATATTGCTTCTTCACCAAGTTCAAATCTACCTGCTGTCTTGGCGTATCCAAAAGATAAATCGCAGCTTTTAGAAATAAAATCTTTTTCTATCCTATCTTTGTTGGCAACCATGAAGTTATTCCAATCTTCACGGGCAATATAGTAGGAAGATTGCATAAAATTACAAAACTTGGCGTTAGTGTTGTTTTCGTTGCTCATAAATTGCCTTTTAGAGTTTTATTGGACTATGTGAAAAATAGACCGAATAAGAATTGTTATTTTCAATTGTTTTCAAACTCAGGCAAATTATTGAATAAATTTATGTCGCAGTCAATAAAAGCAGTATTGCCACATTTGTCAACAACAATTTGACAACGAACGTGCGGACTAACCGATCTTCCTGCTGCGTGTTCGTGTAGCATAGAAAAGACGATGGGAAATTTAGTCTCAGGTGGTAGAGAATAAATTCTATCTGTCAACTGCCTGTTGTAGTTTCGGATAACAGCAGTCTCATTAGCCAAAATCAAATAATCCATTGTAAAATACTTCATTATCAACTCCTTATAGCGATAGATTCCAATAGTCTTTTCAGTTCTTTTGCTGAAAAATTACTTACTAGCCTCAACTTTTCCGCATCTTCTTTTTCTTTTATAAGACAAAAATAAGAATGGCATAATATTTTTGATTCCTGACTTGAACTCATAAACAATGAAATTATTTTATTTTTCCACTTATCGGGCAGTTCTGTGTTGATTCTTGCCATATAAATTGCGTACATGACGCACAAATGATCGTCTTCAAAAATCGAATCTTCTCCAAGTAAAAATCTTCCTTCGATGCAATACTGCGCATAATGAAAAGATAATGTTGGGTCTTTTGCGACTGATTTTTCTCCAAGTTCAAATCTTTCACCAAGCAGCAAAGAGTATTCATAAGAACTTTTGGCGCAATTAGAGATTGCCTTTTCTCCTTTTTCAAATCTTGATCTTACTATATCCTTTGCGTAATACAGGCTGCAATTTGGACAAGTTGCTATAGCATCTTCTCCCATTTCAAATTCATCACACAAAACTTCCTTTGCATATAACAATGAATAATTGGGGTGTTTGGCTATCGCTTTCTCTCCAAGTTCAAACCTTTTACCCAGAATATTTTTTGCATACAGATAAGATTGAAAAGCACTTTTGCTAATTGCTTTTTCGCCCAACTCAAATCTTTCTTGTATATCTTGAGCATAAAGTCTAGAGTATCTTGAATTTTTCGAAATAATTTCCACTTCCTCTTCGGAAAGGTCTAATTCTTTTGACTTTTCGTAAATTTCTTTTGCGTTCATTGATTGATTCCTTGTTGGTATCAATCTTAATGTCCAAAACCATTTTTGTTTAGAATAAATTACATTGCCATAATACCTATTGTTTAATAAAAATGAACTGCTTGTTGATCACTTCCTTTAGTCGGATCATCTAAACGGCGTGTAAAATCAGACCGTCATGCATTTTCAAATTTGAGTATTAAATATGTCCGTGACCCATTTTTGGTCTTCTAATTTATAATGACCACAAATTAAATTATGGGATCTTTGAACTTGATCGGCATTTCTAAGACCGTTGCCACAACTCATTTTGCCAAATAATTTTTCATCAACACTCCACAAAGAAGGAGTGTTAAATATTCTATTTTTTGGCGATGCAACAATAAAACTTTTTATTGTATAGTCTATATGAGGGCAACTAACGTCACCTATCCAGACTTCCGTATACCCTAATTCTTTAAGTTTTTCTAAAGCCAGAATAGTGAGAGTAAAATTTTCAAAATTCACTTAATTTTCCTGTAAAGTGGAATTACTGTGGTTTGGTCAACGTATGGATTGTTTTGTGTTCTAAGGTCAAAAATATCCCCTCTATCATTTGTTCTTGCCCAAGCAACAATTTCATATTCTTTTTTACCAAATAAAATTTTAAAAATTTTTACAAATAAACTTTTCATCAAGCAACCTTTCTTTTTATGTTGGAAAAATAAATATTTGCATAATAATCATTATTCATAGCATGTGCCAACATTATATTATGCAAATCTTCTGGCAATTCTATTCTTCCCAATACAACATGATAAGTATACAAAGCATTTGTGTTTTTTGAAATTGCCTCTTCTCCAAGTTCAAATCTATCTTTTAGAATATTCCTAGCGTATTCTATAGAACAATTTGCATCTTTGCTTATTGCCTCTTCTCCAATTTCAAATCTTCCTTTTATAACTTCCATCGCGTAATTAAGAGACAAGTTGCCATTTTTGGCAATTGCCGCCTCTCCATCAAAATATCTTTCTCCTAAACTTTTTGCATATTCAAGCGAAAGTTCAGCGTCCTTGGCAAGTGCTTTCTTGCTGATGCTCAATGCCGAATACAACTTGTTAAGAACAGAATTGCCCTCCTCCGTGAAATTCAAACCAGCCTCAGTTAGAGCGTCTTGGTTTTCTGGAACAAGTCCAAGATCAACAGCGTCTAACTGATTCTTGAAATCTTCGTAATTAGAAAATCCCCTGCAAGAAATGTCGGCCAAAATTTTAAGTACGCTAAAAATATGAGAATCACCAGCAAAATCTCCACGTTTTGCATACTTGAAAGTTCTAATTAAAGAACTGATAGGGTATTCGCTTCCAAAATACTCGGTGCTTTGACAGAGTTTGGATTCTTCGTACTTGTCGGTACAATAAATATCAATATTTGTTGGAGTTACCTTTGCTCCAACTTGAATGTGAGAAAAATCAAAAGAATTTACTAATTCTTCAAGCGAAGGGTGAAGGTAATTGCACAACTGCACAGTTACGGTTTTGCCACTAACTTCAATGTCATTCGTTCCTTCAACTGTTTGATGGTGCAAAGTCTTATCAACATTGACCTTAACTGTAATTGCATTTTTGGTGCTACTAACGACCTTGCCAAGTTTTTCAGCAGTCTGGTGTGGGAAAAATCCGCTGATGGGAAAAATATCAATGTCGTTGGGCGGATTTCTATTCAAGGAATTGCCGCCAACATAAAATTCAGTAATGCCCGCGTCGGTCAATTCTTTTAGCGGCACTCTTTGGTAAACTCTCTGACGAATGACATTGGCAAATTTTTCGTTCATTTTATTTCTCTTTGTTTATTGTCTCCATCAACCAACAACAGAACAGACGAAATTAGACTTGCTATTGGAGTGTATCGTTTAATATTTTTCCTTTTCTATCTTCTTGCCAACAACGCCATTTTCCTTTGTTTGAAAAAAGCTTTTTAATTTTTTCAAACGATCTTTTGCCAGTCTCTAAACTGTAACTCAGCTTAATTATTCTTTTTTCATCTTTTCCATAGTCACAATAAGTAGCAACAACCCAAAGCGAGTTTTCCTTCTCTTACATTGGATTTTTTCATTTTTATTTGATTTAATTTTCTCTTATCATAATTCTTCCGTCATTAGGACACCTTTTCGTGCCGGAAGTCCCGTATTCTTGAATCAACTTGCACTTAGGGCATCTATATCTGTACGTTTTTGCTGCGAATCCTGCGGCAAAAACAAGAGAAATCAAACCCAAAATAAAAACTTTTCTATTCATTTTATCTCCTTTTCACATACAGTCTATCAGTTCTTTGATAGTATTGCTATCACAAAGATTGTTATTTTTCATTAGTCCTTCAAGATATATTTTGAAAGACTTTTTCTGATTTTGAAATTTTTCTAAGTATTTCTTTTGCTTTCTTTCTGCCGACTTTACCTCATACCTTGCCTTCCAGTTTAAGCCATCTGTTTGAGCAGGAATAACAGTTTGCATGAGAATTTTATTATGCAGACAAGTAGGCATAGATATTTCAAATGTATTGCAATATTCTATAGCATACTTTATTTCTTTTGGAGTTTTTACCTGTTCAAATAATGCCTTTTCAACATCTTCTGCCAATCTTGATTTCGACAAGGACAAAGAATATCTAAATCCATATTCGCAATTGCCCAAAAAAACCTTCTGTTCTTCTGAGTTTAATTCATTGTGCAGAGCATGCCCGGTGCCATTTCTACAACTTGGCCTGCCTGCACACTTTTTTCTATGAACTCTTTTAGTTTTATTTTCTCCGTTTACAACACGAAAGCCAGCAGCAAATTCATATGCCTTTTTTGCATTTAATTTATATTTTTCAATTTTATTTATCATAAAATTCACTTCATTGCAATTTGACGTATGAATCTTACCATTACTCCCAAAGAAGAATCAACATCTTTCAGAATAACAAATTTATTGTCTCCGTACATGCTCTTGCCATTTTCCGCACTGAAAGCATTATCTATTCCAATTCCATAAACTTCGATTCCCTTTTTGAGACAATCTTCGCTAACTTTCAGCATATGCTTTCTAGCACTTGGCCCGCCGTAATCATTTCCTTCTGGCAGTCCGTCGCTAATTACAAAGACAATCTTTCTATCATATTCAGAAAAATCCTTGTTGAATAGATTGGCCGCATGAAGAATCGCAAAAGAATCATGGTTTTGTTCTCTTGCTGCCATTTCCATACAAGCCTCCATCCTAGGTTGTCTAGGAGAATAATATTCCCTAAGCGTAACGCCATCACACTCACATTCGGCAGTATGGCCATAGATCGAAACCGTCATTCCCTCCATAGACTTCAAACTTTCTCCCAAAACAATAGCGACCTTTTTTGCCGCCTCAATTCTAGACCGACTTTCAGTGTGGCACCCCATGGAGCCGCTTTCGTCAACAAGTAAACACACAGCAATCTTTTTCTTGCTAACCGTGTCTGTCTTCTGCATAACCCTATCGTCTTTTAGTCTGATTTTGAAAAGGCTGTTCTCGTCAATATCGCCAGTCCTATGTCCATAAGACTGCATACTAGCGATGTTATTGCGAAAACAAAGGCTATTCTTAATTGTTTTTATCTGGACGCTGTTATCTCTCAGAAGATTTTTGTAAGAACTTTCGTGACTTTTTTCTGGTTCAACAGTAATAAGTTCAAATTGAGTTGAAGAACCCAAACCTTCCGCTTCGGCACTTCCTGCAATTTTATCGCCTTCGTCCGAAGATTGATCGGCCAAAGTAGAATCTGTTTGATTCTTTACTTTTTCTCCCAAAAGAGAACTATCACAAACTTTTAAGCCTGATCCACAAGAACTTTTTTCTTCGCCGCCATCGCCACTACAACTCTTAGACTTGAGAATCTTGTAGATTCTCTGAGAAATATCCATGCAAGAATCGAATCTTTCTTCTGCGGAAATTTCATTCTCCATAACTTCGCAGGCGTGTTCTATACAATCATTATAAACATCTGGAACGTCTACAGTATCGCTAGAATTCAATAAATTCCAAGCAATAGCCAATGTGGCGGCATCAATATTTGGATTGTCTACGCTGCCATCAATAAATTCCTGAATTTTTTCTTTGGAATCAGACGATCTTTCTGCATCCGAAGCAATATAAGGCCCGAATCCAGACCAATCTTCAATAATTTTAGATCTGGCGATGGAGGTTTCCACGGCCTCCCAAAGAACAACTGCATTTCTATGCACAGAAGCATCAACGCTTTCTGTGGTTGTCTTGCAGCAATCCCTAAAGCAACGTCCAGAGTTGCATGGACAAGGCAAGGTGCTATTTATTTTCTTGGAGGCAACTCTAGAAATTTTAGCTTTATTGTAAGACTCTACGCTAGTAGTATCTCTAATAGATGAGGCAAGATAGACCTTCCCCGTCATAGAGTCTAAAATTTCTTCTGAGATTTTCTTGTCTTCAACAAGATTATCGGGAGAAAGAAATATCGTATGGGTTGCCGATTCGCTATCGGGAGGCGAATTAACATCTTCTCCATTCGACCAACGAACAACAACTTTGCCCTTGTCTTCATCGCCAAGAATGTTGGCGGAATTTTGAAGTTGGCTCAAAAGTTCTTGGTAAACTTCGTTGACATTCTTCTTTGGCTTCCAGTAATCGCTACCGTAGCCAATTTTGCTCAACCAACCACGCGACCCGCTACCCTTTGAATAAGAATAGTCACGATAGTCGTAGTTGTAATCGTCCCACCACCACTTAGATTTATTAGACTTAGAATCTTCCCTTTTGAATTCCTTGTCCAAATCTTCCAAATAATCTTCTTTGGCTTCCATAATGTTTCTCCTTGAGCCTATAATGTCTCAATCTAGAACTGTTACTTATTTTTAGGCCGCGCCCTTGATTCTCTTGGCGGCAGCACTCATTTTGCCAGCCTTAGAATCAACAGACTCAACCGTTCCGAATTTGCCCTGAATAAGTTGAAGAACTGCGGCCCTTTCACTATTGGTGCCACCATCGGCACTAAACAAATTTGTCATAGTGAAAGTAAGCGATTCAACTCCGTCGATGACAAAATCTTCGGCAACAGCAAGCAACTGTCTAGTAGAGAAACCATCGCTAAACTGACTTCCGATCCCAACACTCTTTTTTCTAATCTGATTGGCGATATCGACTAAAGCCTTCGCCGCCTTCTCAGCAATTCCAGTGCGGGCAATCAAAATATCAACTTCCTTTTCCTTTGGAAGATAAGAAACTTCAACAATGCGCGACCACCTATCTCTCATAGCAATATCCGTAGAAGTGGTTCCGGTATAAACGGCACCTTCGTTCATGGTTGCAAAAAATATAGTCTTGGGGCCGATCTTTATACAATCTCCCTTTTCCTCAAGGTAAGTAAAACCACGGGCGTCGAGCAAAGGAAGAAGGGTATTCAAAATGCTGGGGTGGACGCGATTAATCTCGTCAAGAAGAACAACGTGGCCGCCAGCAGAAATAACCTTATCAAACTGAGATTCGTGCCAAACAATCTTTCCATCTTCAATGGTCTTGTAACCAAACCAATCTCTTGGCTCCTTAAGGTTGGCACAGTCCATAATAATCATTGGACGCTTATGACGAGCGGCAAACTGCATAGCCATTTCGGTCTTGCCTGCACCGTGCGGCCCTCTCAACATTACCTTTTGCGTCTTTTCCTCTGACTTGGCTTCAAGTCTCTTGAAAAGGGACTCAATATCGGGCGTGACATAATAAGTATCATTAACTTCAGGAACAAAAACGCCATTGTTGCAATCAGAAATCTTCATTTTGAATCCCTTTCTTGTTGGTTCTTATCGCGTTACAAAAACACAATTGCTCATCTAGGTTTTGTTTTTCTAAATTTACTGCACGGTGAAATTAAAGTTTATTAAAATTCTAGGAGTGTCTGTGGTTGGATTGCTTCCTGCATGTATTAAATTTCCATTAAATAAAACCATTCTACCTTTTTTAGGCTTAATTCTATATCTTATTTTTAGGCTATTAAAAATTTTTTCTTTGCAAACTTTATCATCAAAAATTATCGTGTCGCCGTCTGTGTCGTTCACATAATACACAGCAGTAATGAATTTAAAATCATTGTTAGAGAAATCAACATGAGGAACCCCAAAATTGTTTTTTGACAATGAAGGCATCGCATAATTAAAATTGGCTTTGATTCTTAGTATCTTTCCTATTTTGTACGGAACACAATCTAGTATTTTTTTAACATAAATGTAGGTTGGGCTTTTTTCAAATATTTCGTGAACAAACTGCGGCGTTTCAACTGAATTTTCGATTTGAGACAAACTATAAATAGCAGGATTTGTTTCTTTTATTTTACTCAAACGATCAGTAGTGTAATTAGAACTTTTTGAATAACGCCAAGGAACCTGCTCTGTTAAAAATTTTTCTATTTCATTTTGAAATTCCACCGGAACAATGTCATCTATAACAGTGACTTCTTCGTCTAATTTTTCAATTATCATCAGATTCCTTTTTAGAAAAAGAAGAAAAATTTATTTCAATTTTTACAATTTCTTCGGCAACATTCTTGAAGTATTCAACTTCAAATTCGCCATTTCCTAAAGAAATTGATCCAACGCATCCATAAGGAAAAACGCCCCAGTTATTTTCAGACAAACTTCTGTCGCAACAAATTGAATACCAAGGTTGTTCTTCGCAAACAATTTTGTCACTAATTCTAGAAATTTCACTTACAGATTTGTCATTTCTATAGTATTTATAGTCAAAAACTCCTGCTTGCCCTGACTCTACCTTAAAAGTCTTTTTGAAAGACTTAAGTTCATTTTCATCTTTATTGCACATCATTGCAATTACTTTTTGAAAATCAAAATTATCCATCACCCCCATATTTTCTGTTTCTTTTTTTGAATACTCCATTGTTAGTTTGTTTATGGTCGATCCATAAACTTTTTCATCTAAATCGGCCTCGCAACTCCACTTTCCTTTTTTGATTTTCTCAAGAACAATTAACTCTTTTTGATTTTTTTCAAAACAAGGATCGCCAACCACAACCAAACCAGAAGTTGTTTCAAAGTTTTTCATGTTCATCCTTAACAATTTTTTTCAAACTTTTCTCTCATTTCCAAAAAATGACCAATAGAAGCGGCACAACCTTCAACCGACATACTAAGAGTTGGCATATTGAAAAAATTCAACTGGCTCTTGGCATAAGTCAAACTTTGCTGATACAACTTATTTTCCATCTTTCTAATGTAATTCATAAAATCAAAGGCATAATTGCAAAAATCAGCATAATTTTCTGGAGTCAGTTTCAAATCGGTAATGTCGGGCTGTTCGCAATTGTTGAAGTCCTTACTAAAATCATTCGCTCTCTTGAAAAGAGAAGTGTTGTTATTGCCAACATTTGTAAAGAAATAACAAAAGATATTTGCGAATATCTCTCTCTGGATGCACAAGTAACCCTGAGCAAGCATTTCTGGATCATACTCCATGTTTTCGTCCATATTCTCGTCGTTCATTTTTAGTCTCCAAAGTGAAAATCAATACGCTTGTAGAAGTGACCGAACCTATTTTGTTTTTACTATAAAAAATTAGGGAGGCGTTAATTTTTAACGCCTCCCTAATAAATTGTTATTTTTTAAGTTAATCAATTTTTTTCTACATCGACAGTATATGCAAATTTTTCTTGCTCTTTTTGAGTGGCTACGCCACGGTCGTAACCATCATGCCAAATCTGTTCAAAATGATCCGGCTTTTTAAGAACAGAACCCACGCCAGAAATAAACCCTTTAAGAGTAGAATACTGGTCTTGAGTCTTCATTTGATACAACTGATATGCCAAGTCATCAGATTGATCTTTTTCAATTTCTTTGCATTTTTCAACAATACTTAATTTTTCATATAGGCTATTAATTCTAAATTGCTGCATCAGAAAAATTTGTGCAACCAAAAATCCACCTAAAACAATCGCTGTCTTCTTCATCTTAAATCCCTTAAATTAAAGGAGTTGTTCCCACCCACACCCTTACAAGCATAATAAAATTCACTCTGATCGTCAAGAGTCTTGCTAAATATTTATTTATTAATTCCATTGAACCAAACATACACGCAAAGTAAGTCTTGACATATCGCACGACCAAACACGATACCCTTTATATTCTAAAAAAGTAATTTTTTCAAACAAATTACTTTTTTTATTTCCCAATAATACAGAAGGAATATTATCATAAAAACAAGAGGCAACTATGCTAAAGCCCATTTCTTTTAGATCTACTTGCAAAGCAATAATTTTCTCTTGTTCAAAAAAAACTGAACAACCACTGACAAATTTGTTTGTTTTTGTTTTTATATTTGTGCATCGCATTTAGTCTTCGGCCTTGTATTTCAATTGAGTCTGAACGCAATCCTTCGCGTCAATATCAGTTCTCACACCTAAATAAACAGGCTGATACAAAGCACCTGACTGTTTTCTGGCATAGAGATACTTGATTTCTACTATGTCTCCAACATTTGGAATTTCAAAATTAATAGGAATGGTTACATTTCCAGCATCGACAACTTTTCTTTTTTCATACAAACTCAAAGCAACACTACGCTTGTTGTTGATTTCTTTGACGATGCAACTACAAGTGCTATAAAATTTATGTTTTAAGTAATCGCCACCACTCGCAGGGCGACCAACATAATAACCAGCAGTTTTTTTCTTGAAAACAATTCCTTCATAATTATTTTTCAAGAAATTCTTATGTGCCTCAATTTTTTCATTTTTTGTCTGATAAATTTCTGAGTTGATTATGTTTTTGCAATTAATTTCTAAAACTAAATCTTTGAGAATTCTGTTTCTTGAAATAAATGGCAAGTCTCGCAAATTTTCTTTTTCATATTCCAAAATATCAAACACATAGAAAAATTCGCCTACGAGTTCTCCATCAATAAGGAAATCTTTATTGATTTTTGTGCCATTCCAAATTTCAGTCGGTATATTTGCTTTCAAGCCCTTGCGATTATAGCCAATTAAGCTTTGATCTTCTTTACCTAAAAGAAATCTATTCCCATCAAATTTCTGTTGGGCAATCCAATTGTCATCACTAATATAGTTATTAACTTCTTCCTCTCCGATAGGATTTAGCAAAACGCACTTGGACTCAATAGGAGTGTCAGGAAGATTTACAGCAACATTGATTTCATTAATGTTTGCATCAACAATATACTTGTAGCCCTTACAGACCTTTTCTTTTATCAATTTATCAAAAATACTTTTTGCTTCAGAAAGATCAGTAGGAGAAGAAGTTTTTGATCCAGAACGCAAAGCACTCCCCCTTCTTCCGTATGAAAAATTTACAACATATCCCTTATCTTGTTCTTCAATAGTAGCGTTATAAACTTTATCGCTACTACCGGCTTTATAATACAAACTGGCGGAATTTGTGACTTTGCTCATATTGAATTCTCCTTTAGGCAGGAGAATTACACAAACACTATTTGTTTTTTAATTTTTTGATCTCAAAATATTTATTAATATCCAACAATTTTGTTTTTGAAAATTTGCCAAAAGCACAATCGCATAGCAACTTGTTGCTTTCTTCTTCACTAAGTATGTCGATTTTAAATCTGTTGCAATATTTTATTAAATAATGAGAATCCTTCAATAAAAATTCTGCTTCTGGCCATCTTTTTTTCATTATTTTAGAAGAATACAAATAAACAAATTTTGCAATTCCTTTTGTATTGGGTGCTTTGCTAATAACTAAATTTTCGAGGTCTTCACATCTGCCTATCATTTTTGAATAGGCATAAGCGTAAACTAAATTATTTAAAATTGCAGGTTCGCCTTCCTGCCATCTGATTTTCAAGATATCTCTGGCGTATAAAAAAGAACTTTTGGCACTTTTTTTATTGTTTTCTCACCTTCTGGCCATCGTTCTTTAATTATATTTTGAACATACAATAATGTATAAACAACGCTTTTTAGAATAAGCGGCTCTGCTTCTGGCCATCTGTTTTTTATACAACGAGAAGTGTAATTCCACGCTACGCGAGCGTCTGATTTTAAGATTGCTTGTTCCGCTTCTGGCCATGTCGAAATAGCAACTTCGTTTTTATAATCGCATATAAAGTGTATGTTTGCTAATGGATTTGAAAGCAGATTATATTCGCCATTCCTCCATCTTCCTTTTATGACATATTTGGCATAATTAATTATTAATGATATGTCTTTTAAAATATATTCTTCTGCTTCCGGCCATCTGCCTTTTATTACATCTATAGCATATTCTACTGATTTTTTTGATTTTTTAATATTTTCTTCTGCTTCTAACCATCTGCCTTGCACAAACTCTTTTGCATAATCAACAGCATAATTGCTATCAACTAATACTTTTTCTGCGTCTGGATATCTTTTGCCTTTAGGCAATTTCTTCAACTCTGCCCAAACATACCAAGGCTGATCCGCAGGCAATTGAGTAGGTGCGGGAGTCGCAAAATTTCCAGAGTAAGAAACCATAATTTAATTCAAATAGTCTATTGTTATCATGCAACACAACAATAGACCTAACTCAATTTGCTATATTGCAAACTTTCTTTAGTTCTTCTATTTTAATTTTTGGTTTAATTAAATTTGTTGTAATTTTTATGTTTGCATGAGTTACAATCAACTCAACATCTAAATCTTTTTTTTGTGCATATATTTTTTCTATATCCTCATGGGAAAAAACAATTTGAACTTTTCTTTTTTTAGACATTCTGTAGCCTGTCTGATAAGGCCATAGCAGCCTCTTCACTTTCAATTCCAGTCCAAATGTCCTTGCCCTTTTCCATCCTACTTTTTATTAATTTTATTCTTTCTAATCTGAGTTTTTCTTCTAAGTTTTTAGCAGAATCTTTATTGAAAGAAACAATTTCTTTTTCTTTCTTTCTTAAATTGTTTATTTTTTGAACTTCGCCATAAGAAATTTTAATTTTTAATTTAGTTAAATAAAAAACAACTCTTTTCTTATTTGTTTGATATAAAGCGTTTTCTTTGTTCCAAAGAATCATTAAATCTTCTGGTGTTTTGCCCTTCCAATTATCTGTCAGAAACTTTCTAAATTTAAGTTTAATTGCTTCGGGAAATTTTATGAATGTTTTTATTTTTTTAGCCAAGCCTAATCTACAAAGTTTCTTTTGTATGGCATTTGTGCTATATGGAAAAACCTTCATTCTGCTAATGTCAAGTGCGGACTTTCCTTCTTCATGCAAAGACTTTAACAAATCTAAGTTTTTCTTAGACCAAGCGGGTCTGTATTCTCTTTTTTTACTTAATCCCAATTCAATCATTTTATTAGAAATAGAATTTTTAGATCTTCCTTTTACAAATTTATTTTTTTTCAATAATTCTATTTCTTCTTTTGTCCATCTTTTAAGAAGAGTTAATTTTAACTTTCTCATCTGTGAAATAACAGCAGATCTTTCTCTACCATTTATTTCAGGAATCTTTCCTCTTTTTATAGATTCTCTTAAGATGGCAAACTCTTCATTTGTCCATTTTTTACTTGTTCTATTAGACATTGTTCCTCCTTGATATTATTCTAATATTATTTTTTGAAAATCGCTTTTACTCCCAACTCTCCATCTTTTAGTATCGACTTCGTGCCTGTTATTGCAATAAGAGCAAATCCTTTTTATGTTTATATTTTTTTTAATCTCCGACTCAGTGGTATTTTTAATCCACTGTCGGCTTCCGTCTTTATATTCCACTAAAAAATGATAACAGTGCGACATAATGCAATTGCATTATAGTATAAATACGGCAGGAGGGACTTGAACCCTCAACCCCCAAATTATGAGTTTGGTGCTACTAACCAGTTGAGCTACTGCCGTGCAATCATTATATCAGGGTCGCAAGTCTTGTCAACATCTTGTTTGATTTTTCTTATTGCATATTTTTCCAAACTTAATTTTCTACTTTTCATTTCGGGAACGATTTTGTTGCGAATCCAATTTCTTCTGCTTCCTTTTACTATCTGATTAGATTCATCTTCCACTACGTAATTAAGAAGTTTATTTCTTTCTACATATTGAACAAATTGTCTTTTGCTATTTAATAAAAAGGGATGATAAACATTGAATTCAGGAAATTTGCTAATTAAATTAAACGGATCGTGATTGGGCTGTCCCCTAAAGCAATTTAGAAGATAACTTTCAACCCAATCATTTAAATGATGAGCCGTAATAATTTCACCGCCTAGTTCAGAATAAAACTTGATTCTTTCTTTTCTACATTCTGATTCTGAATTTATAGCATTTATTTTTTTTGATATTCCATTGATTTTTAAATCTTCACACATTTCATTGAATTTGTGCTGCATCAAATCATTCTGATCCCGCAATCCATGATTTAAATGAATCGGAGTGACAGAATATTTTTTATTTAAGAGCCAAATAAATGCAGCAACAGAATCAACACCCATAGAAACAGCAACATAATAATGCTGTTTTTTAGACAGTATCTGCTTTATTATTTTTATCATCTAAAATTTCTAAATACTTATAAAGAGCATCGACTGCCTTTTCAATGCTTTCGTACTTTATTCCTATTGCTCTCATCATAAAAAGACCAACTTCCATCCTCGTCACAAAACACATATTGCTCTTTTATTGTTTTCACGCAGACCTCTTTGTGTAAAAACTAGCATTATAATTACCAAACAAGTCAATATCAACAACCAACCGGCTTTCTTCTTTTAATTTCTTTTTTATATTTTTTATACCCTAAATATTTTTTCAAACTTTCATTTTTGGGGTCGTTAATCCCATTCATAACTACCATATTATGCATTTCTTCTGGAAGTCTTGCTTTGATAATATTTTTAGCGTACTGATATGCATAAAAAATATTCTTTGCAATAAAAAGTTCTGCTTCTGGCCATCTTCCTTTTATAATTTCTTTAGCATATTGATATGCAAATGCTGGTTCTTTTGAAATTAATTCTTCTGCTTCTAGCCATCTGCCTTGTATTACTTTTTTTGCATATTCAAAAGAAATCTTGGGATTACTCACAATAATTTTTTCTGCTTCCGGCCATCTGCCTTTAATTATTTCTTTCGCGTAAGCAATAACAGGAAAATCCGTATTGTAGTATTCTGGATCGTAATTGATAATATTTTCTTCTGCTTCTGGCCACCTTCCTTTTATATAATCTTTGGCATATTCAAATGCGTTTCTTGGATTTTTCATAATAATATGCTCTGCTTCTGGCCATCTTGACTTCTTAAAGTCTTGAACATACCTAAAAGCAACTTCTTCTGGCGATTCGTAGTTGTTATTGCCAGGATTTTTTTCTAAACACAAAACAATATTATTTTCTATTCCTTCACTTGAAATTTTCTTGTTTTTCAAAAACTCTAAATACGAATGTATTTTGCTGTATGAGTTTAGAAAATAAGACTCTCCTTCAACCCACCTATTTTTGATAATATTTTTGTAGTATTCACTTGCCTCAAAGCTCTTTGCGATTTCAATCTCTGCTTCCGGCCATCTGCCTTTAATGACCTCAAGGCAATAATTGGCGGCACATGATGGATCTTTAATAATAACATGTTCTGCTTCCGGCCACCTTCCTTTAATAAACTTTTCTGCATATATCAGACAAGTTTTAGGATCGTTTTGCTTTATAATTTCGCTTTCTATAAAGTCATTTCTTCCTTTAGGAATTATGGTAATTTCATATGAGTAGTGGTGAAGTTTGATTTGCATTTTATTTCGCCTTGCTATTTCCAAAAACAACACACCAATAAACTTCCCCAATAGAAGGAGAAGAAATTCCAATTCCTATCTCGTCATACTGAGGGGTCAGTATCGCTTTTCTATGACCATCACTTCTCATCCATCCATCAACAATTATTTTTGTATTGTACGCTAATTTTGGAGGAGCCTTGCCAGCAGCAACTATTTCACTTCCCAAATTAAAATTTGAATTTATTTCAAATCTCTTTTGCTCTGGATAGACTTTCATTTCAAACGCTTTTTCAAAATCACAATATCCAGAATTTACAATTCTGTGTAGCGGGTGATGATTACATATTTTATATTGCTCTAAATCTTTTGGCTGCTCTCCTTCAAGGTGAGTCATAATATGATTTTTAGCCATCCAATCAGAATGGTATTGAGCGGCTTTTGCTAAATTTTTATTTAGACTAAGCTTTTGTAAATTGTTTGTTGATCTAATATTATTTAGTCTAAAAAATACTTCCGAATAAAGTTCTTTTCCAAAAGAATTTTGCGAAACAAAAAGTAATATTACCAATAAAAATTTATACATGCTTGCTTACCTTTTTGCATTCTTTTATTATTTTCTTTTCATCGACTTCGATATAATCAACATTATCCCAAGCCTGTTCAAATCTAAAGCCTCTACTTTCGGACTCTTCAATATGTTTCTTTTTATATCTTGGATTTATCCAACGAAAACAATTTTTGTTTTTATAGTTGCAACAACTTATCTCATAGATTCTTTGATTATTTGAGTCATAAATTATTTGAGCACATCCATTTTTTCTGTTAGAGTTGAGAGTAAAAGCAAATTCTCCGTAACAACTCCATCCAAAGTTGGCACCATCGTTAATTTCATAGTTGATGGCCTTCATAAAATCTTCTATCTTAGGCATGATTTACCTCCTAAAAAAAATTGAAGAAAAAGATAAACCTATGGCAAATCCGCAAAGGGTCGAACTCATTATAGCACATGCGTATTCTAAACTATTGACTTCCATAAAACCTCCATGTTGATCTAAAAATGACCTAAATAAATCCTGTTATTTTTTTGTTTCTTCAAAATCTAAATTATTAATATTATTAATTATAAATATTGCGAATGATAAAAATTAATCTTGAAAAATATTACGATATTGTCTCTAATTTAGATTTTGAAGAAATAAAAAAAAATAAAAAAAAATTAATTAATTTAATTAAAAATAAAAATTTTAAAGAAAAATTATCAAGAAATCCCAAGCATTGTTTTTATTATTGTAAATATATTTATGAAAAAAGATGCATAGATTTAGAAGAGTATTTCTTAAGAGACTCAACTGAGGCTTTAAATTATTCTGTCTATGTTTTAAATGAAGAGTTACCAGAAACTCTTCATAATTTTATGATAGCTAAAAGCTTAGAAGACGATAATTCTGCAAAACAATATTTTGTTTATTGGGGCAGTTTAAAAAATAAAAATCTTGGAGTTTGGGGCAATTACAAATAATCTGGTTTTCTAACTAGCGTTCACAAAAACTGTCCAATATGAGCCTGTAGTCATCATATTTTTTAAACCCTGTCAAAAATCCACTGTTATGAGTAAAGTAAGACATTTCATTGTGCTTAAATCTTAAAGAATCTGTATTTATGCTAACCATTCTAAATCCTTCTTGCCTAGAGTCTACAGTTAGAATAACTTCTGGATTTAAGCCGTTTATTTTTGAATATATTTTTGTAGGAAGTTGATCGTACTTAATCCCCTCTGGGAGTGTGCATTTAGTGACATCAAGTATTTTTATTTCTCTATATTCAAAGAAATTAGACTTCTCTAAAAGACCTATCATAAAATCCATATTTTCTATTTGATCGCATATTTCTCGACCAATTTCTTTCATAATAACAAGCATAGGGCCATCAACTTTGCCTTCTATCTTTGAAAACAGACTAATCATGGCAAAGTTTAAGGGAGAAAAAACACAATCTATATTTTCTTGCGGCATAGAAACAAATTCTGCGGCTTTTATTGGCCCATAACTATCGAAAATTTCTAAAAATCTCAATTGAGGCATATATTGACGATAATTATTCGCATAGAAATAGTCTAAAATCATAGTGAAAGAACAAATCTCTTGTTCAATTTGATGATGGTCAAAATTATGAAGATTGGGTTCAAATCTTCTTCCTTGATCCAAGACCCAGCAATCCTTATCTTTTAAATCCTCTTCAGTATAAGAAAGCCTAAACAACTCAGAGTTATCAAGTTTGTAAGCACAAACACACGCCGCCAAAAAATCATCTTGATGTGCTTTTCCATTGTGAGCAATTATTTTAATCATACTTTTCTCCTAAGCATAGAATTGACCAATTATCTTTTGTTTTTTCAAAAAATTCATGTAGTAACTTGCAATCTCGTCTTGGACAATTGCGTTGGAAATCATTATGTTATGAAGACTTTCTGGAATACTTCTTGTTTTTATGAAATACATCCAAATCATTGCTGGACCTGCTTGTTTTTCTAAAAACTTCTCATAAGCAAAATCTCTTCTAAATTTATATTTTTTTGCTGGTTGTCCAAAAGATCTTAATAAAGAATAAATTAAAAATAAAAATATGAAATATGAGATAATCATAAATATAAAAAATAAACAAAATATTAAAAACATTACAATATAATTTTTCATAATCTAAAATACTGCTTTATCTCCTCTGCTATGTTGGATTCCGGCTTTGCAAATTTAAGATTGCTTATTTTAAATAAGTGCCCAAGTCCACAATCTTCAAATATTTTTTTCAATTTTGTGTCTTTGGATATGTCAGAATTCAATAATATTTCTAAAGAATCTAAGCCCAAATATTCAAAGTCCTCCCTACTTCCTCTAAGAGCTTTTTTCAAATTATAGAACTCTGGCGTTCCTGACATCGTTATAAATTTAAAACTTCTTATTACAGCAAAGTCTTTTTCACTAGAAATTAATAAATATCCAAATTTATTTGAATAATAATTAAACTCTAGCAAATAGGAAGGCCCAGATTTTCCAACAACTATTGGATTCATCAGAGATCTTCCTAAGCAATCAAAAATATACCCTAATGGACTTATGCCCAATCTTTCTATCATTCTATTTACTGCATGCTCTTGAATATACACAGGCAAGGAGTTTTTATTATCAATTGTATTTTCTGAAATAAATATCGGCTTTAAGCCAGAAAAATCATAGCCATAGCACTTATAGGCTTTTCTTGAATTTCCATCTATAGTAAGAGTGGCTTCTATGGGGTTGAAATATTTTACGTTTATTATTGGGTATCTTTTGCCTTTGTTTTCTCCTGCACTAAAGGTTGGATATAAAGATTTTTCTTGAAGACTAAAATGGCCCAAAACCTCGGCGGCAGCAACAGACGCCAAATGCTCCATATATTTTGGATTTATTATTTCTAAAGCTTTATTGAGTTCTTCAAAAATAATTTGTGAATTGTTTAGTGCAGATATTAGAACTTGTTTGTTTTTATTGCTAAATCTTTTCTCTCTAGCAGAGATTGCTTTTTCTTTTCTTGTGGTTTCATTTAAAAAATTGTTTGTATCCAAGCAAATCCCGCCAAACGCAGCGTTTAGTGCGTGAAGACCAAACACATTTGATATCGGCAGCTTTTCTTGATTTACTGGTATGCAAGAGGTGTTTAGAGAATGTCTTATTGATTCTTGTATGTCATTTATTTCCGGATAGTCTTTGGTTTCGTCTATGTTTATAGATATTTGTGGCCAAGATAAGTTGTGAATAAATTCTTTTATGTTTACTGGAAGATTTACGAAGTATTCAAAACAGCCAATAAATTTCAAAAGGCTATTATAGAAGTCTCTTCTTTTAGATAGCGATTTTGTGTTTTGAGCAATTTTCTTTTGCTCTTTTCGCTTTTTTCGTATTTGTTTTTTACGATTCATGTCCCTATGAATCCTTTGCGGTAAAACTACACGGCTTTTCTTCTCGATTGCAAATCTTTTAAGAATTCCACTTTTACCCTATAGTCTCTCAACACACTGTTTAATATTTGTTTTGGCAAGAGTCTTGATGCTCTACTCACAGTTATCATAAATCTTCCAACTTTGGGATGAATTACATAAACTTTATTTTCGTTTGTTCCTTCTTCCCAAGAGTCGAATTGGGCGACATCGCCAGAATTGTCAGTCCAATCTGCCTTCTTAAGTAGGTTTATTAATTCCTTACCGTTTCTTGCATTACCCTCATTAAGAGTTCTATTTTTAAGCCATTCAAAAAATGTTTTCATATATTTTAATCTATAAACAGTCTAAATTATATATGCATGAAAATCACAACTGAGCGAGATTGATGTTGCATCATAGTTGCTTTGAAGAGCAAAGTAAACCAAAATTATTTAAAAAAAATGGCATTTCGTATTCTCGCACCTAAGAAATGGTGAAAATTAAGTGGTCATAGAGTTATATCACCTTTTGTCGCTGACACCATTCTTCTTCGCAATTAATTAATTAAAAAAATAAATGACAAAAGGCAATAAAAATACCAAAATAATTTAGTGTTGTGTATAAAAAAAATCCTAGCGAATAATCGCTAGGATTTTAAAAATATTAATTTTTAATTTTTATTACTTCCAACGATTTGACAAAGCAAAAAAAGTAGGAGCCCACAATCCTACAAATATTCCAAATCGCTCACCGTGTCCAACATCCGGGTCTTTACTCAAAAACCAAATTGCTATGCTGGCAGCAATGCTAACAAAACCAGCATAAAAACAAACTTTGCCAATAACTTTCTCATCCATAAATAAATCCTAAAAGAAGGTAAACTGAACACTGAACTCAATTGTACTAAATTTCACAACAATGTCAATTTAATTAAACCAATCTGGTCTTAATTTGCGTATTTTATTATTAAATTTTGGACAATAACAACTGCTGTCTTTTCTTGTGTAATTTGACAACGCTCTGCCTATCTTTGTTTTTTGCGATGGCTTTTTATCTCCTTTTGTAGCAATATTAAATAATTCTTTCTTTTTCATATTGGCAAATTCAGATCGACTAATAAACCAATTCGGAGCAAGTTTTCTAATTTGTTTATCAAATTTCGGACAATATGAAGCAGAACCTTTATTTGTATACGCACATAATCTATAGCCTAATTTTGATTTTTTTTGATTGGGTCTATCTGCTCCTGCTTTTGCCAATTTTATCAAAGATTCTTTGTTGCCATCAGAACTTTGAGTCGGAGACACAAACCAATTCGGAGCAAGTTTTCTAATTTGCTTATCAAAAACAGGATAGTAAGAAGCATTTGATTTAGATGTGTAATTAAATAAAGCTCGGCCTAATTTTGTTTTCCAACTAGGCTTTTCTTTTTTATTTTTAGCCAATTCTAATAATTCTTTTTTTTGCTGCCCCACAGGATCAAACCAACTAGGGGCAATTTTTCTTATTTGCTTGTTGAATTTTGGACAGTAGGTTCCTGAGCCTTTGCATGTGTAATTGGTCAATGCTTGACCCAACTTTCTTTCAATTGAATTTTTTGATTCTTTACTTGGTCTTAATTCTTTTTTTATAGCCATAGCAAGTAAAATTTTTTGGTTTGAAATGACTGTATTTTCAAACCAACTTGGAGCAAGTTTTCTAATTTGTTTATCAAATTTTGGACAATAACTTCCTGAGCATTTTCTTGTATAATTACATAGGGCATTTCCTAGTTTTCGCTCCGTCAAATTATTAGACTCTTTATTTGGTCTTGATTCTTTTTTTATAGCCCTATCAATTAATATTTCTTTATTGGCTTCAGCGGTATTTTCTTTGCTGAAGTTAAATAACTCGCACAAAGATTTATAGTTTGTATTTATATCACTTATCATTTCTTGAACCAATCCGGTCTGAGTTTTTTTATTTGTTCGGTAAAAACAGGATCATAAGTTTTATTTTTTTTACTTGTGTAAGTTGTTAAACTTTTTGAAATTTTTAATTTCCAATGTGGTCTATCTTCTCCATTTTTTGCCATTTGTAATAATAATTTTTTATTTTTATTTGCTTTATCTGACGAGGTTATAAACCAATCTGGTCTGAGTTCTCTTATTTTTTTATCAAAAATAGCATCGTAACAAATTTTTGATTTTAATGTATAACTGCTTAAGGCTCTTCCTAATTTTGATTTCCAATGCGGTCTATCTTCTCCATTTTTTGCCATTTGTAATAATAATTTTTTATTAATATCAGTAGTAGTTTCTTTGCTAAAATTAAATAGTTTACAAATTGCATCATAATTTGAATCTATTTTACTTATCATTTTTTGAACCAATCCGGTCTGAGTTTGCGAATGGTTTTAGAAAATTCAGGATCGTAAGTTCCAGAGTATTTTCCAACATAGTTACACAAGCAACTTCCTAGAGAAGAACTATAAGGTCTTTTTGCTCCGCTTTTTGCAATTTTTAATAATTCTTTCTTTTTGGCATTGGCAATCTCAGATCGACTAACAAACCAATCCGGCCTAAGTTTTTTTAAAGTCTTTTTAAATTCACAATTGCTAGGTCTTCTTATGTAGGAATAAAAAAGAATTCCCATTTTTGTTTTTTGATTTGGCCTGCTGGCTCCACTCTTGGCAAGTTCCAATAGTTTTTCTCTGTTGATTTGAGCCTTAGTTACAAACCAATCTGGCCTTAATCTTTTGATTTCCTTAGTAAAGGAATCATTTAGCATTCTTTTCTTTGTTGTTCTTTCTCCAAGAAACTTACCCAAATCTGTGTTGTATTTTGGTCTTGGCTTGCCGCTTTTTGCCAATTCTAGCAATTTATTCTTTTTCATATTAGCCCTTTCGGTCTGAGGAACAAACCAATCTGGCCTTATTTCTCTTATTTTTTTGGCGAACTCAGGATCATAAGAGCCTCTTTGACTTTTGTTTGTATAAGTTCCTAAAGAAGCCCCTAAAGGATGGCCTCCTTTATTTGGCCTAGACTCTCCATTTTTTGCCATATCCAATAACTTCTCTTTTTTTTGCTGCACTATGTCGTATTGAGTAACAAACCAATCGGGCCTGATTCTTTTTATATTTTGAGTAAAACCCTTATCGTAGCAATCAGAATTTATGTAGGTGTAACTGTAGAGTTTGCTTCCAATAGATGTCTTAATATTTGGCTTTTTATCACCCTTTTTTGCAATATCAATTAGTAATTTTTTACTTTCTTCAATAGAAACTTTCATTCCCAAAAAGTCATACCAACTGCTCCAATCTTTTTTATAAAAAATATCTGGGCAGCGGGGCCAGTTGTGCTTAATATTTTTTTTATATTGTTTCTTTGAAAGAAATTTAAAGGCCACAACTTGTTTTTTGCAATCTTCAAAAGAAAGAAACTTAGGCTCCTTCTTGCCTAAAAAATCATACCAGCCACTCCAATGTGGCTTATAAAGCCTATCTGGATCGCTGGGCCAGTTGGGCTTTTTATTTTTTCTATACTCTTTGATGCTTTTGAATTTGTATTTTCTAACTTGTTCTCTACATTCCTTAAAAGAAAGAAATTTGCCAAATTCAAATAATTTACATAGCGACTTGTAACTTGTTATTATGCTGCTTATCATTTTAACACCTACGCTGCGTAATCTATTGCAATTTTATTTGTTATCTTTGAATTTTTTGTAAAGAACGCATACCCAGAAGGAAGCAATTTGTTGAAAAAAGCGACCTTTCTATTTAGTTCAACTAAGGAAATGTCAAGTCTTTCTGCAACATCCTTTTTACTTGGAGTGCTCGCATTATTTTTCTCAGCAACTTCGTTGTAGCACTTGTGAAAATTTGCAAGATCCCCAACAGTTTTTCTAATAATTTTTTCGTGGCTTTTATTGTTTTCTTGAATACTAAATCCGACTTCTATAGGTAAAAATTTTCTAATATTATTTGCAATTTCCATTTGCTGGCTCTTGTTCCAGAATATGTTGCCAACTATTTCTTTGAATTTAGCAAACTCTCTTTTGCCTAAATTGCCGCACCAAAAATTACCTCCAAGTCCATAATTTTCAACAAGAATATCAAATCCATTTTTTCTAATTTCAGCAACATCAATATTTTTTTGTCTCAAAGCCTCTGATCTGGCTTTCAACAAGAATATCTTAAGTCCAGCAATTATATTGTCTTTTTCTGTTAACTTTATTCCCTTGCTGGTTTCTACTTTTACTACGTCTTCAAATTCATAAGAAGTGATAACCGTATTGATGATTCTATTTACAGTCTCCTCGTCAAAAGAAGATTCTACGGACAAAGAATCTATCATTTCTTTTTTTATCTTCTCAAAATCATCGCCAAAAACATCGGCAAGTCTAATTCCTTCTGATTTAGTTTTTTTAGAAGACTTGGATGCAGGTCTTTTGTCAGAAGAACACTTGGGCAGTTCTGGCAGTATAATTGGACACAACAAGTCATCAATTATCATCAAACTAAGCATGGCATTTACTCTGTCCATTAAAAATTCTCTTTTAGACAGAGAATCTAATAGACCTTTGAATTTTTTAATATAATAAATTATACCAACAGTTTCTTTCTGTTCAAATTTTCTAAACAATCTGCCCAAAGTCTGCACTGCCAATGTAGGCGAGCCTAATTCAATAGAAGCGTTATGAAGCCTGCTGCAAGGACACCAATCAGTTCCTTCCCTGCCAAGCATACAGGTTATTACAATTCTAATTTTAGAATTGTTTTCTTCGTCGTATCTCTCTTTTGGTTCTTTAAGTAAGATTGATTTATTTTTATCTTGAGTACTTTCTGGCACTAAGTCCAAGATTGTTTCATCGGGATTCAAACCTTCTTCTTCGACCATTCTACTCAATTTTCTCATTAATTTTTCCAGCGTTGGGTCTTGATTTTTTCTCCATTTTCCAACAACTGTAGGTACAACAACCAAATGACGCTCTGATCGTAGTTCTTTTCTTATATTCTCGACAATTTGATGTATGGGATCGTCGTCATATTCTTCAAAATTAATAAATACCTCTTCAATTCCTAAAGTTTCAAAATGCTTTAAGAATTCAAGTTCGTACCTATCAAACTTATCTAAATACTCACTTTTTACAATAATTCCTTGATCGCCTCTAAAAAATGTGGCTGTTGTCAAACCAACCCTACTATTGTTCTTGTCGGCCTTATCAATAATTTTGTATAAAACTTCGCCTAACTGGTTGTAGTCTTTAATTACTTCATCTTCTTTGGCATCAATTTCTCCACCCTTAATATGATGGGCTTCATCAACATAAAAAGCAGTATTCTTTACTGCTAAGTCAAACTTTCCATCCGCAATAATTCTTCTCATTGCAGTATTAAATGCTTGGTGTGTGCAAACCACCATGCCTTGAGAGCCGTCTACAACATATTCATCTTCATGCTTGAAATCAGAAAAATTTGCTTTTCTAAGCATGAAGTTTATCAACATATCAACTTTACTAGGAGAATTTTCGCAAAAATTATTAGCAGAACATAAGTTCACAGTTCCCAAGTTAGGAACACAAAATTTTCCGCTAATTGCAAATCCATCGCCAATATGCGATTGAGGAACAATAAAGATTGTTTTTCTAGAATTTTTAATTGTATCGTAAAGAGCCAAGACTATAGAAAGAGTAGTTTTTCCACTGCCACAAAAAGCTTTTATTAGAAATAAATTAGAATTATAAAGTTTTTCAAAAGCTTTAGTTTGCCAGTATCTTAGAATTCTTTCTGTAACTGGTCGCTTTGTTCTCTTGAGCTTAACGGACTTTGATTTCTCTGGTCTTTTGCCAAGCCTTCTAGAAGGAAACTTGTAAGATGTGTGACTAAACATAGAGTTCGATTCCCTTCTTATAATGATGTTTCTTCAAAATCATCACACCAAATTTCAAAATCAGCAAATAACTTATCTAATTTGTGTTCCGGCGGAAGAAAGCCCTTGTAGAAGATATAACTCTTCATAAGGGTCTTGGCGGTTTGATATCCATAACTTGGAATTACAATATCAGAATTTTCAATCTCTTTCCAAGACTTTGTTTCTTTGCTTTTGTTCCAATCTTTGTATTTCGCCGGTATCTCTTTGTACAAAAGGCCTTCCAACAAAACTGTAGTGTCTAAGAACTCTCCAAGTCCCGATCTTGGATTTGTTTCCATAACATTACAAATAACTAAAGTATCTTGAACACAAGCGTCCAATGTGTTTTTTAAAGTCTTTAAGGCCGGTAACTTATCTCCAAAATGAGTCGAATCTAAATAAACCAGTGCGGGATCGAATTGTCTAGTTGATAAAAGAACATTCCAATCTCCATCGTGCCATAAAGCGTTTGGATGATTTTTTTTATTGGCCTTAATGTAAGTTTTGCTATTGTCTATTCCAACAAATTGATAGGGACTAAGCAAATCAGCAATAACCATTTGGTTAATTTCGCTACTAGGGCTTTTATCTTGAATGTTGGCAAGAGTAAGATATTGTTTATTATCTGGTATCCTCTTGTTTCCAGTTATCAATCTATACAGCCTAATATTCAATTCTCTAGCCATAAACTTATGGATAGATTCAGAATATTTTGGCTGATGAGATACTGTCATGTTTGCCATGAGCATCCCTGCTCTTTCTATGGTTTAGTCAGTCACTCTTTTTACGCTTAGTTGCCGCCGCTCTCACACCGGCAATAACTCTATCCGGCGTAGATCTAATTTCTAAAGCCCTCGTAACGGCATAAGTTTTAAGAGCTCGGGTCGCATTCGCTTTGTGGGCAGGGGTTTTTGCATTCAAAATTCTGCCTACAACTTCATTCAAAGTATAAATTTTCATGGCTTCTCCTTTTTTTGTTGCCGGTTCATCCCACAAAGACTATAGATTCACAACAATAGAATGTAAAGCGTAATTTAATTTTTATTTATTAGTTCTTTTATATTCGCTACAGTCATAGAGTCATCAAACATTTCTAACATATTCCTAAATACCACTTCTAACTTTTTAACATAAGTAAAATATTCTTCAACTACGCACTTGGCATCATAAGAATAAGGCTCCAGATCAGACATCCCAAAAACAATCATTCTGTTGTGAAGTTCTTCTGGAAGTTTTCTATTTATAATTGCTGCGTACTGCATTAAATAAAGGGGCTCTTTTTTAAATTCTTCTTCTGCCTCTTCCCATCTTTCTTTGGGCAAAAAGCGCTCCATATATTTTAATGCTATTTTTGGATCTTTTGCAATAAAACCTTCTGCTTCTTTCCATCTTGCCCCCAGCACAGATGTGGCATACTTCAAGGCAAAAAAGGGTTCTTGCATAATGTTTGATTCTGCTTCCTCCCACCTTTTTTTAAGAACACTAATCGCATAGTCTGTGGCAGCAGAAGCGTTTTGTAAAATCACTTTTTCTGCTTCTGGCCATCTGCTCATTAAGAAGGAGTTCGCGTAAACAAAACAACACTTTGGATTTTCCAGTATTAGAGCCTCAAGCTCAGGCACTCTTCTTTTCTTTCTAAGTCTTTGAGCCGCCCTCAATGCGGCAATTGGAGTTTTAATTCCTTTTTCTTTTAGATTATATCTAGCCATATTAATCCCTTTAAAATCGCATCAGAATTATAATAGACCAACTTAGTTTTGTTTTATAAAACTAAAGTACTTTTTTACAAATTTATCATTTGGATTTTCAATTGCAAAAGATAGCATTTTATTATGTAGATTTTCCGGGAGTTTGTCTTTTATCACATTTTGTGCATAATAGAATAAAAATTCTATATTTTTTGAAATCTCTTTTTCTCCAAGTTCAAATCTTTCTCTTAAAATCATTTCTGCGTATTTATAGGCGTGGTAATAATCTTTTGCAATACAAGATTCTGCTTCTGGCCATCTATTTCCTAGAATGTCTCGGGCATAATAGTATGCATATTGCGGATCTTTAGAAATAAGCTTTTCTGCTTCTAAAAATCTGCCTTTTAGTATCGTCAAGGCGTATCTCAAAGAATATTCGCAATCTTTTGAAATTACATGCTCTGCTTCTGGCCATCTTTCTTTTATGATATTGAGTGCATATTCATATGCCCATCTAGAATCAGACAGCACCATTTTCTCGCCAGCGAAAAATCTTTTATTTGTATTTTTTGCATAAGTGTAGCAAGACTCAGGACTCCTTAGAGCCAATTTCAATGTTTGTTTTTCGATTCCTTCCGAATTTAAAATTGAATTATTTTTTTTATTCATTTTTAAAATTCTTGACAATTTCGGTTATTTTTTTATTTTTACTAAATCTTTTTAGTATGTTGTATACAATTTGATCACACTCCGATAATTCTTCTAATTTTTTATACTCTAAGTATTCCACTTCTACAGTAAGGCTGTTCGGGCATCCTTCGTATCTCACAATAAATATATCTTCAAATTCTTTGCATAATTTAAAATATTTGGATGCGCTTTTCTGATTTGTTGGATTTTTAATAGCTTCGGCAATTATCATGTTATGAATTTTTTCTGGAAACTTTCGCTTTGATATGTTTTTTGCGTATAAGTAAGCATAGGCTAAATCTTTTATAAAAATTATCTCTAGATAATCCGGTATTCTTCCTGTTATTTCTCCGTATTCATAAAGACTTTCTGGGTTGGATATTAATCTTTCTATTTTTTTAGGCAAATCAATGTCTAAGGCATACAAATGCCCAGCATATCTAACAATAAAATCTTGTTTGATTTCATAAGAAACATCATCGCACTTTACAATGGCACTTTCTACGTTTTTTGGAAGTCTAGACCCCAATAAAGAAGCGTAATCCAAAGCGGCATCAAAGCTTTTCCCAAAAACTTTTTCGTATTTTTTAGGAAAAGCTTTCATCGCCTTTGCGTATTTTAAAGCCTCAACAGGATCAGTTGCTATTTTAGGCAATTCTTTAGTCATAATTTACTTCAATTTTTCAAAATACATTTTTAACCAATAATTGTTAGGCTTTTCTGCATATTTCATAATCAAATAATTGTGCAATGCATCTGGGAGTTTGCCCTTTATTTTTGAAAGAGCATACTGGACAACAAATTCACCCTTCTTGTCTTTCAAGAAGACTTTTTCTTGTTCTTCTGTTAGGTCAATTTCAAACGCGCGGCAATAATCGACTAGATACCTGTAATTTTTCATAACCTTAGTTTCCAACGAAATAGGCAGACGCTTGTTGGAAACATTTATCGCGTAAACGCAAGCGAACTTTGAAGACCCAGAAAATATAAATTCTTCTAGAGTATTTCCAAGAACAACACCAGTGAATCTACAATGCTTATATGCTTCTTCGGCAGATTCAAAATGAGTTATTGGAACTTCATCCTGCCAACTCATTCTGTAGCAGCATTCTCCCAACGCAGAATTACTTGTGTATTTAATGCGTAATTCTATTAGGTCTTCGGACTTGGAGTACGAATCCAAATAAACTCTTGTGTTTTTGGCGAGTTCAAAATTACTATCGCCCTTGGATACATATATGTTTTTATACAGAATCAATGGCTTTCTTTTGCTAAATTTTTCGCAAAAGGCCAGATAATTTATTGTTGGATTCATATTTATCTCCTATACGATGGAGATAAGATCCAAAAGACAGACTGTTACAGTTGATCTATAACTTCTTTTATTGTTGATTTCTCGCCATAAAAAACCGCTATCTTAGCCAACTGTTTTTTAATGATTTTCAGGTAATTAAAATAACTTTTGAAGACCAGTTCATCTTTTTTATTTAGATAATTAGCTAAAATGAAATTATGCATTTCTTCTGGGAGTCTGCATCCTATTGCATGAGCGTATTCGACCAAAGAGCCAAATTTTTTATTTTCAAAAGCATCTTGCAATAATTTTTTTTCATATTTTTCATCTAATCTTTTATCTGTTGCTGCGGCATATAGCACAAGAGTGTTTGCGTGTAAATTTTCTAAAAAATTTTCTTCTAGGCTTTTAGAGAAACAACAATTATATTGTTTAATATATCTTATAAAAGAATCCAAATAGTTTCTTTGATTAGTGGGAGATAAACTCTTAATATTTGGATCGCAATATTCTTTGAATATTAATTTTTCTGTCTCGGGGAACAGTCTTTGAAATTTTAAATTAAGTGAATAATCAATCGCTATTTTTGAGTTTTTAATAAAAACTTTTTCGTGTTCTTCACTTAGAATTATTCTTTTTCTTCTTGCATATTTATAAGCATAAAAGGGGTCTGTTTTATATTTTGGTAGTTTGGGCATCTGTAATTCTTTGGGCGTTGTTGTCAAAAACCTGAGATACCTTACTTAAGGAAATTGTTAAAATATAAGATTCGGCCTCTTCTTTTGATTTAATATTATTTTCTATGAGTTTAGATATCTCACGGATAATTTTGTCTTGTGAAATTGGATTTGATAAAGAGAAACAAATCATAAAACTCCTTATAAAATATTTAAAATAATTATACTAAAATATCTTATGCTAGTCAACTGTGATTGTATTAAATATTTAAAAAAAATCAAAACAAATTCTATAGATTTAATTTTAACAGACCCTCCTTATTTCATAGGCTTTGATGGAGGAAAAGGATGGGACTCCAAGTGGAAAAATGAAAAAGAATATCTAGATTGGTGTAGAATATGGACTACAGAGTGTTTTAGAGTATTAAAAAATAATAGAATTTTTGCTGTATTTGGGACACTAAAAACAGATACTTTTCTAAGGTATAAATTAGAAATATTAAATAACATAAATAATTTTTTCAGTCAAAATGAAATTATTTGGTCTTATAATTGGGGCGGAAGATCGAAAGAAAATTTCGCAAGAAAACATGAATATATTTGGTGCTATTCTAAGGGAAAAAAGTTCTTATTTAATTCAGACGAAATAAGAATTGAAAGAAAGCAAAAAATAAACATACGAACAGGAGAAGAATTTGAAAAAGGAACGATTCCAACTTGCGTATGGGAAAAAAATAACCACACTTGTAGTAAAGAGTATATAAATTGGCACCCAACACAAAAGCCCCTTTCTATTTTAGAAAGAATTATAAAAGCATATACAAACAAAAATGGAAAGGTTTTAGACATTTTTAGCGGCTCTGGGTCTACTATGATTGCTTGCAAAAACACGGACAGAGAGTTCTGTGGGTGCGAACTTTCAAAAGAATATTATAAAAAATCATTGAAAAGACTAGCAGATTACTGATTTTCTTTTAATGGCAAAATTATTGCTTTTTCTAAACCTTTTTGATTTACAGAAAAAGTGAAATTGTTATCTTCAAATGCGCAATCTAAGTAATCTTCTAAAACCATTTTTCTCAAGGCGTTACTTAGCACTCTCGCGTTTATTGCTTCGCAAATCTTAATCATTTCCTCTCTAGAAATCTCTACCTTATCGCCAATTATTTCGGCTATTATTAGTTTAGACTCAGGAAAAGAAATAAAAGAATCAATTTTTTTCAAAACTGTTTCTTCGTCTTCTGCTACTATTTTACCAACAGGATCTTTAAATTTATTGAATACAAATGTTCTTATTGTTTCTACAAATTGATCTATATCTGTTATTTTATGCATGAACATAGATTTACTCTTTTTTTTATACATCTCGTTCGCCTTCATAGATATGCTTAATAACAGGAAACCTCAGACTTATTCCGCCATTCTGATTTTCTGATTCTGCGAAGTATTGAACAGTTATAATTTTTCCAATAATATCTTCTGGGTGATTGTGGAAAAATTTTCTTTGTTCAATTGTAAATCCACTGCCGACTCTGACTATGTTGTTCTTATGTTCTATCATAACACAAGACAACATGACCTCTTCTTTTTCTTTGTTGTTGTAAACATAACGAAATGGACCCATTTCGCAATCAATTACTTTATACTCAGCATCAAAAAAAGACTTGTACTTAATAAGATCTTTAGAACGCTTGCCTTTGTACTCAGAATTTTTTCTTAGAATCAAACCTTCCCAACCATTATCCGAAGATTCTTTGACTAACTCCAAAAAATGGTCTTGATCTTTAATTTTTTCCTGTTTCAAGGCACCAAGAACTAAGTTTGCATTGTCTTCAAGAAGAAGCGATAGTTTTGCTAATCTTTTTTCAAGATTGTTTCCAGAATCGCCTTTCTTAGAAAAAAATTCTTTATGAGTCAAAACATCAAATATTTTATAAGAAGGATTGGGAATAGCATGATCTTTTCTTCTGAGTTCTTTCATAATTGCTTGAAAGTTTTCAGACCCATCTGGGTTGAATAGGCACAATTCACCATCCAAAACAACATCTTTTATCTTGGCTTCTTTTATTGCAGAAGCAACATTTCCTAAAGTGTCAAATGTTTTTCCGGTTCTAGAAAAAAACGTAGAATTGCCATTTGAATCAACAATTGCTATGCACCTAGCTCCATCAAGTTTTCTAGAACTAAACCAACCATCTTTGAAGTTTACAATTTTTTCTTCGTACTTTTCAGCAAGGGCAACGCTAAATTCTGGAATTAGGTCGGGAATTGCCTTGTTGACCAACTTGTCGCCAACTCTTATCTTCAAATCTTTATCAATAATGCTAAATATCAATTCTTTATAGTTTTTATTATTGTCAACAAATGCATTGACTGCGGCGATTGCATCATGCCCTGTTATGTTTCTGTCTTTAAGATCGTCAAGAAGTTCAAAGATATTTTTATGAGAACCTCTTAAAAGAGTTTTGTTTTTCTTGCAATTAGAAGAAGAAACATAATATTGATATGTTGGGTGATAAACATAGTAAAACAAATTTTGCAACTCTGCGTTGTCTTCTAAATAATCTTTAATAATTTCAACTTTGTCATTAGAAGAAGAAGTGTTTTTCAGATCATCGACAAGAGACTGAAGTTTGTCAAGCATATATCACCCTTCTTTCCTAGAAAGCCAGCCTTGATAAAAAAGAGGCTGTCGCTCGTCGCGTAAAATATTTCCAAGGTCATCCAAAATAACTCCGAAAAATATTCTAGTTCCCTTTTGAACAAACATAGTTTCGATCCAAGAATCCTCAAGATTCCACTCTACATTCTCAAAGACTGCGCGATCTTTCATGTACGCAATTAACTTTTTAGTAATCATTTTATCTCCTTGGTTTGAAAGCCTCTTGACCAAACAATAGAACGAATAGGCTTTGTTTCCAATTATTCTTTATTGTTTTTTATTATTTTCCATATCTGTTTAGAATGATCTTTTTTATCAAGCATTTTAAATAAAACTTCTGGATGTTTTTGTTGCAAAAAATACTGGGCGGTTTCTTTTCTTGTTGGCATTTCTTTATAAGAAGAAATACATTCTTGTAGTATTAAATTGTATCTATTCTTATAATCTTGCTCTACAGATTTCACCCAATCATAAAATTCGTCTGGTACTCTCTCTAAGACTATGGGATCGTTGTTTATCAAACTCTCTAAGATAGTATTTTCCGAAAGTTCGGTCACAATTTTATGAAGTCTAACGTACTCTTCGCCTTTTACTTTGATTCTAAATCCAGAATCAAAGCGAACAACAAATCCTTCTTGATCATTTCTAATTTTAGATTTTATATCTTGCAAGTCAAAAATGTCATAGGATTTAATTAATTCAAAGTTTTTATAATCATCAATTTTGTATTCTTTTCCTTTTGGATCAAACTTGGCAAGAAGCACTATTTTTTCTTGATCGCCATAGTCGCAAACTATTCTGTTCCATTTTGCTATAAGTTCACCGGAATAGCATTTGGTTTTATCCAACTCAGAAAGATCATAAGTAGATAAAATTTTAGTTGCTGCTTGCGAGTGTTCGCTAGAAAAAGATCCTTTTGAAGCAACAACAAAATTATCTTCGTACCAAAAAAATAAAATTAAAGATCCGTCTAATTTTTCATAAACTTTAAAACTTTCTTTAGGAAGTGGAGATTTGACTTCTTCTAAGTTGAAAAACTTATCAAAGCTTTTTGCAACAACTGCGCCGTTACTATCAGTAACCAAAGCCCTGCACTTTAGAGTTATATCGTCCCACAATCTTTCGTACTGGACTTTTGGTGAATAATTCCAAATGAATAAAGGCAAATAAGGGTGCTTTTGTCTTACTAAAAGATTTTTTTCTAAATATTTCTCAAGTAAATTTATATCAAAATTCATAATTGTTCTATAAAATATTTGATTGCTTTGTCTTTCATTTTGAATTCAAAATCTACATCAACATCAAACCCATAAGTATCAAACTTATTTTTAGGATAATCTGCATGAGCCCTTGGGTTCTTTCCCTCTCTACTTTCGCTGTAGTGGAACAAAGGCCTTGCATTTTGCCACGTTTCTTTGCACAATCCAAACGCTTCCGACTCCTTTAGGCCATCTGGATGGCATTTGTGGTGAAGGTAGTCGAACGTAATTGGAATGTTGGTTTTATTGTGAAAATTATTAATTAATCTCTTTACGCTCCAACAATTTATTTTATCATCGTTCTCTATAACCAGCCTCGCTTTACAGTTGGCATCAAGCTTATCAAAACTTGAAATAAATCTGTCGGTAATTTCACAAGAATCTCCGTCGTTATTATTTATGTGAAGATTTATTGGAGAGTTATAATCAGCAGAGCAGCCGATTCTGTCCATGAAACTTGAATAAAAATTTAATTCTCTTATTGTTTTATTTACGGCATCTGTATTCTTTGAAGCAAGAACATTAAACTCAGAAGGATGACAACTTACCCTAACCGGATTTTCTTGAATAAATAATTTAATTTGATCAAACAAATTAACAAGTCTATCATAGTCTGGAAGTTCTTCCAAACTAACATTGGCTTTATCGTAGGTTATAAGAGGGAAAAGGTCGCTAGAGAGTCTATAGCACAGATTGTTTGAGTAACAATATTTTATAGCGTGAAAAGTAACATCTATGTTGTTGTATATTCTTTCACTCAAAGTCGCAATTGCTACTTCTCTAGGTAGTTTAGAAAAATTAGAATAAGTTATTTTTTTGAATTTTTTAGGCGGGTCGTTTTCTTCTAAATTCAAAACGATACAGCAAACTCCGTACTTCATTTATATGCCTCCAAGTGCTTTGTAAGCACAATGGAGAATGTTAAGTTTGTTATTTTCTTTTTATTGTAATTTTTTTCTTTACTTCATTGGAAGAAGAAGCAACTTGAGACTGAACTTGAACAGGGTCTGTTTTAGGAATTATGGGGCCAATTTTATTTTTTGGAGGCCGACCTCTTCTTTTCTTAACTTGACCATCTTCGGTAGGCTTTTCTACAATTGGTGCAGAATTAAATTTAGTTATTAAATTTTTGATTTCATCTCCAGAATTATAATAAGAACAAATTATTTCTTTGACCTTTTTATAATCTTCACTAAAAATATTAAAAAACTGTTGGGCAAAAAAAACTAATGCTTCCGGCAAATAAGTGACATTATTTGTACGGCCAACAGAAATTACTTCTTCTGCCCACTCTATAACATCATTATGCTCAGTAGTTTTTAATTTTACTGGGCATTTTCCGGCCGGTATTGCAATTACAGGTATGCTAAAACTCATTTTTTCTCAAAACAATTAAGGCCTGCTTGGTGTTCCCAAGTTAATAATCCTGCCCTTGCTGATTTAGGGTTCGCACAAACGCCCCAATCATTTGAAAATGGTTCTTGCAATTTTATAAAATGCTTACAACCACAAGAGCAATCCGGATAATCTTTTTCTGGGATTTCCCGTCTTTTAATTTCTCCACCATATTCTGAATAGTCTGTGGGGAGAATTCTCAAAGATTTGAATAAATTTTCCATGACCTTTTCATTATATCTTTAATTTGAAAAAAATCAATATTACTCAAAAATAATACTTAAGAATATTGAATATTATAACCTTCAATAAAAACACAGCTCCAATTCCCACAATTAAACCAAACATTGGAGGAAATAAAAAGCAAACAAGCAACAAGCCAAGCAATAATTTGCCCCAATTTTCATCGGGGGAAAAACTTCCAGACATTATGCACTCCTTTTTTCAAGGGCTTCAAAAGTATTTCTAACGCTAGTGGGCATTGCCTTGTAACCCCTGTTGGGGATGTTCCTCTTATCTAATTCATCCAAGCCAGATTTAGTTATAGAGTAACCCTTAGAACAAACAGTCACAAGCGGAATTACTTGGTCAGGAGTTCTAGAAAGCAAAGGAGGCATGATGTATTTTTGCAACTCTTCTTGCTTCACATGAACCACGAATGGCAATTGAGAAGCAGACATAGGAGATTGACCCAAAGCCTTTAGAACTTCAACTCTAGAATACGTCATTCCAAGCTCATCAATCGAATGATCCCTAGCGACTATCTTAGCAACGCTTTTCCAATCAGAAGGACTCATTTCATATTCAACTCTCATATCCCTAGCAAAAGCTAAAGCCTCTCTAGGAACTTGCGAATTGTAATTTGCCACCAAGTCACAAACCTCACTAGGCCAGTCTTGATTATTCATTTGCACAATTCCAGACATTTCTTTTTTAGAATACAGCCTAAGATAGATTTTCTGGAACCTTGTGTCAAAAGCATCGAACAGATCGCCTCTATCTGTAGTTGCTATCATCCAACAAATTTTGGATGTGTCCATATTGACACCATCTTCTGTAATCAAAAGTCTGTCGTTGGGCTCTGTTGCTTTTAGCAAGCCCTGAACCACAGAATTCTTAAGATTGTGAACTTCGTCAATAAAGACAACGCACGGAGGACAAACGTATTTTTTGTCCCCGTAATCATACAAAGATAAATCGCCTTTATCAACACCATCAGTAGAGTACTCACTTAAAATCTTTTCAATTTCTAAGAAAATATCATGAGTATTTTTGGCCATCTGAGGCTCGATAACAACGAATGGCAAATCTAAACTTTTCGCAAACAGTTTGGTCAAGTGAGTCTTGCCAGTTGAAGGAGGGCCGCACAAAGCAAAAGAATAATCGGAACAATCATGGTTGTTTTTGCCGAAGGCAGAAAAAGCAGCCCTTGACAAACATCTAATTGCCTCACTGTTTCCTACAAAACTTGATAGAGGAAAATTTGGATTTTGGGGATTAGCCATCCACCTTCTGCCTTCTACGCTACGAACTTCAAATCCGATTTGTCTTTGCATAGTTTTTACCTCCAGCCCAAAATGGCTCAAACCAAGAATGTTATGCGACTTTAGAATACTTCTTGATTTTATCTTTGACTCTTCTCCAAGCATAAGTAATTGCCATTCTAGAATATGGCTTTCCTGTTTTTGGATTTACTAATTTTTTAGCCAAAGAGCCAATTCCCAAATTGTTGCTAGATGTCATAAACCCTTCAAGAACTATTTTCTCCAACTCAGTAAAATCCTCTAAGTTCAAAGAAATTTCATCATTTGAACACTCAACACTTCTAATGCTAAAGTTATTTCCACTGGAAACACAACTGTATTCGATGGTTCCGTCAAGTCCAGAAAAACTTTTGCCGACAGTAGTGTAATCTAAAGATTTAGCGTCATTTTCTCCAGTCAAATCTGAGTGGTTCAAAACCTTGCTCATAGTAGAATTAAGAAGTTCAATCTCTTTCTCGTTGAACTTCAAAAATTCCACTATTTCATCGAAGGTTTTATTTTTATCAAATTTATTTTTTGCTTCTTCGTATCTCCTTCTTATGGAGATAGCATTGGAGCCTAATGTTGAAAGTTGGCTTGTTCCATTGCAAATGTTTCTAATTTTATTAGAAACGCAACGGTACAGGTAAGTAGAGATTGCATAGTCCGTATCGGTATAACCATACATGGCCACAAGAGCAGCCTGAGTTGCCTCACTTTCTAAGTCATCAACGGAAAGGCAAACGTCATTATTAATTTTACTCCATTTATTTGCAATCTTGAAAAACATCCTAGAAAAAGACGAAATAATTTCTGCCTCTAGGCTTTTAGCAAAAACAATTTTTTCAACATCTTCTTTTTCTATCTTTACGTTTGCTATATTCAAAGAAGAGTTGGGAAACTTTTTGTTATCTTCTACAATTCTATTGATAAAAGCCATCTTGTTGAACTTTTTATTACCTACAAGTCTAAGCCCAGTCTTATCACAACCAGAAATTTTAGAATAATAACCTTCTAAAATCTTATTAGACTCAGACAGCTTGTTTTGAATAAACAGAGTTCTATCTTTTGAAATTTCAATATGCTTAATCATTTTTACGCCTTTCAATTTAGGGACGGCTTTAGAATAGCACAACTAAGATCTGTTTATAAAACTTAAGAACTTCGCGGAATCTCTCGTTAGCAAATTTTTAATTTTTGCTCCAACATAACAACAAGCGTCATAATACATTCCGCTAGGCACAGCATCAGAAAATTCACGATTATGGTGACTTGAAATAAAGTGGTGGGCAAACTCATGAATAATTAGAGAGTCAACTTCTACCGTAACGCTGTCAAACCAATCATAACCTAAAGAAGACATATTGAATTCCATTATTCCGCTACTTGGGCCTCGTCTTCCATAGCAAGCGGAAGTTCCCATTTGTTTGGCAAATCGAACAATCATTTTATTTATTCCCAAAGCCTCTTTGGCAAGATATTCAATATAACCAGCAATATTTTTCATTCCGTCAGTCCAATCGGCAGGATCAACAAAATCAGCGGGCTTTGCATCTGGATCGTCACTCCAAGGTTTTGGGGTAGGAGATAACTTTCCAGCCGGTTTCAAGAGTTCAAACTCTTTAATATTTTCCCATTGTTCTTTTGTCAAGTTTCTCCCATGCACAATTGTTCCATCAAATTGAGCCTGCCATCTTATGTTGGCCTCTTGATCTTTGGGGTCAAAAGAAGCCGCTTTTTTGCCAAATTTATTTTCTACAATAGTCTTTCTGACTTCTTTTGTGGAACTTGAATCAGCCAGAACATCGTTGCACCAACTGTTTGCATCTTGAGAGTTCAAAAGATCCAAAGAATTTTCCGCAACAGCGGTTCTCAATTTCTGATGGTAGGCTGGACTCACATTGTCTCTATCTTTGTTTAGTATGACTTTTTGAAAAACTTGAACGTGCCATCTAATGTCAGTTTCAACAACTGGTATTGCCATTTCGTAAATAGTTGGCTTTTCGTTCTCTAGAGGCTCGTACAAATTAACTACAGTCTTTCGCACAGTTGATTTCATAACACCTTCTTCGTCAACAATTTTTGTTGGAAGTTGAGTTTCAAAAGTCTTAAAGGGACTTCTTGCAACCAAAGGAACATTATTAAACAAAACTTTGACTTCCTTTGGAATCAATATTTGCCCCAAAAGAACCTTGAGTTTTTCAAATTCTTCTCTGGACATCTCCATTATTCCTTTGACTTTAGTTCCAATGGATCTTTTTTGTCTTGGATTATAGTGTCTGCCTCTATCGTCAAAGATAACAGTCCCAGTTGTAGTTTCTATCGAAGCCTCTCTACACAAAGAAAGCCAAAGTTTGCAACCGAAATTAAATTGACCACTTTGAAGAGGATTACTTCTTTTATAAGACTCGGCAAACAATGTATAAGAATGATGAAGGTATTCGCCATAACCTCTAGGGCTGTTATCTTCAACGCAAACTTCAACTAAAGATTTGTAAGGAACGGGAGTTGCTGTTATTTTTACTTCATTGACGCCAGAAAACCTTTCGTCAATTGCATTAGAAATCAACTCAATAAAAATATATTCAGGGCCACGTTCCTTGGCCTGTTTGTTCAATCCATTTTTGTCGGCTTCAAACCATTTTGTAGTCATAAAAAATTCCATTAAATAATTTAATTTATACTCGCACAACAAAAATAGACCTAACAAAATTTGTTTTTTATAATTTACTGTTGATTTTTTATAAAATCATAATATAATAAAAATATGGAAAGAGTAAGCGTTTCAAATGGCGACTTGCCTGTTTTGTTAGTTGCTCCACATGGAGCAGATGACATAAATACAGACTACATAGTAGACAGAATATCCTCGGAAATGGGGTTGTTTTCGGTCATAAATAGAGGTTGGAAAAAATCAAAAAAAGTAGATTATTACCAAGATTTAGCCAATTGCAACAACATAAAGCACATACACGAAGAAGTTATAAAAGATGAATTTTTAGATCCAATATTAAAATCAGTCGCTAAAATTCAAAAAAAATTAGATGAACGAGTTTATGTGTTTTATCTGCATGGATGCTCAGACAATGTTCGTTTAGAAGCCAGCGATGACAATTTAGACATTATTGTCGGCTACGGAAACGGAAGTCCATCTTCGCACAGTTGTAATCTAAAATACAAAGATGCATTTATACACTTTTTACAAGAACAATCTTTTGGAGTTTATGAGGGGAAAAAAGGCGGAAATTTTTCTGGTCGTTCAAAAAACAACATAAATCAATTATTTAGATTGTGGCATAATAATGAAAATGTTCATTCCATGCAAATTGAAATTGTGAATGAAATGAGGACTGAGGAGGAACTTATTGAAATTTGCTGTGATGGGCTAATATCAGCCATTGATGATTTGATTATGTTTGATGACACAACTAAAATACCAAAAATAAAAGTAAGCAGTATTTAAATGCGTTGCAAAACCCTTTTTACAGGGTTTTGCAACGCACTCAAAAAAATAAACTACGAATTGATAATCTTGAAAACGATATCAAGGTTCTTCTTTGCGACGTTCAAATCTCCACCAACAGAATTGAGAAGATTCTTGGCAAAAACCCAAGAAGAAACATCATGGTTCTTCTTGGCCGCCTTGGCAGCATAACTACGACGATTTTTCTTCATCGAAGTCTTAACCTGATAAACCAACTGCTTGGTTACACTTACTCCCTTGGCCTTCAAAGCCTCCATAACAGCAGCAGGCGACTTATCAGCCTCCGAAGAAGCAGTGCTAATATGTTCACGAATCATTTCCGAACGGCTCTTTTCAGTCTTCTTTGACATAACTTTCTCCTTGAATAATCGAACTAATTTAACAATTTAGAAACCACTTCTAAATTGATTTTTGCTAAAGAAAGATTGTTGTCGCAAGAATTAAGCAGCCTTTTGGCAAAACTTAATTTTTCTATTGCACAATCTTTCTTCTTCTTATTTCTAATGCAAATCGACTTTTTCCTAAGTTTTAGCTTGACCATCCCTACATGATGAACAGTTACAACAACGCCCTTCTTTTTCAAGGCTTTTACAACTTGACTTGGAGAACCCTTAGAGTCAGGGTTGGACTTTACGTTCAAGTTGCATTTTATGCTTCTTAAGTATTGTCTAATTTTTTCAGACCTGTTCATAAAATTCACTTTTTATAAGAACTCTCAATTTCTTCGTCGGAAGGCCCAGACCCACCAACAATAGTGGATCTGGCCTCTCCCATGAGTCTATCGTTTCTAACGTCAGGGGTGTCGGAAACAGCAAACTTGACAGAGCGACAGAAGTGAATTGGAGAAAACATTTTCAAAATCGCGCACAATTCTTCATAGGAATCTGCGTAGTTGCAAACCCTATCGAGAAACTTGGTTCCATCAACCAATTGCGGATAAAACTTGGTGTGAGACTCAACATTTTGCTTGATTGAAACCCAACCTTCATTAGTTATTCCCTTGAGCATATCAATTTTTGCCTTATCAGACAAACTATTTCCATCTTCATCCATACCATTGATTACCTGAAAAAGAATCTCAGATGCGGAAATCTGCACATCACTCGCAGGCTCCAACTTGCCCTCAGAAAACCTACCATAAAGAAGATCAGTAAAATTCAAACTCCACTGAGGAACAAAACTAACTTCTTTAGCAATAAGATTCTTGGAGTTTTCCAAACTAACACCAAGATCAACAAGGCCACGAAGCATTGCGTCTTCTGGGGTTTCTTCCTCAGAAGGCTGGGGCGTGTTGATCTTAATCTTAGAGCCAGAAATAACCATGAAAAGACCTTCGGCATCAAGGCGACCTTCCGAATTCATTACCTTGATGGATGGATTCTTGGGCTGAGACTTGCTGTTCCAAAGAGCCTGCTTGTATTTTTCCATAATTGCAGAATAAATATCTTCAGTTTGAGACTTCTGGCTTGCCTCAAACATATCACATAATTCTCTTGTGGCCGCAAAAGTCACAAACTTCTGCTGAGTCTCTTCATCAATATCAACAACAGGACGGTCAGAAGGCTTAACCTCTTTTGTAGAGGGCTTGACCTTGGACTTGAAAACATCAATCAACTTACTCTTTTTGGTAGGAGCAGGAGCGTCACGGTCAACGGCCATAGGAATAGAGTGAACAACCTTGTCCTTCTTTTCAGAAGGGGTCTTGGAAGCCTTAGAAGTCTTGCTGGTTTCTTTACTCATTTGTTTCTCCCTAATTTTTAGTTTTTCTTTCTTTCTTTCCTTTGTTCATTTCGACACAACTAAGAAAGATCTCAAACAAACCTTGTTATGGGCCACCTATTTTTATTTTAGAATTATTTTTCTCCGATTCAAGATGGTAGATCAAGAAATCAAAGATGTAAAGCAGGTGCTTATTTTTTTAAATTTAATTAATTAAAATTAATTCTTTTATGCAGCCATTATAAAGACCTTGCACAAAAAATGTCTCATAAATAAATGATAATTGAAAATTAGCATTTATTTATACTATTTTAGTTCATTATGATATTGGAAACAGCATTTTTTTTAAATTTTGATTTGAAAGCCGAAATAACAAAAGACTTAAATAAAGAAAAGTACAAATTAGTCGAAGATAAATTTGTGCAAGCAGAAAAAGAAAGAGATATAGAAACAGAAAGACTTTTTTTAGAGTTATTTAAAGTTTTAGAAAAAGAACAAAGAGAATTTATTCCAACTTTTAACAAATAAATTTCATAGAAGATTTGCATTCATCTAATAATGATTCTGTATGAAAAAACATTTGAGACTTTGAGCTTTCATCATCTTTTATTTCTTCTGTACCAACTATTATAAACTTTCCAATCTCTTTATGCTTCCTGACCACCCGCATTGCCGCTTGCTTATGACTGCTGGCGTTTTGAGTTGTTACAACAGATCCTGTTTGAACATGATACAACATTGTTTTTTCTCCCTTATTTTCAAGGAAGATTGTATCAAAATTTATAAATTTTGTCAAGTTTTTTTATTGCTCAAGTTACAATATTTTTTAAATACCAATCTATTGTCTCTGTAAATCTTTGTTCTAAATTAGAACATTCCATTTCTTCTGTTTCGTCTAAAACAGAAGTCTTATTATACCCTTCAACTTGTTCTATGTTGCAATCGAAACCTTTTTCTTTTAGTATAGATTTCCAACAACTAGACCAATGGTAATTAGAATTTATTTTTTTACATCCTATATGAATAACACATTCATATTTTTTTGGAAAACAAAGAATGTCAGCAATAATTTTTACAGTATCAACAACAGGAGTCCATTGATAAATACTTTTGTCTATTTTTATAGTTTGATTATTTATAGACTTAAAAATAAAGTCCGGAAGCGTTTTATCTAATTGTTGTCTAGGCCCAAATTGATCTGCGATTCGTATTATTTTTACATTTATATTATCTTTTACAGATGATAAAAACATGTCTTGACATGCTTTTGAAGCAGAAAAAGAATTTGTTGGATTGAATGGAGAATTTTTACCAAATCTAAAATTTCCTTCTTCAGAATAAAGTGCTTCTCCATAAACTTTACCAGTGGATATTTGAATAAAATTTTTTATATTTTTATAGCCTATTAATTTACATAAATTACATGCTATATTTGAATTATTATTAAATAAATCAAAATCTGTTGCGGCATTAATATCTGATGCAAAGTTTATTATGTCTGTTTCTGTAGACCACTTTATTCCATATTGAATGTCTATGGTGTTGTTTATATCTTTTCTTAAAAAGACAAAACTTTTATTTGAATAATTTTTTATAAATGAGTTTATTAAATCATTATGAAAATTAAAATTAAATCTAGAAGAACGGTTTATTTTGTCTAAAAAATAAACCATTTTATAATCGCATAATATGTCAGGTCGCTCAAGCAAATGCTCTAAAAAATTTATGCCCACAAAACCAGCAGAGCCGGTTATTATAAGTTTTTTTGTCATTTCGATATTTTTTTAATAGATTCCTCAAATGTAAAACCTCTATCTTGATATTGTTTAACTGTTAAGATTTGATCTAAATTCATACCTAGCAAAGATTTGGCCTTGTCATCAGATCCGAATATATCTAGTATTGTTTGTATATTTGGATTAGAAAATTCAATCACATACTTAAATCTGCTTGGCCTATCTTTTAGAGAGTTATCTACCTTAGAAAGATCATTGACTGTCATTATGAAAATGACATTCTCGTAGGTGTTATAAATTCCATCTAAAGCATTTAATATTATATCAAAAGTAAATTTTACATTCTTGTTGTCTTCCCCAATCAAACATTTTCTACAATTAAAATAATTATCAAAATCTTCAAATAAAACTATGCAATCATTAGGAATTTGAGAAAACAATAAAAGCAATTCATAATTATTCCAATCAGGACTTAAAGTTATAATTTTTATCGGCAATCTGTATTCAAAAGCCAAATATTTTACAAAACTGGTCTTGCCATTCCCAGGATTCCCATAAAAAATTGCACTAGTTTTTATCTTGCTTTTGATTTCATTTTCAAAATCCAAACATAAATTATTAGTAATTATTGGTTTTCTTGCGCTCTTTAGTTGTCCAATTTTATCAGATTGATATGGTATTAAAGTATCAACAGGTATAGAGGTATTTTTTTCATGAAAACTTTTAAGAAACTCTTTAAATTTTTTATAACTTGTTCTAAATAAAATTATTTTTGTAACATAATCTTTGGCTGTCCAGCCGGCAGTCATCAATCTTTCTTCATGTGTCAAATAAAAACAAGGACATCCTTTTAAGAAACAAATAGCAGTAAAAACAATTGGATATTTTTTTTCATGAGTAAACTCTTCTTCTAAAAGAATGATTTTATTATTTTTACACAAATCGTAAATTATTTTAAATGAATTCTCATCTATTCTAACATCAATAAGAATAACATATCTAAAAAAAGTCCATGCCGTAAATGCAGAAGCAAGTACGGTGAAAATATTAGAAAACATTTATTAGTTGATTTAAATTGTGTTGTACTTAGAAAGAGCTTCAAAAATAGAAACTAATTGTTTTTCTCCAAAATTAGAAAAAGACAACAAAGTTTCTTTTTTTTGAGCTAAAAGATGGCCAAGATTAGTGATTCCATTCGATTCAAGAAGATTTATTAATCTTTGCTTAACTCCCAGTTGTTCCAAATTTGAAATTGAATGATTTTCTTCAACTCCAATTTTTATTGCCTCCAAAGCTTCGTTTGAAATTTCAGGAAGCGAATTAAAACACTTGGTCTTCATTTTTATTCTCCCAGAAGGAAGAATAATTATAAATCATTATAAGGATTTGTCAAGACCAAATTGTGTCAAAACCAATATTTATTGGCTTTTTCTAATATGTCTTTATTTACACAAATAACAGAGTCTCCAATTACCGAATCCACATTGCATTTTGGACACAAGGCAGTTTCGTTATTGTCAATCCAACCAACAACTTCTTTGGGCTCAAAAATACTCAAACAATAATAGCAACCACACATTTCCGAATTTTCTAAATATATTTTATTTCTTATGCTATATTTAGAAATTAGATTCATCATGTCTTCGTTTTTATCACGCGGCACTTTTTGACTTGAAAACACTTTCTTCTCCCTTCACAATACTGTCGGTAATTATCATTTTCTTCAATTTGAACTCAGACAACTCAAAAGTTATTGGATTCATAATCTTGGTAACAACTCTTCTCAACGCTCTAGCTCCAGTCTTTTCTTTGATTGCCATTCTAGCAATTTCTCTAATCGCTCCGTCTGTGAACTCAAGTTCTATTCCGCTATACAAAAATTGCTTTTTATACTGCTTTAACAAGGCATTCTTGGGTTCGGTCAAAACATGAACAAGTTCATCTTCGGACAACTCCTCCAAACAAGTTTGAATTGGAAGTCTACCAATAAATTCAGGGATCATTCCAAATTCAACAAGATCTTCTGATCTTATCTGTTTCAATAGATCATTTTTGCTTAATTCTTTTGCAGACTCAGAAGATCCAAATCCAATAGACTTTTTGCCTAGTCTTTTGCTGATTATATCTTCGACTCCAACAAAAGTTCCTCCACAAATAAACAATATATTTGATGTGTTTACCTGTAAGAACTCTTGTTCCGGGTGCTTTCTTCCGCCAACAGGAGGAACATTACAAGTTGTCCCTTCAAGCATCTTCAACAAGGCTTGCTGAACTCCCTCGCCAGAAACATCCCTGGTTATAGAGACATTGCCGCTAGATCTGCCGATCTTATCAATTTCGTCAATATACAAAATTCCCATTTCTGCTTTTGATATATCCATGTCAGCAGCCCTAACCAATCTAAGGAGAAGATTTTCAACGTCTTCTCCGACATATCCAGCTTCAGTGACAGTTGTGGCATCTCCAATGGCAAAAGGAACGTCTAAAATCTTGGCTAACGTAGAGGCCAGCAAAGTTTTGCCAGAGCCAGTTGGGCCAATCATAAGAACATTACTTTTATCAATTTGAGTGTCAGCAAGTTCTTTGTCTTCAATAGTCTTAGACAAGTCTTTGTCCATGAGCCTTACGTAATGATTGTAAACGCTAACGGCCAAGTTCTTTTTGGCCTCATCTTGACCGCAAATATACTCATCTAATTTCTTAACAATGTCTTTGGGAGAAGACAACTTAATGCCTCCAGACTTTTTTGAAGATTTTAAAGAAGAAAGTTTTCTCTCCATGATTTGGGAGGCAGTGTGGATACAATCTTCGCAAATGTAAGATTTTTCAGCAGGGCCACCTTCAATCAATGGCCCAATTTCTTTAGAAGCCTTCCCGCAAAAATTACATTTCTTTTCTTCACAACTTTTTGTGCTTTTCTTTGCCATAAATTACTCCTTAATTTAATTCTTGTGGGAAGCGTACAGAGCATTATAGGTCAAACCTGATCGTCCGTAAACTTGGCTTTTCCTTCAGCTTTATTTGATAAAAATGAACTCCATTTATTTTTTATATAATTCATATTATTTTTAACGTGTTTTGAAAAATCATTTTCTTTCAAAACTTGAATTGTTGTTTTATTAGCAAAATGATGAACAAGATTTGAAGAATAACAAGCATATATTTTTTTATTTTTACTTCTGACTCTCAATGCAAAATCAGCATCTTCACAATAAGCAAATTTTAAATTATCATCAAAAAGGCCAAAGTTTTCATAGGTATCACGAGAAAAACACATGCAATAACCACACACATAATCTATTTCGTATCCTTTTCCCTTTTCAATTCCTCTTCCTTCATGATTTAATATTCCGCCATCGTAACCAACAATTGCGACATCTTTATTTTTTTCTAAAAATCCGATCATCACACTGTCCCAATACCTATCAACCATCGTATCTGAATTTAATAAAATAATATATGGATTTTGAGTGTCCTGTATCATTTTATTATTTGGAATAATAAAGCCAACATTTTCATCACTATAATATAATTTGATATTTTTATTTTCTTTGGCAATTTTTTTTAAGTAACTTGAAGTTTCATTTTTAGAAGCATTGTCCCAAATATATAAATTAAATTTTTTAGTATTTTTATAAATTGAATCAATACAATTTTTAATGTACTTAAATTGATCATGCACAACAATTAAAATATCTTTTTTAATTCCTTTTGTATAATCGACCAACAAAAGTTCTTCTTTTATTTTTTCAAGATTCATTTATTATCTTTCGTACTTTGCATTAAATCACGAACATTATCTTTGCAAAATCCATGTTCGCCACGTTCAATGAACTCATAAATAACCCCTGTTAGCTGACTTGGTTTGGTAAAAACCTGAGTTAAACCAGGACAAGTCAAAGGATTTTCAGATGCAAACTCAGCATATCCTTTTTCCTTCCATTCTTTCATGGTTTTTTCTACACTTTCAACCTGATAAGCCATGTGATGAACTCCACCTATTCCATCTCTTCTTTCAACCCATTTTCCAACAATAGAATCTGGCGTTCCATCAGATACAAATATTTCTGGAGGAAGATGAAATTCTGCAAATAAATTTTCATCAATATCTTTATTTTCAGGAAAACTTGGACCAACATATTGTTTAACCAGCCAATGTAAATTTTCTACTTTTGGCTTTTCTGGTGGTTCTAAAGCAATACATTTTGCTTTGCTGCCATCTGGAAAATCAATATCGAATTCTGTTTGTATATTGTATCCGAATGCATCTATAAAAAATTGAGCAGTCTTTTTTCTATCTGCTGATCTGTAGGCGATGTGATCTAGTCTAATGGTTGCCCCTCCTCGAAGCTATTGTTGCTTCGCAAATTTTAATTAAATATCATTCTTTTTAATTTAGTAACTTTAGTAAATTTTTTGCTCTGTGTAAAAAATACTTGATAGATCCATAAAAAGAGGGCAGCATTAACATAAAAAATAATATTTTGACTATTTTATGTTGTGAAAGAAGAAGAATTAAAAAACATACCCGGCTATGACGAGAATTATTTTGTTGATAAATTAGGGAACATATACTCTAAAAAAAGCGGAGATTTGAAAAAACTCTCTGTCAATGATGATCACAGAGGTTATTTGATATGTGGCGTGAGAAGAAATGATGGCATTCAATATCCTTTGAAAGTGCATCATGCGGTCTTGTATGCCTTTGTGGGCCCAAAACCAGGGGCAAATTATGTGGGGATGCATATAGATGATGATTCCTATAACAATAAACTAGAAAATTTAAAATGGGGAACTATAAGAGAAAATCAAGAATCTAAATTGCAGAATAAAGCAAAAGCAAAACAGCATAAAAGAAAACTAGATATTGAAAAAAAAGAAATAGCAAAAAAAATGATATCTTGTGGCTTTTCAGTTGAAGAAATATCTCTTCTAACAGGTTGGCCTTTAAAAAAAATAGAAAAAGAATTAAGCAGATAGAAGAATTAAAAGGCGGCGAGGGCCAAATAGAAATAAAAAAATGGTACAGCCCATTTTAAATTTAGGCTTATAGTTATTTTTTTATGAATTTGCAAATAAATCCAGCCATTCTTTGAAATTTAATTTCAATTGTTTTTGTGGCTTTTTGAAAATTGGCTTTTGTGCCAATTGCTTTTGATTATTTGCCATATCTTTATTGAGCGCTATTGGCTTTTCGACATCCAAACGATCTTTTTGTGCATCACCTAAAGTTGCAGAATCTTGATTATAAGTTTGTCTATTTCTAATAAACATCTCAAATAACTTGGCTAATTTTTTAACATAAAAATCCCAATTATTATCTAAGTTCTTTAATCTTTTTATAACTTCTGCATTTTTATATAAATCTAAAGCCAATGAAATACTAAGATCAAAATAAACCCAGCCAGTTAATTTTGTTAAGGTTTTATCTTCCTCGGATTTCTCGGAACTGAAGGGTGAAAGACCGCTCATTGAATTTGTAAAAAATAAATTAAAATTATTATATGTTACCTTAAAAGGAAGAACTTTATATTGATTTATTAGATTAGCAAATTCTTTGTTCCATTGGGTGATGTAAACTTTTCCGCCATTGTTATTTAGGTAAGTTCTTTTTGTAACGTAATCTTTTATGTATCCTATTCTTTCAGGATCGTTTGTTTTTATAGTAAAATCTTCATCGTCTAATTCCATGCTAAAATTTTTGAATTCAATTTTTTCTGATAAGTCTTTTATGTAACCCTCTTCTAAAAGAGCCTTATGAACCTTGCCAACGTGTTCTTCAAAATCCCTATCAACTTCATCAACATAGTCTAAAAAGTGTTCGAAATCAGTTAGCTCATCATAGTGACGATCACCTTCATTAAACATGAATCTAAAGTTGTATGAATTTGCATCTTCGTCTATCTCAACATCTTCTAATCCATGAATATCTAAAGCATCTTCTACTATTCTTTTCACAATTTTATAATTGGGATTACTCCAACTTCCTATTTCAATCGTAAACATTTTTTTGGAAATTGAGAATCCGCTAAAAGCAGAATATATTAAATAACGATCTTCAATATCTAAACTAACATCTATATGTTTCCAATTAGAATTGTGATCTTCTAACGCTCTTTGTGCCCTTTCATAAACTCCATCATCTTCGTCCTCGTCTTCATCGTCTTCATCTTGACTTCTTTTTCTTCCGGCAACAGAAACATCAAAAAAACTAGACCAAACTTTACCCGTGTCGTTATCTTGGTAACTTCCACCTTTTAATTTAAATTTTTCGTACCCTTCAACTGGATCTATCTTGCCTATTGAATCATTTTGTGCAGTTTTTGCCCAATTTTTTACTGCACTTAAAAATCCTACGTTTTTAATTCCATATGTTCTCAATTCTGGCATCAATAAGTTAATATTGCCGTCTGTGAGTCTTCTTAGTCTAAGTCTTTCAAGAGGAACAATTCCATTTACGCCTCGATCATAATCTTTAAATATTTCTTTGTCCTGTAAATTGACCTTCTTGAGATCTGAATTTTTTACTACATAAGCAATTGCTCCACCTGTTTTCGCTTCTTGTCTTGCACATTTATAAAATTGACCATCTGGGCTGTGGCAACTGCTTATTCCATCATGATCACTCATTCTAAGAACATCTATTGGACTTCTTGAAATTACTATAGAAGCACCGACTTCGTTGTTCTTTAAATTTTCTCCATTTTTTTGCCACCAATCTAATAATTCTCTTTGGTTGTTTGATTGCAGGATCTTGCCAACTTTTTCTGGTCTTAGTTTTTCTCCCTGTTGTGTTTTTATTTTTTTATAAGCTTGTTTTTTATTTATAAGATCTTCGTAGTCAACTTCGTAGCCAAGATCTTGCAAACTTTTTATTAATTTATTTATATTTTCATCTTGCTCTAACGGCACAACAATTCTGAGTTTGTTGCCAAAAATATTATTAAAATGAAGATCTCTTTCTGGGTTTATTTTTTCAAGATCTTTTTCACTTACTTCTCTTAATTTTAGATATTTTATAAAACTCATATATGTTATATACAAAAAAGATACATAGTTTTAGACAAAGCCAAAAAATTTATTAAATAACTCTAATATTTTAAATTCTAATAAATAGGACAAATTATGAATGGAAAAGGAGACAAAACAAGACCTTTAACCGTGTCAAGAAAGATTTGGGACGAAAATTGGGAAAAGATATTTGGCAAGAAGAAAAAAAAAATAGAAAAAAAAAAAAAAAAAAAAAAAAAAAAAAAAAATATAAAAAGTAAGAATTAAAAAAACGGACCCTGTGATTTTACTCACAGGGTCCGTTAGTCAATTAAGAATTTTTATAAAATCATCTAGCGAAAAGACGCTTTCTGTAGTTGACTTCGATAGAATCTTTTCTGTCTCTAACTACGACTTCATACTTGCCATAGTCGTAAACCTTGCCATTTCCGACCAGGGTGCCACGAACAGCCTCTTTGCAAGAACACTGCGGCTTGCAAATCTGAACATCCTGAGCAGTCCTAACCGTAACTTTATTGCAGCCGTCGCAACAGGTTTCACATCGAACAGCCTCAACAACGTCTGGGACTGCGTTGGGGGCAATATTCCTCTTGTTTCTATAAATAATAGGCTTGCAGCTACCATTGGCACAATTGCAGCCAGCCGGTGCGGTGGCAACAACTGGTGAGGTTGCGGCGGTTGCGGCAGTAGCAGCAGTAGCAGCAGTAGCAGCAGTAGCAGCAGTAGCAGCAGTAGCAGCAGTAGCAGCAGTAGCAGCAGTAGCAGCAGTAGCAGCAGTTGCGGTGTTGGCAGTAGCAGCAGTTGTTGCTTCAGTGGCCAAAGTTGGCTCATTCTTAAGAACGCTCTGCTCTTCTGCAAAAATATTGCAAGTCAAGAAACTAAAAACAAATAAAAACATAAAGTTTTTCATAAACACTCCTTAGGTAAAAAAAATTAAGCATTGAACTCCTCAATGCCCTCAGACTCAGTATAGCGTAGTGCAAATTAAAAGTAAAGCAAAAAAAATTTTTTTTATTGAAGTTTTGGCTGAAATAGCCTAAATTCCCCAATTTATTAAATAAAATACCCACCTTTCCTTTTACAGAAAGGTGGGCATTTTATTTATGATCCCAAATTTCAAGCAGAACGCTTGGCATTCGGATTCAGCGTATAACGCTTACTGGTTTCGTCATGAAGAACAACAGGATCGGTTCCCTCAAATCCGGGATGGTGCTTCTCTTTAGCAAGACCATAGAGACACTGGTAAACATTCTGAACCAGTCCTTTATGGCCCTTATCGCCACCATACTTATAGCCAGCCTCAGCAACTTTAGTTGCAAGATCGCCAAGCTTAAGACCTTCTTTGTTCCTAGACAAAACATCTAAGCAAACAGCAGGAAGGGGCAGATCAGAACCCTTCTTGGCAGCAACTTTTTTAGCCTTCAAAACCTTTTTTTCAGCCTTAGCAGCTCTTTTTCCACCAAGCTTATTCTTGATTATAGAAACAAGAGCTGCTCCGACCTCAAAACCTTCATTCTTAAGAGCCTCAATAACATCTCTGGGTCTCGAATCTTTGCCATGCTTCTCAAAGTAAGAACGAATAAGTTCCGACTTATTTACTCCTCCAGCACGGCCAGCACGAGTCTTCACAGTTGCCTTAGCGGCCTTGGGCTTGACAGCCTTAGGCTTAAGCGAAAGCTTCTTCTGGAGCGAGAAAATTTCTTTGATCAGAGACTCGGTCTTCTCGTGAAAAGTCTTGATTTTCTCCATATTACGCTCAATCTGCTTAGTAGCGGTCATAAATCACCCTTCCTCAAAAAAGGCTCAAAAGTTTCAAAACAAAACAGCAAAGAGCCTTTTGCCGTTTTGTTATTACGTTTCTATTTGAACTATACGTATGAAAAATCGAGTGTCAAATTGAAATGTAGATTTTTTTCTAATCAAAACCATAATCTCTTGATGTAAAAAGACTTACGAATAAATAAAATTTAATAACTTAAAATTTTTAAATAAAAATTTATTATTATTTTTGGAAAAAATTTTTTCATAAGAATACTATATTGATGTTGGCAAGGAAAGAAAGGAGACACAAAGATGCTAGTATTGAGCAGAAAGAAAGACGAAACAATAATTGTTAGAATACCAGGCAGAGAAGATATAAAGCTGACTGTGGTAAGAATTGACAACCTAAACAAGGTTAGAATAGGTGTAGAAGCAGACAAAGACGTAGTGATACTACGATCAGAACTTGATGAAAAAATACAAAAAGAAATGGCTTCTCAAGCTGACAATCGCTAATTAGAAATTATAAATTATTTAAATTTGTTCCATAACTATTTTTAAATTTATTTGCTGTTTCAATTAGTTGAGTTTTAGTAATCCATTTGTTGTTGTATGCTATTTCATGTGGAGAGCCTACCAAAACATCCTGTTGTCTTTGAATTGTTTGAACAAAATTCGATGCATCCATCATCGAATCAAATGTTCCTGTGTCGAACCATGTGGCTCCACGATTCAATTGAATAACTCTTAATTTCTTTTTATCATGATAAATTTTATTTAAATCTGTTATCTCCAATTCATTTCTAAAAGATGGCTTTAAATTCTCAACATACTTATAAACATTGTTTGGATAAAAATAAAGACCAGTAACAGCAAGACTGCTTTTTGGTTTTTCTGGCTTCTCCTCAATACTTACAGATAACTTGAAATCTTTATTCAAATCTTTTACTTCAACAATTCCAAATCTCTCAGGGTCTTTAACCTTAATTGCAAAAACAACAGGAAATTTTGATTTGTTTGCTTTTTTTAATAAGCCAGTTAGTCCAGCACCATAAAACAAATTATCTCCTAAAATCAAACAACTTCTTTTGTATTTTTTAATATTTTTGCCAAAATGAAAATTAGCAATCTTAAATGCTTCTGCTATTCCATTCGGTTCTTGTTGAGTTGCAAAATGAAGATTGATTCCTAAATTATGATTCTCAAATAATTTTTTAAATATTTGTTGTTCCGAAGGTGATGTGATTATTAAAATGTCTCTAATCCCAACAAGCATTAAAGTTGATAAAGGATAATAAACCAACGGCTTATCATACACGGGCAAAAGTTGTTTGGTTATGCCCAGTGTGGTAGGATAAAATCTAGAAGATTTTCCTGCCGCTAGTATTATGCCCAAAGTTTTCATTGATCTAAAAGCTCGCTTATAGATCCGCCTTCATAATGAGTTCTTCTTATTGCTTCTGCAAATAAAGAAACTGTTTTGCAAACATGCAACCTTCCTCTCCATTGATCTTTTATCAATTTTAAAGGAGGGACAGTGTCGGTAACTATTAGCCTTGGAACGTCCTTCAGATTTTCATTAGATTTTTCTGTAAAAACGCCATGAGTTGCACATACAGCCCACACTTCGCCACCATATTTTTTAACGGCATCACAACAAAGCTTAATTGTTCCACCCGAAGCTATTATATCATCGTATATTATTATTCTTTTTTCCTTAATGTCTCCACTAATTTCTCCACCGCTCTCTTTAAGATCCCCAGAAGGATTCCTTTCTTTATCCAGATGAACAACAGGTATCTTATTTTGTAAATTAAGTCTTGATTCCAATTCGTTTCTAAATTTCTTAGCTCTTCCTAAGCCTCCACTATCCGGGGCCAGAACAACAATATCAGATTCTTTTTTGTTTAAAACAAAATCTTGATATAGAAAACCAGAAACGCTGTCTTCTATCATTATTCCATCTTTGTCATAACCTCCGCAGACAAAATCAGCCAAAGGCTTTTTTGCCTCTAGATTATCAAACAAAACTCTCATCGACATTGCAGATTGAGTTGCCGATAAATTATGAACGTCCATTGTTATCAGTCTTGTGAAGTGCATAGTTTCTAATAACTTTGCACTATAGCTGGTGTATATGCCAGCCCTAGACTCTGTTTTTCTATCTTGTCTTTGATAAGCAAGATAAGGAACAACAAGGGTTATTCTTGATGCTCCTGCATCCTGCAAAGAGCCAGCAAAAAATAATAATTTTATAAACTTGTCGTTTACTGACTGTTTATTGTCTGAAAATAAAGAAGAAATGATGTAGCAGTCGGAAGCCCTTACATTTCCTTCCCTACCTACAGTGCTTTTAATATAAGGCTCGCCATCCACAAAAGTTTTTTCTTGCCTTGGAGTAAGTTGTACACCAAGACTTTTGGCAACTTTTCTAGCGAAGTCCTCGTAACCATCAACACCAAAAAGTCTAAGATTTTTCATTTTTTATTATGACATTGCCTAAAGCAACATTATAATAAAAAACAAAGTAGAAACAAGATTAAAAGTCATCCATGGAATCGTCAGAAATATTTTCCAAATAACTTTCGCATTCTTGATATTCTTCGTCGTCGTAATTCATCTCTTCCTCTTCCTCTTCCTCTTCCTCTTCCTCTTCCTCCTCTTCTTCGTCCTCTTCTTCTTCGTCCTCTTCTTCGTCCTCTTTGTTTATTTCGCCTTCCATCTCTTCATAATTAATTTCTTCTATTTCGCCTTGCATATTTTTCTCTAAAATATACAAAACATCTAAAATTTTTCCATTTTTTTGTTTTCTTAGACCCATTATTGATTCAACAATTTCAAGAATTACAGCCAAGCCATTTAAATCTGCTATTAGCTCGCCGTTATCATTATGACCATTATTTTCAATTAACCTCTTGAGAGGCTTGCAAAAATAACGGTCAATTTGCATTTCATTCAGTATGCAACAAGACGGGCCACCACATCCATTAACAATCAATGATGGCAAAGCCGAAGGTGAAGATTGAGATTTGAGCTTTAGGCTTACTTTTATTTCTTGCTTATTTTCATTGCTCTCAGAAACAATCCTTTTGACCAATTTGATCTTATCCATTTTTACACTCCTTTGCGTGTTTGATTGAGGACTCCTATACCCCTCGAAAGACCGGGGCGGGGCGGATTATATCCAAAAAATTGCGTTTGTCAAGTCTGTTTTTCTCCTAAAAAAATTAAAATTAAAAATTGTAATTTCCTCCCGAATGTGGTTTTCTACACTTAACAATCCAAGAAACGTCGTATTCTTTTTGGCCAAAATTGTCGATAGTAGAATTTAATTTTCTTAATATCAAACCTTCAATTTCATCTGATTTTAAAAACTCTTTGTAATGAAATTCAAAATTATCCTTCCAAGTTTCAGCAAGCCAAATATCTTCTGTCACATATAAGGCCAATTTATTTTGCTCTAAAACTTTAGGGCTTCTACAAATTTTTTCTAAAATTAGAAGTCTGTCTTGTTGAGGCGTATTAATTAGATATTTTCCAGAATGAAGAACATCAAATAAAATTATTTTTTTCTTATAATACTGGCTTTTAGTTTTATGATCTAAAAGTTCGCCATTCAACCAATATTCTTTATCTTCTTCTAAGTCTAAAGATAAAATTTGATCAATATGATTCTTGGTCAAAGAAAATAATTTTGGAGGAGTTCCGTGTCTAGTAAAAATTTTAATTTTTCTATCACGGGAAATATTTATTACAATATTGGTTCCGTTAAATTTTCTTTGTGCAACCCACTTTCCAGACTTTTCATATTCAAAAAGCTTATTGGAAGGGATTCTAATATTTGGATGAGGCGGAAATAAAGCTTTCATTATAGGCTCCTTTGGAACAGGATAGTTTTAGTTTTTTCAAAAAAATATGTAAAGCAATTGACAAAAAAATAAAATATTTGTAAAATCAATATATGAAGAAAATTAAATTTTACACTATAGATGCATATTTGGGAGCAATACCCGAACCAATTCCAGCGCATGAAATGCCGCCTGATTGGTTCAAAACTATGAATTCAAAAATTGACGACAAAAAAGCAACCGCTATAAACAATTGCACAATTAAAATGTGTCCGGGGATTATAGATTCATTTTCATACGGATACATAATTCCTGCTTGGTGCGATATAACCATGTGGTGGGATGATAAAAATCAATTACAAATAGAAACAGGATGGGCGGATAAAAGTGCGATTCAGGGAGTTTCAGAAAATCAATTTAAGAATTTCCAACTTCCAAAAAATCATAAAAGAGTAATGATTAAAATGACAATTCCATGGAAAGTTGAAACTGATCCGGGAACCAGCATACTTGTCGCTCATCCCAAATGGAGAAGTGATAACTTTACTTTATATGAAGGAATGGTTGACAGCGATAGCTATGTAAATAATATTCACGCTATAATTTCATTCGATCCAAGAGAACAGGTAAATATAAAAAGAGGCCAGCCTTTAGTCCAAATCATTCCTTTAATTAGGGAGGATTGGAAAAGAGAAATTAAACTGTGGGGCGACAAAGAAAATAGAAAATTTAATAAACAGCAAAACGCTCTGTTTTCATATGGTGTCTGCGGCTATCTGAAACACTTTTGGAAATCTAAAAATTTTTATTGAAAGATTTATTTGGTATTTTTTTATTATTGATCTTATCATATATTTCATCTCTATAGATCGGAATTTGTTTTGGAGCTTCAATTCCAATTTTAACTCTGTTGTTCTCTACTTCTAAGACAATTATTTCAATGTCATTTCCAATAATTATAGATTCGTCAATTCTTCTTGTTATAACAAGCATTTTCAACTCCCTTTGTTTTTTTGTTTTATGACCAACAAGAAAGATCATTCTACAAAGGCGAAAAGTATTGTCAACTGACTATCAAAAATTAATATTTTTTAGCAAATAGCATGGCAGATCCAATAATTTGATGCATGTCTCTGTATTGATACTCTCCTAGTCTACCGCCAAAAACAACATTTTTTGAATCTAAATTAATATATTTTTTATATAAAGAATTATTCTTTTCATCATTTATTGGATAATAAGGAATTTTATTTGCTGAATAATCCTCAGGATACTCTTTTGTTATAACGGTTTTATTTGTCTTAATTCCTTCAAAATGTTTGTGCTCAACAATTCTTGTGAATGGAATAGACTCGTCGGTATAGTTCATTATTGATATTCCTTGAAAATCTTCTTGATCAAAAACTTGACTTTCAAATCTTAAAGATCTGTACTCTAACTCTCCAAAAGCATAGTCATAAAATTGGTCTATTTGGCCCGTATAAATTATTTTTTCAGAACAATTTAATAGTTCTTTTTTGTTTTCAAAAAAATCAGTATTTATTTCCAACCTAATATTTGGATGATCTAACATTCTTTCAAATATCGCAGTATATCCATTAACAGGAACCCCTTGATATTTATCATTATAATATCTATCGTCATAATTCAATCTAAAAGGAATTCTTTTTATTAAAGATGAGGGTAGTTCTGTGGGTTTTTTATTCCATTGCTTTTTTGTGTATCCCTTTATAAATATTTCATACAATTCTTCGCCCATTTCAGACAAAGCAAAATCTTCTAAATTGTTTGCATTTTCTTTTTTTCTAAAAGATTTTATTTTGTTAGCCGCTTCTTCTGGGGTTTTTACTCCCCAAATTTGATTCATAGTAGATAAATTAATGGGGAAGGAATAAATGTTGTTTTTGTAATTGACTTTTATTCTGTGTTGATAATTTATAAATTCAGAAAATCTATTTATAAATTTCCAAACTTCATAATTATTTGTATGAAAAATATGAGGTCCATATTTGTGCACGTTTATATTGTGAATTTTTTCAGTAAAACAATTGCCGCCTATATGATTTCTTTTGTCTATTACAAGCAATTTATAACCAAGCTCGGCTTTTATTCTTGCAAAAGTTGACCCGAATAATCCACATCCAACAACTAGATAATCAATCTTCATATTTTAATTATATAAAAATAAAATTAAAAATCAACATTAAAAAAAATAGACCCGCCGGAGGGCAGGTCTATTGTTATCAAAAATAACAAAAAACTAAAAAAGCTGCTGAATGCAAACTGTGATTGCTGGAACCCAGGCTCCTGACATACTTGAGCACATCATGTTTCCTTTTGGGCAGCTGACTAGGAAATATTTCCATCCGCCACATTTTGCTGTTCTTGTTCCGGAAGCACTTATTCTTCCGTTTGAGCAGCGTCTATAACGAGGTGCGTTTAGATTTACTAAAACACCATTTGGTTTTCTACAATACATATGTTTGTCCTCCATGTTTAGAACAATTGTTCAATTATATTTATGATTTTTTTTTATAATCATAAATGCACATGGAATTATTTTTTTCCATAAAATACTTATAGACACTAGCTATTTGTTAGCTTTTTAATATCTTTCAAGCACAACTCTCTATTAGACTCCATTATTTCTTTAGATTCTTTGATTTTACTCCAAACATATTTTATGGTGCAGCCACCTTCATGTCTTATCCAAGCTTTTGTAGATATTCCTTGCTTGAAACCAAATTTACGCATTCTATGAGATAATTCTTCATCCTCGTACCAAGCATAAGGATATGGCTTTATAAAACCTCCAATATGATTGAATAAATCTCTATGGCACATAGAACAAAATAAAGGCAAGGTTTCTTTATCTAAAATTATATTTTTTGAATCTTTTTCGCCAATATTAGCTTTAGCCCTAGTAAAGTCACAAGGGTTATTAGATCTGGCCGAGACCATCTTAACTGGTAGCTTTTGTTCTTTCCAATCAAGTAACGCTTGACCCATTTCTATTAAGAAATTAGGATCTTCAACAAAGCAATCAGAATGCATAAATAAAACCCAAGGCAAATCAGTGAAATCATATCCAACTTTTAATGAGGCCCCAAATCCAATTTGCTTTTCATTTCTTATACATGTGACTTGAGGCTTAATTCCTTCAGGAGTTTTTTTCTTAAATTGTTCATTAATTTCTTGAGAAAAATTAGAATTTTCTGAGCAGTCATCCACCAAAGTTATATGATATGGGTTGCTTTTAACAGCGCGCATTATACTCTCTATCAAAGCCGAAACCTTTTCGTATTGGCCATGAAAGGGAATAATTATATCAACTTTAGATCTAGAAAAAGGAACAAACTCTAAAGGCTTTGATATTTTGACTTTTTCTCCAATATTTTCATTCATAATTTAAGATAGTGAAAAAATAAATATTTTACAACTATAGCTTATTATTTAGTTGCTAATTAGCTAGCGATTGGCTTCAAAAATTTTATATTTAGACAAGTCCTGATACTCGGATTTTTTGTGATCATTAAAATCTTTCACATTCGTCATAAGGAGCAAACCTCTTGCGGCCTGCTCCGGAGTCATGTACATGTTCCAACCAACAACTTCAAAGTTATCTTCTATTAATGGCACTTCGTGTCTTCCGCAATATCTAGCTTGTTTAAACCAATCAACTGCCTTTTCATCGTTTGTTAATATCATTCCTCCTTTTCCTATATTGATTGTTTTTGTTGAAGAAAAAGATATGCAAAAAAAAGAATTTTCCACATACATATTTTTATTAAATAAACAAGCGGCATCATATATTGGATATGGATCTAACTTGTAAAATCCTTTTTCTTTCCAATCCAAATCATAAAATTCAACACTCCCTCCTGAATTTATTATAGAGCACGGGACTGAAACATAAGTTCTGCTCGGAATCTTAACTTTTTCTACCTTTAAGTACTTGCAACACAAGAATATGGCGTTAGTGCAACTATCTACAGCAACAGCAAATTTGCTTCCTGCATAATTTGCAACTTTTTTTTCGAAATCTCTAACTACTTCGTATGGGTTCATATAATATTATAGTTATATGATTTAAATTAGTAGAATTTACACTTAAAATAACTTTTTATAAATTTTTACTTTTTTTTGCCACAATTGATCGTTTTTATCAGGAAAATGATTGTCTAGGGTGCGTTCTTTGTCTGCGGTCTTTGGGACTAAATCATCGCTTGCATCTTTTACTTTTTTTTGATAGATAAATTTGTCCTCTTCGCTAAATTCAATTTTGCCGCAAAAATAGTCTAGAGATCTTCCCATGTCGATTAAGTTTGCATTTTGTAAATTAAGATTATTTATTAGCCACAATGAAAGTATTTCTCCTGCTTGAAATAAAAATGTAATTGGAGAATCAAATTTTGCTCTAAAATTTTCCAAATCAACTAAGATTTTTTCTTTATTTTTATCAGCATCAATATTTATTTTATAATGAATAAATCCAAATCTATATTCTAAATTTTTAAGATGACTTAGGCCAACAACAACCACCGGATTTCTTTTTATCTCTATAAAAAATTTATCAATCTTATTATTAAGCGTGTAGTGCTTCCATATGGTTCCTAAAAATAAATCTCTATCTCCAATAGTTTCTTTTATTGTTTTTATTACTTCTGGATCTGCAGAAAGCTTTATTGTTGAATCTGGGGTGTCTTCAATTTTTTTTTGAACATAATCTAAATTGGGCCCAATTCCCAACATTGTTTCTTTTGACATATTTTTAAGTGTATACAAACACTCTTGAATAAAATCTTTAGAATGCAAAGTTAAAAATCTTGATTTCCACGGCTCTTTTCCTATTAACATTTCCCAAAAAGAATGATTGATTTTGCAAAATTTAAAGTATTTTTTATTAGATATTAATTCTAAAAAAAAATTTATAGGAGGGAAATTTAATGTCAAATCGTTATTTACTAAAATTTTCATGCTATTTTTTCTAAAAGTTAAGATTTAGGTCTATTTTTTTAAAAAACTTATCTTTATTATTTTAATTTATAGTCCAAAAAACATTGAGACATCTGCCACACAGGTTGATCTTTGCTCCACTTTTTGGATGTAAAATTTCTTAAAATTCTAGATTTAACAATTTCATTTTCGCTAAAGAAATTTTCAACATTTTGAAAATCTATATCTGGGTCATTTTTAGCAAATCCTGCAGTAAATCCCGCATCTTTAATATATCCACCATATGTCATCACAGGATAAAAAACTTTATTTGAAAAATCTAATTTGTATCCCATTTGATTTATTTCTTCTTCAGTAAAAACTAAATTAATAAAAGCTTTATTGATTTGTTTGTATAAATGTCCTCCGTGCCTTCCGCACCACGGATGACATCTTAAATATATAGTGCCATCCTCAGCCAATAAAGATTTTGCATTTTTCAAAACTTGAACCGGGTCTTGGGAATGATCTAAAACATCATATAATATTATTATGTCATATGGCCCTTCATTTTTAATTTTTTCAAAATCAGTTGATAACAATAAATTTTGTTGTTTTTGCTCCCAAACAAATTGGGAATTTTGAGGCGATAAAATATCATAGCCTGCGGCTAAATATGCACCTTGAGAAGATGCGTATTTAGCCATGTGTCCTTCTCCACATCCAAAATCTAAAAACTTTTTATCTTTCAACGGACTGTCAATCAAAATTTCAATCACACTCTCAGCCCTATCTGTTTTTTCATCTTCGGAATTTTCATCACATATTTGAAAATTTTCGACTGCATTTGGCCATTCTTGTGAATTCAAGAGATTTTTTAAATAAATAAACTCTTCATTTAGCTCGTTTTTAATATTTTCTACTAAATTATAAATTTTATCTTTTTCGGCAATTAAAATTTCATCAAGCAAATTTAATATTTTATTTTTATCCATAAATTATAATATCTCCACAAATTTTTATTTTGCTAGATATATACGCGCATGTTAGCAGTAATTACAAATTATTATAACCCAAATAATGATCAACGAAGACTAAAAAATTATAAATTGTTTTTAGAAAAAATGAATGATTTAAATTTATACACTTTAGAATTAAATCAAAACACAAGCATAAACAAAAATAAAAATATTTCAATAAAAAACAATTCAATAAATTGCATATGGCAGCAATACAGACTTATAAATATATTAATAGAAAAATTACCAGAAAAATATAATTCAGTAGCTTGGATTGATTGTGATATAGTTTTTGAAGATGAAAACTGGGTTGAGAAAACAGAAAAATCCCTAGAGAAATATTTATTTGTACAGACGTTTGAAAAGGCTCACTTTTTAAATGAAGAAAATGAAATAATTGAAACAAGAAATAGTTGCGGCAGTTTATACTGTAAAACTGGCCATCCTTTCAGCAAGACATCTTGGTCGGGTTTTGCCTGGGCTGCAAATCTAGATTTTATTAAGAAATGGAAAATATATGATTACTGGATGTGGAGCAGCGATCTTTCGCTAGTAATTGCATTATTAGGTCTATTTGAGGATAATTTTTTAAAAATAATTAATAGCAAAATGAAGGAGCATTATTTAAAATGGGCTATTCCTTTCAATAAAGAAGCAAAAAAAAGTTTCGGATTTGTAGAAACAGAAATAAAACATTTATGGCATGGAGATGTAAAAAAAAGAAGAGCCAAAGAGAGATTAAAAATATTAAAAGACTTTGATCCAGAAAATGATATAAAAATAAATGAAAACAAATGTTTTGAATGGTGTTCAAATAATTTAAAATTACATAAAAAAATGACAAATGTATGCTTAGAACGCGAATCTTATAGAAAATTATTGTAGTTTGATTTTATCAAGTAGCCTTAGTTTAGCCTCTCCATAAAGCAGAAGTTTTTTTTGTTACATTGAACATTTTGTTTTTTGTGTAATAAAATCCAGTGAAGCATTTTCTAACTTTATCTTCAGGACATTTTAATGGACTTGGATATCCATGCCAAACATTTTCTGAATTTGTCCATATGATTGTGTTGTTTTTATTACAATTATATTGAAATAAAGTTTCTTCGCATTTTTCATCTAAAAATTCTAATTTTCCTCCCCAATTTTCTTCCCAATCAGTATTCAAGTAAACAATTACGTTTACACAAGAAAACGCTTCTATATAAGGATTCCAAGTTTGGTCTGTATGTATGTCCAAATATCCATCTTGGAATCCGGCATGTAACCCTGCGGATCGCCTTCCGGGATCTGGTATCAGATCTTCAATTCCTGTTAATTTGCCTAAAAAATTCAAAAAATCTTCAGAGTTTAGTTTGTCCAATAGTTGAACAAGTCCAGGAAATTCACTTAAGTCACCTTGCAATCTGTCACATATTCTATTTTTAGATGGATTGTATCCTGCTTTATATTTTTTTTCATGAATTTGAAATTCATTTGCCTCTTCTAATTGTAATTGTCTTTCTAAAAATCCGCGATTTGGATCTTTCCAGTTATTCTTATCTTCAAGTCTTTTGTCGAATTCTTTTTCCAAAATATCTATAAAATCTTTGTCAAACATATCTTTGATCAAAATATGTTTTGGCACATTAGATTGATACACTTCGGACAAATCATAGTAATTGTTTAGTGGCACTTTAAAAATATTCATACTTCCTCTTTGATCTGTGCTATATGAGTAATTTTTTTGTATAAATTTGTCAGAACAATAATTTACTTAAAAAAGTATTTTAATGACAAATGTGCTTTCTAGCATAGATTTGTTTCGCTCTAATATTTAGTTTTTAAATTACATTTTATACGACGCTCGCCAGAAAACCAGTTTCTTTACTACATTAAAATTAATGGAACTAAAAATTATACAAGAGTCTTTAGAAGCAAAAGATTCTGACATTTCTAATTTTTTAATAAAATTTAAAAATAAACTTAAAAACAATCGTGTCGATAGAATATTGTTTATAAACCCTCCGGACGGGGATAAAACAATGTTTAGATTAGACGTTGCTAAAAGAGGCAGATACAACAACAATCCTCCTTATGGGTTGGGTTTATTAGCGACAGTTGCCAGAAGTTTAGGAATACAAGTTGAAATATTAAATTTAAATCATGAAATTCTAAAATCTAGTTGTAACAAGTCTAATTTTGATTTTGATTTTGAATGGAAACAAAAAATTAAGGAAAAAATAGAATTGTTTCGCCCTGATATCGTGGGCGTTAGTTGTCTTTTTACGATGACTCATGAGTCTTTTAAACAAGTTATAAAATATGTTTTCGAATATAAAGTTCCAATTATTTGTGGAGGAGTCCATATATCGAACGACCCAGAAAATGTTTTGGCAGATATTCCCGAGATAGATATTGTTTTCTTAAAAGAAGCAGAAGTTTCCTTTCGTTCTTTTTTATCAAATATTAATAAAAACTTTGATTTTGATTCTTTGGGGCAAATTATACTTAACGACCAAGGAAATTTATTGAAAATCTTAAGAGAAAACCGTCCAGAGCCAAAAGATTTTGATATTCATCCCGCGATGGATATTATGAAAATAGATGAACTGTCTGATTACGGGTGTGTTGGAGCCTATAAATACTTAAAAGATAAAAACTCAAAAATCTCGACTGTTCTTTCTAATAGGGGCTGTCGTGGTAAATGTACATTTTGTTGCGTTTCCACATTTAATGGTAGAGGTGTAAGAAAGAGAAGTGTAATATCAGTTGTTGACGAGATAGAAAAACTTAAAAATGATTATGGCGTAAATCACATAACTTGGCTTGATGATGATTTATTAGCCGACTCTCAAAGATGTTTGCACTTATTTAACGAAATAAGAAAAAGAAATTTAAATATAACATGGGATGCTAGCAATGGACTTATATCAGCCTTTGTAACAGAGGAAATAATTCATGCTGCTGCTGAAAGTGGCTGTATAGGTTTGGTGATTGGAGTAGAGTCTGGCTGTCCTGAGATTCTTAAGCAAATTAAAAAACCAGGAACAGTTGATTCTTTTAGAAAAGCAGCAAAAATATTAAAAAAATTTCCACAAATATATTCTAATGTTTTCTTAATGATAGGATTTCCAAACGAAACAATATCGCAGATAAAACAAACAATAGATCTTGCTTTTGAGATGGATCTTGATTGGTATAAAATTAATACTTTGCAGCCTCTACCCAGTACTCCAATATATGATTCTATGTTGGGAGACGGAATGATAGAACAATCTTCTCTAACGAAAATTCATTTTGATAAACAAGGAGGGTACGGAAAAATAGAAGATATAGAATCAAATAAGAATAACATCAGAGACACAGTAGAAAAAATATTTCAAATAAATAACAACGGTCACATACCAAACAAAAATGAGCTTACGGATATTTGGCTTTATATGGTTTATCATCTTAATTTCGAAAGATTATCTCATGTAAATTCTGAAGAAAAGGCAAAGCAGCACCGATCTCATTTAGATCATATTTCTTCAAGAGTTTTGCCCGATCATGCTTTTGCACTATATTATATTGGTGTCATAGATTATTTATTGAATAATAAAATAAATGAAGATATTGTTATTCGTTTAAGAAATCAGCTAGAAAATTCTTTGTATTGGAGACAAAGATTTTATTCTGTTGGTCTTTGTGATTCTATGCACGAAGCTTGGAAGTCACATTTAAGTAATTTGTTTAAGTGATTTCATTTGACAATTATATTTTTTATGATACATTTTAAATTATGAACATAACAAAAAGAATGAATTATATTGGCTATTCTAAATTAGATGTCAAAATATCTGATGATTTAGTCGATTGGATTTCAAAAGATATTTTAGAAAAAAAGAAAAAAGAAATTTCTTTTTTTGGAGAAGATGTTTGCAATCAAAAAGCATATTTTGATATTGTGAAATGTTTATATGACGGAGAATCAGAATACAATGAAATATTGTGTTCTGATTGGCTCAATAATTCTGTCAATGAACTGATTGGAAACAATGCAATTATATACGATGTTTTTGGGCTAATTAATATTGATCAAAAAAACAATAGCCACAAGAGAAATGAATGGCATAGAGATCAAATGTATTTGGGCGGAATAAGATCCTCTATATTGTATTTTATACCTCTTGTGGATTTCTCTGAGGATATCGGACCAACAGAAGTTGTTCCTGGTTCGCATTTGTGGAGTGAAATTCCCAAGGATAATTTTTGTGATAATTATTATGAAAAAATAATTGTTAAAAAAGGAGAAGTTTTTGTTGTTGACGCAGCCCTTATTCATAGGGCTGGTTTGAATATCTTAAATAAAGAGAGGCCAACTTTGTTGATAAGATACCAATTGCCATTCTTGATACGACAAATCAATCTAGCTCGATATTATGAAAAAATTAAAGATTCTATACCTCAAGTTCTAATGAAAAGATTTGGTTTTGGATTGGAATTTGATAATGTAATTGAATCTATAACTAAAAAAAGGCCTTTTGAAAATATTTACGAGGTTAAAAAATACAATGCTTAAAGTTTTTCTTTATCCTTCTTCTAATTATCAAAAAAAACTATATTATTTCTTAAAAAATAAAAACTGTGAAATTTACACGATAAACCCCGTGAGTAATGAAATCTCTGAAGACAACCCAGACAGACATTTTTTTTGCGATATTTTTGATACTGATCGAATTGTAGACTTTTTGAAATCAAAAGATGTTAGATTTGGATTTTCTGATCAATCTGATATAGCAATTCTTCCTTTTGTGAAAATATGTAAAGATCTGGGCGTTAGGTCCAATTCTATCGAATCCGTTTCTAAATTTTCTTGTAATAAAAAGAACATGTATGATTTTGCTTCTTCAATTGGTATTAATCATTTAGGAAGCGAAATATTAAAAAATTATGATCAAATAAAAGACAAGCTCCCCGTAGTAATAAAGCCAGTTGATTCTACTAATAGTCGAGGCGTATATAAAATAAATTCTTATGAAGATTTCCTAAAATTTTATGAAAAGTCCTTGGAATTTTCTAGGTCAAAAGAAATAATAGCACAAAAATTTCAGCCAGGCGACATGCAAATTACTGTGGAGGGAATTTGTTTAAATAACAAGCATGTAAACTTAACTTCTTCTTTGAAGGGTCCTTATTGGAGCACTTCTATAACTTCTTTTTTAAAGTACCCTCTTTCTAATTTTATCTCTAAAGATTTGTTGGAAAAAATATATGAAATTAATAATCTTTTTGTAGAAAAATCTCAATTGAATTTCGGACTAACACATGCAGAATATATTGTTAAAAATAATGAAGTTTACTTAAATGAGATTGCTTGTAGAGGGGGAGGCTTTAAAATAACCTCAGACATTGTGCCTAGTGTTTGTGGAATTAATCCATATGAATATATTTTTAATTATATAACAAAGAATGAAATAACGTTCCCAGAAGTAAAAAAAGAAAACTTTGTCTTAATGAAATTTTACAAAGAACTAAATCTTTCAAATGAAAAAGTTTCTCGTATAAAAAACATGGATGAAGTTTTAGATTTTGGATATGATTTTACAAAACATGAATATAAAAAAAATCCTGACAATCCCAGGCATTCTTATCTAATAGCACAAGGAAAAGAAGAAATTGATATTGAAAGTTGTTTAGAAAGAGTCGAAAATGTTTTTAATGACAATTGATTTCGATTCTATATTTCAAAATAAAAGAAAGAGCAATAATTCAAAAATAGATCTTAATTATATTAATTATTTTAAATTAGATTTTGAATATACCGCATTCGTTAGACATGACGATCAAGTAAATTATCAAGAAGTACTAGAAAAAATAAAATTAAGAGAAGTTGGTTGGCATCCTCATTTTTTTATAAATAATTCATTAATCAAAGACATTGATCATTTAAATGATAAAATATCTAATGCAATCGAACAAATACCAGAAGAATTCAAGTGTGTAAGAGTAGGCGGTTGTCAAGGAAATAAAAATACACTTGAAATTTTAAAAAACAAATTTGATATTGATTCTACCCCAATGTCTAAAAGCAAGAGGAAAGATAAGTTTGGATGGTATGATTGGAGCTTTTATGAGTCCAGAGTTTATCTTTTTGATAATTTTTTTCAATTTCCTATAACAACGATTTATTCCAAGACAAATTATGATTCTAAAAAAAAATTAAGATACTTAAATCCTTGTTATAATCATGATTTTTTTAAGCAAATTATAGAAGAAAATTTCTTTTATTTGCTCAATCTAGAGTATATAATGCTTGTATCTCATGCTGATGAGATTTGTACTAATTATAAAGATGACCTTTTGTTGTGTGGTTATGATAATTTTTATAAAAATTTAAGTTATTTAAATAAAAAATTTAATTATGAATTTATCACTTTGCGAAATTACAGAAATTGGTGGTCTGATAAACAAAGAGATGCCAATAGGTCAAAATAATTTTTTAGAAGGTCACGCTACGTTTTTTAATGCTAGATCTGCTATTAGATATTTATTTGATTGCTTAAATCCTAAAGAAATTTGGCTTCCTTCTTTTTTATGTAAAACTATAATACAAGGCAATCATAAATTTAATTTTTATGATTGCGATTTATTTGAAGATATTTCTTATTTTTTTAATATTGCAAACAAAGAAAATAATCTATTTTATTATATAGATTATTTTGGATTTAGTAAAAAAATAAATTTTGAAAACAAAAAATGCATTGTTGTTCAAGACTGCTGCCAGTCTATTTTTTTAAAAAAAAATAATTTGTCCGACTATGCGGTGTATTCTTATCCTAAAATTCTTTCTGTTTTTGATGGAGGTTCAATATTTGGACTTAATCATGAAATAAAGTACAACCATGTAGACGCCTCATACAATGAGCATTTTAACAACAATTTTAAATCCTTAATCTTAAGAAGACAAAATCAAAAATCATGGAGAAATTTTTACTTAAAGTCTAAAAATAAATTAGTAGGAAATTATGATATGTCTATTGAATCTAAGCAGTTAATTACTAATTCTAACTTAAGAGAAATTAGGATGAGACAAATTGAAAATTATGAATTTATTTGCAATTTTGTAAAACCCTTATTCAAATTAAGTAAAAGTGATACTCCAATAGGATTTCCAATATTTTCAAAAAAAAGAGATTATATTTTAAATACGCTTATAGAAAATAAAATATATTGTCCGATTCATTGGCTAATAGAATCTGATTCTAAAAAAGCAAGAGAAACAGAAGAAAAAATCTTAACCATACCTTGCAGTTGGTGCTATTCCTTAGAAGATATGAAAAGAATAGTAGATGTTCTAATTAAAAACAACCTAATTGAATTAATAAATAATTAATTATTTTTTGAATAATCTAAATTCAAGCGAGATTCTAGTTGTGTCTTTTTGAGTGTTGGTTGCACATCCATGAATCAAATGAGATGAAAAAATTAAAACTTGTCCATATTTAATTTTAGGTCTAATTAATTTATTGTTTTCGTTCCATTTGACAATTCCATTAACTCTATATTTATTTTTTCCTATGTTACTGCCTTGAAAAGTTCTTAATATTTTATTTTCTGGTATTAGATGACTTTTTGGAACTATTGGCAACATTGAATTTTTACTTACTCCACAAATTGGAATCCAAAAATTTATATGTTTTGGAACAACGCCTGTCCTATCAAATTCCTCATGAATATCTTTATGAGGAGGATTAAAATCTTTAGAGCCCGGCCTTACTATTCTGACTATTATATGAAGAGGCTTTGAAACAAAAGGATTAAAATCAGTTAGTTCAAATCCAAGTATATTGCTTAATTTGTATAAGATTTTTGAAACAGAAAATTCAAAATCTTTTGGATAAAAGTCTCTCGATTTTTCAACTAACTCAAAATGTTTTTTTTCATCAATGTAATTGTGATATTTTTCTATTTTAAATTTTTTATTGGCATTTTTAAAAATACAATTTGATATTCCTTTTTTTATATTATTAAATTCTTTTTTATCAAACAAGTCACAAATAAAAAATCCTTCTTTGTGCCAATCTTGATCAAAACTTATATCGTTTTCTTTATTGCATAAAATTTCTTGTGATCCATAATAAAATGGAGGATTCATATCAATTTCGACTTTATTTTTATCAATAAAATATTCTACCATATAATTATTATAGTTTTTTAATTTGTTTTTTATTATTCGTATATTTAATTACATTATTTTATTTTTTGTCCAATTTGTATTTGTTTTAAGAAAATTTTCTAATTTTAGTATAGATTTTTTATAAAACCTTCGACACATCTCGTAATCCTCGGCCTCTATTTTTTGTTTATCATTGCTATAGGGCATTTCCAACCAAGATGTTTTGCATTCATTTGCCTCTATTTTTATCTTCTTTAGTATTTTTCTTAAAAAATCATTAGGATCTTTTAAAAGTTCATCATAAAAATAAACTTCAAAATTAGAACTTAATTCTTCAACAAAATATCTGATATAATCTATATACAATCCTCTTTCTCTGCTGTAATTGGTATTATTTGTAAAATAATTAAAAAAAGAATACTCTTTTTTTATAAGGCTTAAATTTCTATCCATTCTCCATTGTGAAAAAGCTCTATCAATAGGATTTCTAAGAATCACAAAAACAAAAGCATTAGGAACTTTTTCTTTTATTTGCCTAGCACAATTTTTATCGTAAAAATACGCGGGAGTTATATCTCCTGTAATTTTTTCGTTCTGAGGCAGATAGGAGGAATATTTTTCTAAATTTAGAAATGGATATTTTATTCCAACTTTAATTTTTTCCACTCCCGTAGAGAATTTTTCGTTTCCTATTTCTTTTGTTTTTGGCATTTCAATTTCAGGACGTTTTGAAAGTTCATTGTACAGCCAAGTCGTTCCAGACTTTTGAACGCCAACGCAAATAAAATTAGGCAATTTCATTTTTATTTCCTTTATAAGTGTGAAAGTAGTTTGTCTCCTGACTTCAGCGAAAGGGGTTTTCTCGCCGTCTAACAGATAAATGGTAAGATTTTCAAATTTTCTATAAAATTTAAATTTGGATGAGCTAAGGATGTTGATTTTTTTAGAAAAAATACATTGCAAAAATTTTCAAAAAAATTATTTTTAACATCCAAACTTAAAGATTTATTAATCTTAATTTCGTTGTAAGATTCTGAAAGAACAAAAATATATTTTTTACAATCTTCATCTTGATTCAAAGAAAATCTTACCGCCTCTTCAAAACATTTTTCTATATTTATAAAACTTAGATTTATATTACTTAAGAGACCGACTGCTGCTCCTGCTTTTAATGGAGCTTTACAATTTGGAACATAAATATTACTTAAATTCTTAATAATATTTATTATTTGATCTTTATGAGAGTTATCATTGGTTATAAATGCATAATATTTATTACTCATGTACTAATATAATAGAATAAAGAGAAAAAAATGAACAAGCAAAAAGTAATAAATTCTTTAGTTGAAATAAAAATAAAAATAGATGAAATAATAAAGGAAGTGTCAAACTTTATTGATACAAAAAATGTTATTTTAGAACATTCTGGAAATTTTCTATTAGAGCCTAAAAAAGAATTAGAAATTTATAAAAAAATAGTATCAGAGGCTATTGTTACTACAAATAAAGAAAGCGATAAAATACAAGAAGATTTTATTGAATTACAAAAACTTCTAAACTCTGAAGAGTGGCCTGAATCTGTTCTAAATTTTCAAATAGTAGATGAAAATTTAGAAAGTGAAAAAATGGATAGAGCGGAAGGAATAGTAGATTTGATAATAGAAGAACCTGTTCTAAATAAAAAAATATTAGACTTTGGGTGCGGAGAAGGACACGTAAGCAAATACATATCTTCACAAAAAGCAGCTATTTCTGTGGGGTACGATATAAAGAAACCAGAATATTCAAATTTTAATTGGGAAGAAAAAAATGAAAATTTCTTATTAACAAATGATTTCAAAAAAGTAGAAGCAGAAGGTCCCTATGACGCAATTGTTCTTTATGACGTAATAGATCACCTTACAGAAAACCCAATAGAGATTTTGTCTAAATTAAAAAATATATTAAATGAAAATGGCAAAATATACGTTAGATGCCACCCATGGTGTTCTAGACATGGGGCACACCTGTACAGAAAAATCAACAAAGCCTTTGTTCATTTGGTTTTCACCGAAGAAGAACTAAATTCTTTAGGTTATAAAGTAGAAGAGACAAATCTAAAAGTTCTCTTTCCAATCCTAAAATATCAAGAAATTTTCAAGGGTGCTGGAGTTAAAGATATCCGAGGCGATATAGAGAGACAAAAAGTAGAAGATTTTTTTGATTCAAATAATTTAGTAAAAAGCAGAATTATGAGGTTGTTCAATACTAATTCATTGCCAACATTTCAGATGCAACAATGTTTCTTAGACTATACGCTAACTAAGCAAATATAATGAATTTATTTGAGCTAATAGATTTTATTGAAAATTTTGTCTTTTAAAATTGGATCATTGAATTTTTTCATTTTTTCAATTAATTTTTCCATCATTTTTTTCTTAATTTTACTGTTGTCGATGTCTATTAATTTTGGGACATTATTTTCACGATAAGTTATCAACTCTTCTCTTGGCCTTTGGTTCATCCTGTTTTTGTCTATTTTTTGTAAAAATAATTTTTCTATAAAGTAATTTGAATTAAACAAACAATTTTCAAATCCCCATCCGTCAACGCATTGGTTTGGAAAATATTTATCTACATTAATTACATAGGTATAATTAATATCGCTTAAAGATCTTATTCGGCAATATGGTCCTGAACGCATTCTATTCAATTGAGCATAAACGAAATCAAATTTATTACTTGAATTTTCTCCTTTTAGTATTGAATAGTAAGAATCGCCATCAAAATCTCCGGAAAAATTAAAAATTTCCGACAAGGTTGGCACAAAATCAACATGACTAACTATATTTTTTGATCAATTTTAGAAACTATTTTTTTATTTAAAAACAAAAGAGGAATGTTTGTGCTAAATCCGTAACAATTTCCTTTTAAATAAGGAAAAGAAGATCCATGATCGCTAGTTAGAACTAAAAGATCTTCTTCATAATCTATAAAATTTAATAGTTCAAGTAAAATATCATTGGCAGAATTCAATAAGTTTGAAAAAGAAACGAAATCATCTATTGGTTTTTCAGAACGTTCTTTTTTGAATGGTCGATGAGTACTTTGTATATTTATGCATACAAAATATGGACTTTGCTTTTTTGCAATTTTAAAAAAATTTATAATTTTTTCTTTCTCTACATTTGGAGTTGTGTATATTGTTAAGCTCTCTTTTAAGTCCCAATTAAAACACGAATCTGGAAGATGATGAAATAATTTGCCTATTATTCCTGTGAAAAAATTTTTTTCTTTCAAAATACTGGCTAGGGTTGGAATATTTTCATTTATGGGATTAAAACAAACGCTGCCATTATTTTGCGGATAAAGACCAGTTAATAAAACCATTCTAGATGGCTGACAGAAGGGTATGTTACAATGTGCATTTTCAAAGATATATCCTTTTTTAAAAATATCAGGAGCTTTGTATAAAAAATTACTAACATCATCTAATGTAACTAATATTAGATTTTTCATTTTGATTTTTTTTATACTTGACACCAAAACAATTGTTTTTTAGCCCTTGAAGCAGCTGTGTAACACCACCGAGAATGCGACCACAAATCACATTTTTGCTCAAGAACTAAAACCTTATCAAATTCGTCGCCTTGAGATTTATGACATGTTATAGCATAAGCATAATCAAAAGGATTGGGAGCATCTTTATCAAATTCAATATTATATTTAATTTGATTAAAAAGATTCAAATCGATATTTATATCAATAGAGCCACCGTCATGAACAAACTCTATGTAATTTTTATTATGAAACCAACCTATAAAACCTTGCATACCATTGAATAAACCTTTTGCAGTATTATTTCTTAAACAAATAATTCTATCGCTGATTTGGGGTCCGGGAGTATTTTTCCCTATTTTTTCTCTTACTAAAGAATTAACTTCTGCTCTGGTTTTATTAAATGCACAAATTACTTGATCGACACTATCAGCAATTTCTTTATATGTACTTTTTGCTATAAATTTAATTTTATCGCTTGAGCCAGCTATGTGTTGCCAAGCGACAGGTCTAAATCCATTTCTAATATGTTCCGCAAAATGTGCAAGCTCACCAGCGTTTCTATGAATTTTTTCTAATCTAAAATCCGGATCTTGCATTATATTGAACTTATCACCGACTGGTTCTAATTGCCCATGATCTCCAACAAAAATAACAGGCTTGTTAAATGAAACTAAATCTTTATAAATATCTTCACTTACCATAGACGCTTCATCTACTATTATTCCTTCGCAATCTATTTTATTGCATAAAGAAAAATAAACATTTCCATCTTCATCTTCTTGTGCTTTATAAATCAAACTATGAATTGTTTTTGCGTCATAAATGCCTTTTTTCCTAAGAACATTAGCGGCCTTTCCGGTATATGCGCAAACTGCAAAATTAGGAAGAGCTTCAATCAGGTGTCTAATTACTGTGCTTTTGCCACACCCTGCCCAGCCGCCAAGAGTTTGAACTTTTTTATTAAACTTTAAAAGCTTTATTATAACGTCTTTTTGTTCTTTTTCTAATTTCATTAAAATTCAAAAGCCTATTTTTTTAGCTTCTTCTTTTTCATAAAAATTATCTTGTGAATTATATATTTCAGATAAAGACAAATCCTTGTCAGTTCTTCTATCGGAGCCTATTTTTTCAAATATTTTATTGCAGTTTTCTGGTGGGAGTGTTTTAAATTCATGATCAATAACCAGCCTTCCTTTTCTCAATAAGGCCGGATCTATTTCATCTTTAGAAGTATTAAAGGTAGCTATAATAAAAACATTAAGACAATCGCCTAAAAGACCGTCAGTCAAATTCAAAATATTAGATATAGCAGAATTATCATTAAGCTCTCTGCTTCTCAATACCTTTTCTGCATCTTCGAGTAGAAGTATGCAATTTTTATAATCCAACATAAATGTCAAGAAGCCTGGATCAGTCAACTCATCAGCAGCTCCAGAAGGCAAATAAATAATTTTTCTAGAAGTTTTGGTAGACAAATATTTTATAAAAGTGCTCTTGCCTGTTCCGGGCGGACCTGAAAAAAGAGCCAAACCAGATTTATTAGACTCTAAATTGGAAATTAAAACCTCGCACTTAGGAACTATATCTTTTCCATAATTCAGTTCCAAATCAATTTCTTCTTCTGGAAGCTTTATGTCAAATCTTTGAGCTATCAACATGCCATCAGATTTACACAACAAATAAACATTTTTTTTGTCTTTTTCTTTGATGTATTTGAATAAACTTTTAATCTCTGCTAGCTCTTCTTCTTTTTGATACAACACCTTGCAAAAAACTCCATCTTTCTTATTGTCAAAGTCATCTTCGTCTGTGGCGTATGGGCTGCCAGACAGTAATGATTGAGTTATAATTATTATTGAATTTTTATATTCTAAAATTAGTTCGGTTGCTTTTTCTACCTTTTTATTATTTCTTCTATATTCAATATTGTGACTATAAACCAAACCCGCGCCTTTTTCTTTTAATTTATCCAGAATATCACTTTCTATTCTTATTTTAGATTCAAAAAAATTTGGCGAAAAATTAAACTTATCAAAATAAAAATAAAAATGATTAAAGCTAGAGTTGTATATCGCGGGCTCTTTGGGCAAATAAGGATTATTCATTTGTATAAAGATAAAATTATTTCTGATGGAAGGTTGGCGGTGTTTATAGATAAATATTGGGTAATATTCAAAGCCAAATCTAAAACTCTTCTTGGCGAGTAGTAATAAATTGGCCTTTCATATTTTATCTCAGAGCATTCGCTTGTCAATACAACAACAGTGGCTTTTTTGCAACAATCAAAACATTTACTTATATGATTATTTAGATAATCATATTGATCACCCTCCACAGACAAATTAAAAGTTCCGAGAGCAAAAACATAATCAAAAGATTCGTTGAAACTCAACAGATCTTTATTTTCAAAATTTCCATGTTTTTCCTTGGCTTTCAATGTCATATTCTTACTGACATCTATACCCTTATATTCTATTCCTTTGTATCTGGATTTTATAAAGTCGTAGAAATCTCCTTGTCCACACCCAACATCTAATATAGAACAATTTGAATGCAACAAGGACACAGCAGAGGCAACAAATCTTTCAAACTGATTGTCTTCGGATTGCCATCTTGAGGCTTGCCACCCGTATTTTGAATTTTCGCAAGCATCATCATAAAATTTAGATATATTTTCAACCATGAGCTATATTTTAGCAGATTAAAATTTTATATCAATATTACCAAGGCCTTGAGCTTTTTAGGCCAATAGATTTTGCATATCTAGCGATGTTGCACGACCAGTATCCGGGAGTTGTGCGATCTTTCTTCTCTGAGCATTTATGTCTTGCTCTAAAACTTTTAGCTCTGGCTGGGTTTGAATTCTTTATTGATAAACCAGAAGATTTTGAGTCTCCAAATCTAACAGTCTTGATGTTTCCATTAGAAGTCTTTACATAAACTTTGAATTTTTTTGGACCACCGGGCGTTCTTATAGGCTTATTTAAGGGTCCCTTTTTTTCACTTTCATTTATTTTTGTTTTTATTGGTCTCGGACAATCTAAATAAATTATTTTTCCATTTTCTTCAATAGTTTTTCCAATGTCAGTTTCAAGCAAATCGGCATCGTCATCATTCACTTCAATTAAATCTCTATCGTAAAGGTCTCTTACTTCATTTACTAGTTCAAAATAAGATTTGCTATAAACTCTAAAAATATTATCACAAAGAGAAATCCTATTGTCTAAATGATATTTTAGATTTTCGCTTATTTGAAAATTAGCCAAAAGATTCATTGGCGTAGTAAAATTAATAAATTCTTTAAATTTCATAAAATTATATATTACTATTTGATTTTTTTATTGGCAAAAACACTATATTATATTAACACTAAAGGTTGCTTTCTGGGGCCATTAGTGCTTTGATGCCACTTGTTGTGGGTCAAATTTAATAGTTGAACTTAATAAAGTTAACAAAAGGAGAATATTATGCACATGATATATCCCAAAAAGTATCTGGCACCCCGTAGAATTGACCTTTTTTCTGAATTTGGTCAAGATTTAGATAAAGTTTTTAATGAGGTTTTCGGAGCCCCATTTCTAAATGGAAGAAAAAGCAAAGGCTATCCGCTAATGGACGCAATTAGAACCGAAGACTCTTTGGTTCTGCAATATACGGTCCCTGGCGTCAAATTAGAGGACTTAAGCGTAGAAGTGTCAAAAGATGAGCAAGGAAAATTACTTACCGTTTCAGGGCGTTTATCAAACGATTACGCACATAAGGATGTGGATTATCAAATAAGAGAACTTTCAAGTCAAGAATTCAGGCGAGTAATTAGACTTCCTGAGGATTTGCTTGAAGACGAACCAGAAGCCACCCTAAAAGATGGGGTTTTAAGATTGGTTTTTAGAACCAATCTAATAGAACCAGAACCTTCTGTGAAGAAATTAAAAATTAAAACAGAATAATTAAATAAACCCGCCATGCGAGCATTTAGCACAATTGGCGGGTTTATTATTTAATTATCTTGACCTCTAAGTCTCCGCTTCCTTTTATAACCCTGTGCCATTCTCCAGCCTTTATCTCTATTTTTCCAACAATCGGCTCAGGCAATTGATTATCTCTTTGAAACATCCAATCTGTTTCTTTGATAGGAATTATAACTCTATCTTCCTTATCCTTATGCCACTTCAATTCACTAGAGTCTAAACTTTCAGAAAAAGTTCTAATATAAAAACTCTTATTCTTAATTTCTTTGAATGGAAGACTATTTTTGCTCATTTTGTTTTGCCTTTTTAGATTGAGAAATTGCTCTTTTGACTATTATTTTCCCCGCAATATCTATAAAAGGTAAATTTCTTTTTTGAGCCTCTTCCCTAAGCCAACCAACTATAACATCTATATTTTGCTCACACCATTCAAATCCTTTTTCATTCATAAGTTTTGCTCTTGCTTTACAAGAACAATTAGGAGCAGACTTAATTCCTAGTTTTTCTAACATTTGGGACAATTTAGTTCCAGGCCCATTTGGGTCTTGCTGTTCTAAAGTTTGAGCAAAAACTTTAGAAACCAATTCAGAAGTTTTTCTTGCCGATTCGGGAGTTTGAGCTGGAGTTGGTGTTGGTAATGGCGTAGAAATAGGAAAAGAACCAGACTTGGCCAACTCAACTTTTATTTGCTCAATTCTAGGATCATCAGAACAATCTACTGGGGTCTTGTGTGGTCCAGACACAACCAAATGTATAGCAGGATTTATTTTGCTCTTGGCTATACATTTAACTATCATATTGCTCCTTTAAATTTTAGTTTTTTAAATCTTGTCTTTTTGAATATATAATAGATGGGATTTCTTTAAATTTGAAGGAGTATGATGAAATTAAAAATTTTTTTAATATACTTTTTGCTAATTTTTGCAAATATAGCAGTTGCAGGAACAAGAGATCCAGAAACGCCAGATTCTGAATATCTTTCCTATGGAAAAAAATTTGTTTGCATTGGAAAACTGTGCGGGAGATACAAAGACAAAAGTGAGTATTGTGCTTCGGCTGTAGCAATAAAGCCAAGATGGATAATTACAGCCGCACATGTTATAGAAAATAACGAAACGTGCTTTATAACAATAAACGAAAAGAAAATACTAGTTGAAAAATTTTCCTTTCCCAAAGAATTTGAAAAAGGAAAATTTGGATATAATGACATAGCAATAGGACATTGTCAAGAAGATATGAATTTAGACTTCTACCCAGAACTTTATGAAAAAAATGATGAGATTGGAAAAATATGTTCGATGTCCGGGTACGGCATTACAGGAACATTTGCTTCAGGGGCTTCATTTTCAGATCAAAAAAGAAGAGCGGGATCTAACTTTATAGATTCAATTGACAGAGACTTGCTGATATGCTCGCCTTCAAGAAAAGCCACAAAAGATAAATTTACCAATTTGGAATTTATAATAAGTAGCGGCGATAGTGGTGGAGGATTATTTATAGATGGAAAACTAGCTGGGGTAAATTCTTGCGTTTTAGCAAGTGATAAAAAGCCAGACTCATCTTACGGAGATGAGTCTGGTCATACGCGAGTTTCTAAATATTTAGATTGGATAAAAGAAACTGTGAAATAATTAAATATTCTTGAGATCAAAATCAAGATCTTCTTCTTGCATATCATTTTCTAATGGTATTTCCCAATACAATTTATCAACCCAATGCTTCCAAGTATCCAAAACCTTAATTCTATCTCCCCTAAAGATAGAGAACTCCGGTTTTTTTGGAGCCTTTAATAGTTTCATGGGCGAAGACCCTCTCCAAAGTCTTGCTTTTTCTTTGTCTTTTGGCCTAAAAGCTTCGTGAGGTTCACGATCTGCCTTTTGACTATTGCATTGATAACAAGCAAGAACACAATTCCTCCAACTAGTATCTCCTCCTTTAGATTTTGGAATTATATGATCTAATGTAGATTCGTCATGATTTGGCTTTATTCCACAATATTGACATCTAAATTCATCTCTCTTCCAAATGGCCCTTCTGCAGAAATTAACTTTTTGCTCTGGGACCGAATCATATCTAGTCAATAGTATTACTTCTGGTATTCTGTATATCGCCCTTGAAGAAACTATTCCGTCTTCTCCTTGCTTTGGTCTTAGCTTTGACCAATCAGACCAATTCCAAACCTCATAACTACCAATAGGAGGCGGAGTTATTATTTGAGCTTTAGGACAACCATCAGAATATTCCGAAAACAATAACGAAAGAACTCTTTGAACTGAGGATACGCCTATTGCTATCCAATTTCTATTTAATACTAAGGTTCTACTGTTTGATATCATGATATTATTTACGCTTAAAAAAACAATTATGAATCAGTTGATATCTCTTACGTGTTGATACAAAGATATAGCATCATTTATTTCTTCTTCGGTCATGCCCTCTATATTAGCATCTTGCATTTTCCAAAGATCCATTTGAGATAAATTTTTAGATTTATCAATTATTTTTTTTGCAGAATAATATATTTCTTTGGCCTGATGCAGGGTTAACTCTTTGCCTTGCTCCGCCAAAAAATTCCTAAATTTTTTTATCAATATATCATTTTTCATCTTCAATTAAATCCTCACTATCTTCAGAAAAATCTTTAGTCGAAAATTTTGCATTAATATTTGGATATATTTTATCTATTAAATTTATTTTTGAAAGTTGTTCTCTATAGTATTTTTCTTTCCAAAAAGGAACATCAACAACCCAACGATTTATCAAATTAGAGACTCTGGCTCCCTCTAGATTCATTTCTTTTAAAGAGTTTTTAATATCCTCGTCAGAACACTCCATAAACTTTAAAAGTATACAAACATTTTTATTTAAATTGTTTTTTTTCTTGGTCATTATAAATCCTTATTAGGAAAGAAGTGAAGTATTTTATTATAATGCATTAGTTTAATCAACACTAAAAAAGCCTACCTTTTTCTTGAATTCTTTTATTCATATCTTCAATGAAATCATTACTTCCAAAAAATCTCCATTTAGACTTGCGAGAAAAACAAAAAAACATATTGTTTTTAGCACAATAATCAATAACCCAACACAAAACATCGATATTGAGAGAACGATCAGTTTCAATCAATGCAAAAAATGGAATTTTATTCCACTCCGAACAAATAATTATAACTCCACAATCTTTTGGCCTAAACCATTCTGGAAATGGGCTATTTTCCATAATGTATCCGCACTTAAAATTCCTACACCCTTCAGGCCTGTCTTGATATATCGAACATCCGTTTTTGGATTTAAAATGACAAGGACAACCAGGATACATAGTGTGGTCATAAATATCTGCGGACAGCCACCCCTCACAGCAAGCCGTACAATCCCCACACTCTCTTTTATTTTGTATTACCTTTAAATCTACCATGGCAACATTTTACATTTAATTAATAAAAAATATCAATATTAAAATAACTTATTAATTATATTCCAATGTATTTTATTTTTATCTGCGCATATGGGATGAAAGTGAAATAAATCTCCTCCAAAAAGAGAACAATCAATAAATTTATTTCTATCAATAGAAAATCTTCTGTCTTTGTTTGGATGTATTCCGCACAATTTAGCAGCAGCCCCCAAACATTGGTCTGTGTGTCCTGCTTCGCATTTTTTTCTTGCCGAGAAGAGCTCCATGCAATCATCATTTTGCACAATACTACAAATAGTTTTTTTTGAAAAAACACAACACTCTAATTCGTGACAAAAATTATTATCTATTTTGTCCCATAAATCCAATTCTTTTAGAATTCTAATTTCATTAGACTCCATATCTGACCTAATTTCTGGGACTACGTAGTATTCTTTATCAAAAGAGTAGTTGTTGGCAAGATGATCAACTAAATTAGAAATATCGTTATATGTATCATCATCTATTTTAGCAAACCAATCGGCTGCGGAGGCGTCTTCTAAATCAAAACGACTTAAAAAGCCGTATATCTGTGCCACGGGATTGTCTGTTTTGTTTGGCAGTATTCTAACATCTACGCCATCAGGCCACCCATCTTTGTAGATTTCCTCTTCGTTTTTTCCTATAAGGCAATGAACTAAAACTTTTTTTCGACCAACATTAAAAAGACCAAACTTTTGAAATCCTTCTAATCTTTGAGGAATAACAGGAACAATTATTTGTAAATCGTATTTTTTTTCACTCATATAATTAACATAGTGTGAAATTTATGAATGAAAACGAAAATTTAAAATTTATAGTGACCGGCACAGGCAGATGCGGAACAGTATTTTTAGCTAAATTATTAACTGGCATTGGGTTGTCTTGTGGGCACGAAAGCATTTTTGACTATTCAAATGACAGTGAGATATTAGAAAGATTAAAAAATGTTAAAAATAGATCATTGAGTTCTTGTTCTCAACAAAATAATTTTATAGAACAAAAAAAAGAAAAAAACTGGGTGGCTGTAGATAAAATAGTTGCAGATTCAAGCTACTTAGCAGCACCATACTTAAGTCATCCACTTTTAATAAACACCCCAGTTATACATTTGTTTAGAAATCCCATAGAAGTAGTAAGTAGTTACATTTTAGATTTTAATTATTTTGAAAATAAAATTCCCAATAAAAAAAATCCCTACAATGAAAAAGGTTGGGAAAACAAAATATACAGATATTTGCCAGAATTGGGATCAATAGAAACCCAAATTGAAAGAGCGTGCTGGTTTTATATTCAATGGAACCAAATAATAATTAGAAATTGTATGTTTAGAAAATATTTAAAAATAAATATTGAAAATATAGATTACAAAAAATTATTTAATTTTTTGAATATTGAATTAGAAGAAAATACAAATCTTTATAAGAACACAAGCTCAAACACCAATAAAAGAAGAAATAAAAATTTATCTATTAATGAAATTCCTAATGGATTTATAAAAGAACTATTCAAGAATACAATTGCTAATTTAGACTATTCAGAAAAAGTCAAAAAGATATTTTAAAACGCAATGAAACCAAAGCCTAATTAAAGACTTTGGTTTCATTGTTTTTGAAAATCTTAATTAATAAATCAATGAGCAGGCATCTCATCGTGGTCTTTTCGAACTAATTTAGACCTTCTTACAATTTTTATTGGGGGATTGTTGCTCCAATCCCTGTTCTCTTTATCATAAGAAGATCTAATTGCTTCTTTAACTCCAGCAAAGTTCTCGTCAAAATTTCTTCTTTGATAATTTGGAGGATTTTCGTTTTCCTCATCAATATTAACTAGCTTATGCCCCAAAGCAATAAACTGTTTGTCTTCTGTCCCTGAAGAAAGGATAAACTCGCCTAATCTGGTCGCCAACTCATACTCAAGTCTGATGGTAATTCTAGCATCAACATGAAAACTAGACATTTAATTAAGCCTCCAAAAAGTAAAACTTATGAAAAAGAACACATTGAAAAGAAGAATAGAACTTGACAAGAAAAATTGTCATCCAAACAATAATAACTTGTTTTTTCTCAAAGTCAATGATCTTTCTTCAGATCACACATACATTTTAGCCATTCAAAGAGACAAAAGTAAAGCAAAAAGTTAACAAATTTTTATTTTTAAATTACCAATATTAATTTTGGTATAATTAAATTGACAAGATTTGGCTCTAATAAAACAAGAATTTTTTTTATTTTTTTTATCTAAATTGTCATTAACTGAATTGGGGCAACAACTACAGCTGCAATTGTTTTGCGGCTTATACTTCCCATTGGAATCACCAAGACCGGACACGCCGGTAACAGAAGAAGCAGTCATAAAATTTCCTCATAAATAAAAAAGGGCATCCATGCCCAAATCAACATCCTGTTATTTTTATTTATGCATATTAAAAAAAAGACAATTAAAAACAACAACAGTATGGAGTAATTTTTGAACAGAATAAAATTTTAGTAGATTGGAAATACTAATTGCTTATTTGAAACAGATCCTTGAATTTTTTGTAAAGCAATTATTCGCTTTCTTAGCTTTGAAGACTCTTCATTCCCGGCAAATGGACAAATAAATTTCTTTATGTCCTTGGATAAATTTTTTCCACTTACTCTTGTGTAGTTCTCTTCTCTTACCACAACAACATTTGTTTGCATGGCGATCTGATTATTGTAAACAGAAGCTTTTTCTATGCACTTAATCTGCACTTGAAAACTATTTTTTGTAGAATTGCTTGGAATAAAATTAGGAGAAATAGGCTCTTCGTAAACAAAATCCTTCCTAACTATTCCTCTTGCATAATTAGATGGTTTTTTATCTTTATTAAGAGCAAAATATCCATCTTTTATTTCTAGAATTCCGTAACTACTAATTTTAGCTTCCTCCGATATCTTATTTATTTATTCAAGTTCCATTTTTTACGAAATACCCAATCGGAAAAAAATCTTAACTTTTCAGGAGGGCATTTTATTACCAAATGCACCTCGTTATTTTCTTCTTTTATTTCTACTTCTTGATAAGTTAAAAGCTTAAGTTTTTCAATTAGCTTTTGTTTTTCTGCGTCGTTGAGATCTTCGTGTAAAACAATAACGTGATCTGTGCTGGTTGATATAAAATTATTTATTTGACTATTTTTTATATTAAAAATAACAACAGTCAAAAAAATAAAACAAATCATAAGTAAGGCAAAATATTTATTAAAAATCTTAATCATACATTTATATAATGCAAATTCAAAGTAGATTTTTTGAAACAATTGATTATAATTAGAAAAATCATGAACTTTGAAAAAATAATAGAAATTAGCTTGGCATTAGCCGGGAAGCATAGGTATCAACAAAGATGCAAGCACTTCAGTTTTATATATGAAAAAAACAAGCTAATTTCTATTGGAATAAACAATCCAAAAACACACCCTTGGAATTTGAAATATAATTATATTAATAAACAAAAAAATAAAATAAGCGAAATGGTAGGAACCCACTCGGAAGTAAACGCAGTGCGAAAGCTCGGTTATGAGTTTTGCGACGGACTAATAATGATAAACACTAGGGTCAATAAAAATAACAAAATAGATTATAGCAAGCCCTGCAATGGATGCATGGAAATGATATGTCAACTAAGATTTGAAAAGGTTTTCTATACTGACAAGTTAGGAAATTTCCAAATGATAATTCCAGAATCAAATTGCAATCTTGCACTGCGCTAAATCAACGTCCTTTCATGCACTCGCAATTTTTGTAATCTTCGGGATAAGCTTCCATAAGAGTTTCTATTGGCAACCACATCGGCCCGTTAGGATCAGGTTTACCATTTGCATCATTGAATAAAGAAAACTCCTTTTTAGGTTTTTTTTCAGGCTTAGGATTTTTGGGAGCAAACTTACATCTGCCGTTGGGGCAATCTTGAACAGCATCCCCTTCACCATCAAGCATTTCTGGGAATGCAGGGTCGCCTTTAGGACGGAAAACAACCTGACCTCCAAATCCTTCGGATTGCTTATTGATTTTCTCAGAAATAACTTTTTCTTTACTTATAACAAGGCCCTCATTTTCTCTTTTGGCAAAAATATTAGAAACGGTATCAAATTCATTTTCTCCAAAAGAAGTTGTATACTTAACAACAAATTCAATTTGATCCTCATCAGAATCAATAATTTGAAACTTTTCAACATCAAGAGACAAGTCATCTTCTAAAAACATAACGGCGGCTTTGGCCTTATTTTTATTCATGAATTCTTTAGTAAAACAAGAAGCATAAGCCTTAAGATTATTCCTTTCCATAGAATCTTGAATTCTACCAATAAGATCTTTTACAGATTCTTCATCTTCGTCTGGCGGTTGAACTTTTAATCTAGGGGGAGCAGACTCTTCTTTTGTTTCTTCGCCATTGGGCGTAGTGACTCTAACCTTAGCGGGAGTAGAAGGTTCTTTTCTAGAAATCATTGCAGGTCTTTCTTCCGCTCCTAAAGCAAAAGAACAAAACATCATACAAATAAAAACAAAAAAATTAATTTTCATAATCATTCTCCAAAATAAAAAGACTCTAAATCATCAATAATTAAACGATATTTCTTCCTTATTTTTAGTATTGCTTCTTGACCTTTTTGTCTCGCTCTTTCCCTAGATAAATTTAGCGATCTGCCAATCTCAGCCCAAGATTTATCTTTTATAAAATGATCAATTAGTATTGTTTTGTTTTCACGATCAATATCAGAATCTTTTGGATCGTCTCTTAATAAGATGGCGAGCTTTTCGAGAGGAAGATCTAATTTTGTATCATCAACAACATCTGTTGAGGACTCACCCAACATTTCTACCTTTCGGTAATTTTTATTTTTTCTCAAAAAATTTATTATATATTGATTTATTTTTCTAGTGGCCCAAGTAGAAAAAGATCCTTTAGAAGGATCAAAAGATTCACGAGCATCCATCAAAGCCAAGCAAGCACAACTAAACATCTCTGAGTCTTCCACTTTTGTTCTTTTTTCAAATTTAGATACAATAGATTTTGCCAAATTTAGATAAGACTCAACAGAAGTTAGCGAATCAACAGAAGAAGTCATTTATAATCAAGCCAACTTTTATTTGATTGTTTCGTTTTTGATTGTTTCGTCATGAAAGCATTCTAGGCAGATAAATGTGGAAAGTAAAGAAAGAATTTTATTTAATTAATTTTAATTTTATCGATACTGTTTCCTTTTCTGTTTTTAAAAATATTATTTAATTCACTAAAAGAAATTGGCCTGTATTCTCCAATTAATTTATAAATATTATCTACTCCAACATCAATTGATAAACGACCCGGCATTGCCTCGTCAAGCCAATTCTCAGCAGACGAGTGAGAATGGCCATATAACATCCAAGAGCCAGAGTGAGATTTATTCCATACTGCTTGAGCATAATGACTCAAAACAATGTGTTTGGACTTATATTTTAGTTCGTATCTTTCATGACACTCTTTAAAAAAAGGAGCTATTTTTTTATTATCGTGATTACCCCAAGCAAAATAAATATTTTTACAATTTATTTTTTTTATGATTTTTTCAGCTTCTTCTAAAGGATCTCTACTTTTAGGACAAAAGCAAAAATCTCCCAAATGCCACAAAATATCATCTCTTCTAACATTTTCATTAATTTTATTTATTAAATAATCATTCATCCTTGATATAGATTCCCAACTTGGGCTCCATCTAGATAAGTTAGGGCCTCCATTATTCCATATTTGGTCTGTCTTTACCTGTTCTTCTCTTGTAAGACAAAATCTTCTTTTAGCATACAAAGGTATTCTTCTGTGTGAAAAATGAGTATCTGCTGTAAACCATATGTTCATTTATTAAAGTTGACTAGGCTCTTGTGGTCCTATTTCCTTTCTAAATTTATAATAATAAGCATCTTTGTTTTTTATAGATTCAATAAATAAAAAATTAGATTCCTTTAATATCAATTGCATTTTTAGATCGTACTCAGAAATGCAAATTTCAATGTTTTTATTTTTATTATATAAATTTTCTAATATAAAATTAAAAACTTCTTTATTTGAAAAGGCAATATTGGTTATCTTTACTTCTTTGCTTTTATTTAATTCATAAAAAATCCAACCCAATATGTTGTTCTTGTACTCAACTATGTTCGCTATAATTTTTTTATTTTTTAAAGATTTTTTTAATTTTAATTTAGAATTAGAATTAATTTTATTAAAATCATTTTTTTGCATCCATCTATATTTTAGACCCATATAAATTCTCCTCCAAATAAAAAATTTGTTTTTTTCAAATAATTTGGCAATTTTAATTTGCCACAAACAAAATCATAATCTTTGTTCTTAAAATAATCTACCCAACCTTTACCAATGCCCTGAAATGTGTTGTCTATATTTTCAAATTCAGTAAAACCACACATAAATCTCTTTATTGCAACTTGAGTTTTTCTAGAATATTCTGAGTACAGCAAGACTTGTTCATAATTATTAAAATCATAAAAAAGACTACATCTCAATAGAATTGTAAATAGAGACCTTTTCATACAACATCTCATCCAAAACTGAGAGGGCTCTATCCAAAGAATATTTAAATTAGTCTCAACAAACACAGAACTTTCTAAATCTTGAAAAGAAATTTCTTTTAATATTTGTTCTGTTTTTTCTATAAAACTTTTTACATTTTGAAATTTATTAGGGTGAAAAGAAAAAAACAAACCTTTAGTATTTTGATTGAACTTTTCAGAGAACTGCTCTCTGCACATACTCCAATCAAGAGAGTCGCCATGTAAAGAAAACTGACCTGGGTTTGGCCTTTTCTTAAACTGATTGATTCTTATCATTGCATGAATTGTAATAAAAAAATATTTATTTACAATCCTAAATGATAGATTTGGCTTTTTTTATGAATAAAAAATCACTTGATCTTATCCATTTTTTCTTAGAGTCATCCCAAAAAAATGGATAAGATTTAGGAATTGATTCCAAAATTTCAAATAACTCATTGGAGTTGTCTGCTTTTTCTAAAGACCTATGGAAAATTAAAGGATGCAAAAAATCATATTCTTTCTTAAAAGATTTTATTGCATCTTCGTCCAAAGGCATCATAATTCCTTGATTTTTTTGTACAAATAACAAGCACAAATTCCGCCCAAAATTCCCATTATCAAACCAGAACTTTGAAAAGGATTTCCAGCACCTGTAATTAAGTATCTTATAAATCCACCTAAAAAAGAACCACATATTCCAACTAAAACGGTAGATAGGAACCCAGAAGGAACTCCGCCCTTGTAAATTGATTTTACTACGAGGCCAACAATAATACCATAAAACAACCATCCCAAAACTAAAAATAAATCCATTTTTATCTCCTTTTTATTTCTAAATAATTTTGAGGAACCTTATTTTCTTTTAAATCCTGAATAAGGTTCTTATAATATCTATTTAATATATTTTCAAAATCTTCTTTATTTTTTATTGAAAAATTTTTTATGTCCTGGTCTGCTGCGTATTTCAAAAAATTATCTTGACCATATTCTTTTCTAAGCAATAAACACAAAACAGCACATTGTTTTTCGTCAGGATTAGAATCTACTAGAAGTTTTTCATATGTAAATTCAGAAGTGTTTTCTAAATCAAGTTTGGCAAAATTTTTATTTAAATAACACATTCCTTTTTTTACATACAAAGGAAGCGTTCTTTTGTATTTTTGTTCAATTTCACTAAAACAAATCTCAGATAAAATATAAGGAAGTTGATCAATATCTTCATCAGAAATCCAAATTGCACTCAACAAGATTTTATCTGCGTCTTTTCTAACTTCACACTTAGGAGCATCAAGTTTAAATAGTTTTTTAAGTAAATTTCTATTTGGAACAACAACAATTTTACAATCTGATTTTAAATTTATATCAGTAAATCCCCAGCGAGTAATTATCCATTTTTTGATACTTTCTATTTTATTTTTTAAAACAATTCCCTGTTTATTCTCAATACTTAATATTATAAAATTATCAGTATCCCATTTATTCCAAACCAAGTTCTTGAATTCATCTGCCAACTCTGGCTTCGAAACATTTTTAATGTCTGGTGAGGTTTTTTTAGAATTAAAATGCTCTTGCTCTTCTATAAACGGGACTGGTATTGGCGTTGAATTTGTAAAATCTTGAGCAAAAGAAAAATTAAAAATTAAAAATTGCAAAACAAACATTGCTATACTCTTCATGTTTTTCCTCATAGTTTTTTTAAACTTATTTATTAGTTGAGATATTCTAGACTCAGAAACGCCATATGACTTTCCTATATTTTTCATAGATACATTTTCTAAATAATACATTTTAACAATTTTTTTTGCATCAGCATCCAAAAAAGACATAGACTTTTCAATCAAATCTATATTATTATAGTGTTCAAAATAATTATTAGAATACTCATGTTGATCTAAAAGATTTTTAAATTTAAATTTTTTATTCCTTCTTAAAAAATCTTTTATTTCGCCTGAAATTCGAAATGAAGCATAAGTAAAAAAGGAACAATTAGAATCTGTTTTAAATTTACAAGCGGCGTCAACTAAACCCACATAAGCGGAAGATTTAATATCTTCAAAAAAATTAGAAAAATAAAATTTGTTTGCTATCTTATTTGCTAAAGGCATGTATTTAAGTATAAGTTCATTGCGTTCTAAAATAGTCATAAGTTCTCCGTAAAATGTTGGTTGAAAGTAGTTGATTTATATACGTTTATAATATAGTTTTTAACATCCCAATCTTACTTTATCACGTTCAAATTTTTCCCAATAAGACTTCACATAAACTAATGCTTCTGCTTCCCAAACTAACTCGTCTTCAATCCACACCCTATTGAAAGTATCAACATAAAAAAACAAAGGGTTGATTCCTTGATATGTGATTTTATCTGGTTCGGTTATATAATTCTTCTTAATAACAACCGATTCCAGAACGCCATATTTAGCTTTTTTCTTAATAAAAACCCTAGATCCTATTGGAAAATTAAATAAAAAAATTTTTTTCAATCTAATGATTGAGCATCCAAAAATTTTTATAGATCCTATTGATTCATACGCACTCATCGCTTTACCTCCATGAACAAAATATATATTGATATTATAATGCTTTTTTAAACATCCACCAATCCGCGATCTTCTCTAGGACTTCCCCGATTTTCTCTATAATTAACATCAGAATCTATTGTTTTTTTGATACCATCTGCTAGTCTAACTACAAAATTTGACAATGTGATCAAAAAAATAAAATTTAATAAAAATAAAAATAAAATTAAATAAAAATGCAAATCTCTCATATCTTTATACGAGTTATTGAATGTTAATAAAGTTAGTAGTTTTGATATCTCTAGTCCAATTTATTTTAAATTCTGGAAATGGGCCTACTATGTCGCATTTGGCAAAACCATCCCTACGTCCTCGACCAATTTTCTTAGTTCTTGCTACAGAACAATCAATCTTATTGCCATTAGAAAAATTCTTGAACAAACCTATTTTGTCAAAATAAGAGAAAGATGGATTTAATTTTCCATTAATAAAAATCAAATTAACAACAGGGTTAAATAATATTCTAGTAAATATTTTCCCATTGACACAAACCTCATTTATAGGAACGTCAATAGTCATGCTTGTAATTAAATTAGAATTGCTATTGGCCTTTCTAACAAAAAAATTAAATTTTGTATTGGCGTTTCCAAATGTGTCTTCACTGCACTTTAATTCAAATATAATATTCCAACTTTCTTCTTCTCCGTTCAAGCCAGATCCAAGTAACCTGTTTTTATAACTCCAAGCATTGTTGTTCTTGCTATACCTCATAGCAATGTTTTTATCAAAATCCAAAGAATTTCTCTTTAAGAATTTAGAGAAAACAGAGGAGGAATTCATTGGGTGCTGTAGGTCTAGATTCACATCGGAAGTAGTGCATCCGCAAACATCGATAGTGGATGGAGATATAGAGATTCCAGAATCGTTTAGTGAGAAATAATCCAAAGATACATTGGAAATAAATGATTTGAAATTAGCTTCTGCTACCAATAGTCCAAAATTTGTAAAGTTAGTATCAATTGAACTGTTCAAGTATAAGGTATCACCAATAGGACTGTATGATCGGATAGGAGATATTATGTCTATAACTTCTCCTTCTAATTCAATAATTCCTCTTGCATTATAAGTATTATACTTGATGCATTCTGAGGAGCCTGAAATTTCTATTGTCGCTAAAGCATTTGTGCAAGCTCCAAACCTATTGAAGCTAGAAGACAAATTCAACTCAACAGAGAAATCATAACTCCTATATTGAGAAACCACATCTGCTGTTAGGCCTTGTATTCCAACAGAACCGGAAGATGGTTCAAAATAATATCCAGAAGAAATGAATTCAGAATCGCCATTAATTTGAATTAAGCCACCTGCATTGGGATTGTACTTATAGTACAAAGAATAAATAAATCTTGTTCCAAATTCAATATAAGAGCAAGTTGTTGGTCTTTCATAACTAATTGCAGGATTGTGGTAAGAATTAGATTCAAGTGCAAAAATTACATCGCTAAAATGCTTCCACTTAGGGGAAATGAACGAAGAAGATCCTAAGAGTTCAATGCTTCCTGAGGCTTGTCTAATAACTGGATTTAATGTGATTCTATTTCCCGCTACGGATTCATAATGTCCATAATTTTCAAGCACATATCCATTTTCAGCAGACAAGGATTCAAAATTTTCAGTCAATATTGTGGAAGCGTAAGTCTCTGTGTAACTCTCCGCAAGACTCAATTGTAGGTTCGCTATAGATTCAAAACTCCAATAATTAGACTGCAATGTTGGGTATTGAGTAGAACTTATAGACAAACCTCCAGATCCCTTTGCCCAATAATACATAACATTTGCAGAACCCGATAAAGAAATTTTAACATCAACTTCATGATAAAAAACCTTAAAAACTAAAGTTTTCACTTTAATTAGGTTGTTACAAGGAAGAACATCCATTTCCGATGTGAGATCAAAATCTATACAAAAATCTACACACTCGGGGCAGTTGCAAAAATCTTCGTCTTCAAAAGTGAAAGCATCATCGGCACAAACAGGATTTATATTTTTCTTTATAGATAATAATTTAAATTTATCTATTGGAGGGCCTAATTTAGGATTTTTTAAAGCAAGACAAACTTCAGCTAAACTCCTTGCAATCACAGCACTAAGTATTGATTGATGGCCCGGATTACATTTTGGAATGTTTGTCTGTTGAATTTTATGAAAAGTTGGTTTTGTATAAACTTCTATGTCTTCAGAACCTTCATCTGCCAGAGACATAATCTTTCTCAAAGAGCCGTAATAATTTTCCTCTATGTCGGTTTCCTGTTCATAAATTTGCTGATTTTGTATATTTAAGCCGCATGCTCCTCTTAGATTAATTTTTTCATTGCCTCCACAACAGCACAAAACCCTATACCAGTGAGGTCTGCCGTTATCGAGCTTGTAGGTAGAATCGAAACTTAATTCAAAATCACACGCAGAACCCGAACCATAGTTACCAGTTCCTCCCAAAAGCCAAGAAGAAGAAACTAAATAATTTGGATTCATTTTTGGAGAAAAACAAATCTCATTTGTGTCTATAGACAAGGACAAATTGCTTTCATATACAAATATATTTCTATTTGATTCTGAATTTCCAGAAATAATTAATTCATTTAATTGAGATTCATATCTCAATGAGAAATTCGTTAAAAATTGTCCAAATAACTCAAGTGCTACAGGATTATAAAATAATGTTTGGAATTTAGATTCAAAAACAATATTTGTGATGGAATTATAATAAAGTTTATTTGGAAAATTATTTTCTGCTTCTGTTGGAGCTATCTGTATTAAGGCCGTTGAGAAATAAGACAAGATCAAAGTGCAACTTGCAGAGCCAATAATATTTATTTCGCCATACGATTGATGCTCATAGTTTTCGTAATACCCACCATATATGTAAGGAGATACTTTTGCTATTCTATAGGAAGGATAGCTATTGAAATTCCAATTATTGGAAGTCACTCCGTATCTTATGCTTCCTTCATAAGGGGCCTGTGGAGGCAATATAGTGGCGTAAAGCCTGCCGCGTTCTCCTGGTTGGAATAATCCTGAATGTGTGGCAACTAGGTTCAAATTAGAATCTAGAGTGTAAATTTCTGTTCCCCATATTGATGAACCCTGATCTGAGGCCACAACATCAAATAAATAAGTTTTTCCAATATTTTCTGTGAGGCTCATCAAATTTGTAGATGTTGTCAAAGGTACTACGTTTGATGCATCGTAGCTAAGAATTAAAGTAACAGAGGCCTCAGATTGAATTTCAAAAAACACATTAGAGTTATAACTAAAGCCAAAAGAATAAATTAAATTTTCATTGCCTAAACTCAAATCAACAAGAAAATCATATCTTAATGTGTATTCAACTGACGCACTAGAAGACAGTTCTATTTCGCCACTAGCCGAGTGGTCAAAATAACCAATGTAGCCACTAGACAAATAAGGAGAAACCTTTGTTACTTTATAAGATGAAAAACTCGAAGAATTCCAATTCTTTGAAGTAATTCCATTTTGAGTTGATCCATAGTAAGGTGGCTCTGGATCTGATATGGCTACATAGATTCTCCCTCTTTCTCCGACCTTAAAAATGCCAGAATGAACAGCCACCAAATTAAGATTAGAATCTAAAGTATAAGTTCCAGTTCCCCATATGTCTTGGCCTTGATCAGATCCTGTAACGTCAAAAACTATAGTTTTTCCAAGATATTGAGAATAATCCATCAAGTTAGAAGTCGTACTAAATACTTGTTCTTGAGACAAATCATAAGGCAATAATAAATTGTAATCTAAGTTTCCGCTAAAATCTAAATAAGCCCCAGACGAACCAAAGGGCAATCCTAAATTAAATTTAGAATCGCTCTCCAGACTCACATCTAAAACGCTATTTTGGCTTAGCCTAAATATATTTTTAAATAAAGAAGTAAAATATAAATTAGATTGATAAGGAGTGTACCTATAGATAATGTCTATTATCTCAGAAGATCCACTCAAATATATTGGAATTTCTCCGTCGCTTATATGAATATAGCTGGCTTTGACTGTTGCGGACCCTTGCAAGAATGTGCTTGTTCTTCTTACGTATTCGTATAAAGAGTTTGAAGTTCCTTCTAATATTATTCCGCCCAAACCAACAAAATAATTCAATTGAAGTTTTGCTTCAGATTGCGAAATAGCTATTTCTAAATTCAACTGGGATTCATAGAAACATCTTAATACTAATCCTAAAAGGCCAGTAGATCCATCGGAATTAAAGTTATAAAAGCCTTTTACTAACGCCGATCCTTCTATTACTATTGAATCAAAATAAACTATAGAACTTCCGCCAATTAAGATATTAGCAGAAGGAGCATTAGATGTAGATGGACCATAATCTTGCAAAAACAATCCATTTTCAGAAATTAATGGTTCAAAATTTTCAGTTGATATTATTATCGGAGAATAGGATTCTGCTGTAAATTTATATAATGGGCGTACTTTAAAAGAACCCACTAAAAACTGACTTCTCTTGGCAAGATATTTTACTGAATAATTCGAGCTTCCACTAACTTCTAATTGCCCCTCTGGGAGGTGACACCTTAGGTACTTATATTGTGGAACAGAAGCCAAATTCAATATTACATAGGATTGATGCTGTCTTCTAAATTTGTCACGAATATATTTATAAGAATAAGAATTACCGCCTACTGTGAAGTAAGTGATGGATTCATGAAAGTAATTAAAAATTTCAGATCTAGAGAATCCATCAGAGTAAAAATTATATTGAACTTTAAAGCTAGATGATCCGCCAACAAATACATTTATAAATCTTGGAAATGCACTGCCATAGACAACAATCGGTCCGGGCGAGGTTATATTTACATTATATCTCGCAAAAAGTTCCGCATCTCCAATTAAAAAAGTGCTTTTATTTCTATAATACCTAACGTAATTTTCAGAAGATCCATCTAATAAAAGTTGCACAGAAGATCGTGCTGCTGACAGTGTTATTTTGTAGTAAAAAAAGAATTTGTTAATTCCAGGCTCATAGTACCATCCGTCTCCAACATTAGTTCTAGAAGTTACTCCGCCACTAACGTTAATTGATCCTGTTGGGACATACACATCAACCGGGTCCAATATGGCTAGCCCTTCGGCATTAAATTTGTAGTTGTCATTTAATGTTGGAGTTGGAGTAATAGCCATCTTTACGCATTTGCATAAATTACAATCCATTACATACTGATAACCGGGCTCTGAAAACATTCCGCAGTCAGCATAACCTGTAGTTCCACCACACTCAATATATTTGCATGGAAGAGGAGTTGAAGTTGGAGTTGGAGTTGGAGTAATAGCTATCTTTAAGCATTTGCACAAATTGCAATCCATTACGTACTGATAACCGGGCTCTGCAAACATTCCGCAGTCGGCGTAACCCATTGTTCCACCACACTCAATATATTTGCATGAAGATGAAGGAGTTGGAGTCGGAGTATCGTAAAGAATAAATTCTTTTTTTAAATTTTTATTATTTCGACTTTCCATTAATTACTCACCTATCCTATGCAAAATATCAGATATGACTGCATTTCTTATTATGTCTGTCTTGTCTAATTGAAAAGTTGCAACATTTTTAATTCCTTTTAATTTTTCAAGCCAGTAGTAAATTCCAGACTTGCCATTTGGCAAATCAGATTGCTTATCGTCACCAACAAGAACAGCCTTACTATTGAATCCAACTCTAGTTATAAATAATTTTATTTGCTCTTTTGTACAATTTTGACATTCGTCAAGTATCATATATGAATCATGATAATTCATGCCTCTCATGTAGGCCAATGGAGCAATTATAATCTCATCCTTGCCTCTTCTGTTTATTCCATTATTTATAAAAGTTTCTAATTCTTGCTTGGCAAGATAATGAGAAAGTTCATAATAGATTGGCTGCAAATAAGGATCTAGCTTTTCTGAAAAGCTCCCTGGGAGATAGCCTAGACTTTCCCCACTTTCTACAACAGGCCTTGTTAAGATCAATCTTTTATATTCGCCATTTAATAATTTTTCTATGCCATAAGCAACAGAGATCTTGGTGTTGTGGGTAGGAATATAATTATCAGTCAAATACAAATGATCTTTGTGATCAACTGATATGCATTGCATCTCTTGTTCTCCTAGCTTTTCAACTCTATCTACATATAATTTAGGAAAATATTTTTTTCTTGAAACAACTCTTTTCTTTTTTCTAGTTAGTAAAAATATTTCAATATCATTTGGCAAATTAAGATGACACCGATAGCTTTTCCTATGTCTTGTGCCATCTTGCTTCAAAGAGCCTGTTTTTTCTGTTATTCTGGTCGTACCTCCTAAAGAATATACTAATTCACAAAAATCTTTAATTAAAGAAAAAGAAGTGGTGCAATAAGATATTGCTCCCTCTTTAGATACAGTCCCATCTCCATCCATCAATCCTTGAAGAAGTGCTATTCTTTGATCAACGGATCCATACTTATATTTTTCTGGTATGTGTTTTTGATAAGAATATTTTCCCCAAATTCCCAATTCTCTTAATTCTTCAATATAAATATTTTTTTTACAAGACCTTTTAGACTTTACCAATCTATGATCTTTGTAAGAGGATGATTTGCAAACATATCCTTCTACCAAACTTGATTGAACTTTTTGCATAATTTCTTTTTCGCAAGAAGTAAAACATAGACACCTATTTGTCAACCCTCCCTCAGATATTATTATGCCCATAAAATATGGATCTATTAAATATTCTTTTCTTTCAAATGACACCGGCTTAGTGCAGGATATGGAAATAACTCTTTTGCCATCATGTCTTCGACAATTTTTCATTAAAAATTTAGTGTCAACAATTCTATCCCACCCATTATCATTATGTCTAACTTTCCACAAATGTTCTTCGCAACAATCAACATAACAACCATTACTAAAAAAAACTCTACAAACTGTTTTTTTGCCTTGTGGATAAACTCCGGTAACCTTAGAAAACCCTCCATCTGGATTTGCTATTTCGTCACCAACTTTAACATCTCTCATTTTAATTGGGCCAAATTTAGTAAATAAATTTGAATGCAAAGTTAAAGCTTTCCCAGTACCTGCTGGGCCTGTAGCTAAAACTACAGTATTTTCTGCAAGTGTTATGATAAAATCTTCTTGATTTTTTGTTTTAGGTTTTAAAATTGATCTTGTTTTAGTTTGCACCTGTTGATTATTTTGTTTATTTTGTTGAGTCTGATTGGTTTTCTTTTTATTTCTCTTGGGTTTTGACATATATTTTATTATTTTATCCAGTAAGAGGGCTGTCATTATTTATCCAATAAACAAGCATAAATAAAATATATGAATTTTAAAAATTGGCTAGAAACAAAAGAAAATAAAAACTGCGTTGCGGAGTCCCCACGGCAAAAAATCATAGATTTTGTGTTCCTTCACGAAAACCATAATAATGACATAGAAAAAACTCTTAATAAACTTCCAAAAAAGCACTTGAAATTAATTAAAAAATACAAATTTGAATTTCAACCAAACAACACTTTGAAAGGAGATTCTGACCATATAGGTTTTATAGATGAAGAAAAGGGAAAAATAAAAATCGCAGCACCTTGGAATTATGGAAGAGAATTCACATTGTTGCACGAGATCGGACATGCAATTTGGAAATATCTAGTAAGCAAACAAAAAAGAAAAGAATGGTCAAAAATAATAAAGAAAACTAAAAATAAGCAAAAGCAAAATGATGAAGAATTATTTTGTATGGCCTATGCAAATTATTATTCAAAGCACAAAATAGAAATTCATAATCACGATAGCTGGAATAATTTTATTGAGAAAGTCTAAAGCTATCAAATATTTTTTTGTATTGTTTGTTGATGTTTTTTAAGTTATTCATCCCCTTTGTCATTTGTTTATTGATCTCTGTTGCCATATAAGCCTGAATTTCATCTTTAGCAACTTTCAAACAATAACCTTTACTAATGAGGTTTTTATTGAATGCATTAATGTTATCTTTAGAAATGAATTTGGTAACTTTATCCATTTCTTTTTTATATTGCTTATTTGTGTAATAAAGAGCATGACAAAGCTCATGATTAAAAGTAGAGCTATTTATCTTGTCGCATCCAATAAGATAGCCATCTTTACTTTTTATTTTAGAAATTATATTTTTAAAAATTTTATCATAAGGAGTTTCAACCTTATTTAAAGAATAACATTTTCTAGCTGTTTTTAAAGGAAGATTAAATCCACAAAAATCTCTAACATAAGAAAAGCAACCATCGCCATTTTGGGAATACCAATTATAATATTCCCAAATAGAAAAAGATTTATTTCTGAATTTTAGATTAGGACTTTCATAAAATTCTTGAGCCCTACAAAACAACATGCATAAATTATATCTGTCTGGGACTAAAATCGCATATATGTCTTTTTTTATTTTCAATAATTTATAATTAAGATAAATCATATCACAAGGGGCGGCCTTGTTTTTCTCTCATTATTTGAGGAAGAGAAACCATAGCCTTTTCTATTATTTTTTCATATTCATTAATATCTAAAGAAAAAATTCTATAATGGTGAGCAATTATATTTTTCATAACTTGTGGCTTGAAGCCTTTGGTCTGGGCCTCTACTGTGAATATAAATGGAGCCCCAACCTGCGGGAGCCTTTCTTCAAAGGGGCCAACTTGCTCCCAGCATTCACGAGTAACTAAGTAGCACCACTCTTGTATAAAATCTACCTTTTGATTTTGAAGATAATAAGAAGACAATTCTAATCCAACCAATCCTGAATCTGAAGACTCAGAAACATTTATAAGTAAATCAATCCAGGCTGGATTTAATATCACAACATCGCAATGCAAAAATATTAAATATTTTGAATTTTTATTAGCTTTTTCTGCACCTTTATTTGCCGCTGCACTCCAATATAAATTTTCTTTATTTCTAACAACTGTAACTTCGTCTTTTATGTCATCTAAAAAGTCTTGAGAGTCTTGTCCTGAATTATTATCGGAAACAATTATTTCATAATTATTATTCATGCTGGTGACAGCAATAGACTGAAGACATATATTTAAATATTCTGGTCTGTCTTTATGGACAATTATTATAGAAACTTGCTCTTCGCTATTGCTTTGTAAATTAAGAGTAAGTTCTGGCCTATCGCCTTCTAGGGGATTATGAGGTGTATTCGCCATTTTTTATTTCCTTATTTTTTTCTTTGTCTTCTTCTTTATTTTCAAAAAAAACACAACTGGTTATGTTCGGGCAACCATTTCCAAACCAAAACTTACCGCCATTTTCTGATATGAAATCAGGAGGAGTTTCTTCAATTGGAGTATTATTATATTCTAAAATTTGTTTTTTATCAACGCCTTCTTTCATTCTTCCACCTCTAATTCAAAAATTCCAACTTCCGATTGGCATAAGGCTTCTCCGTTTGGAGTTGATATCAATTGAGGCTTCCACTTGCCGTCTTCAGAAACTAATTGATTTCTTATTTGTTTTAGGTAATTATCAGCTTTTTGAGCAGATAAAAAAGCCTTTTCTGTCTTAACAAAAACATACTCTCCATCAACTTGCCTAGCAACAGTAATAACCGCATAAATTATCATGATGTTTCCCATTCGAATAAATAAACAGGCTCTATGTACATTTGACCTATAACTTGTTTATGGTTTATAAATATTGACTCTTGCCCATTATTAAAAGCAGTAATCTCCACCCTGCCAGTTTCTACACAATGATCCTCTAAATAAAAACCTTTTTGAGCCAAATTTATATTAGTAATAATTCTAATTTTATAACCAATTGGCTTTTCTATAAAAAACCCACAATCAATCAACGCGGATGTTTTTTGAGCCAAAACAAGTCCTTCTGGGGTGTTAGCGACAATATCAGCACAAGAAGAATCACTATACTTAGGAACAAAATCTTGATGGTCTGGCTTGATCTTTGTTAAAATTTTATTAATGCTTGGAACAAAATAATCTTTTGCTAAGCAAGAAGGCAACTTGCAACTAACATCTATTTTCTCTTTTTCATCAGACCAATAATTTATTTTTTTCATTTTAGATAATTTGCATAATTGTTTTTAAAATTTTGATAAGAACCATAAGGTGTCTTTTTCAAGATTTTTAATAATTTATCTTCTTGGCTTTTAGGCAAATTTTTATTTTTTATAAAAATAATTAATTCTTCTTGGGTTATATTTTTTCTTTGATTACGGACTATCCTTTTGGGAGTTTCGTCCCCATCTTTTTTAATAAGGCCCATAGAAAAATTTACGTTCTCTGCTTCTCTCATGAGCCCCTTCTGAATATGTGCTTATTATTTTGCTCTGCGACTTTTTTCTCGGTATTTAGAACTTCGTATATTTCTTCTAAAGGAATTTCTGGAACCATCGCTTCTTGTTGCTCTTTTACATTTTCAAAACAACTATCAGACAAATCCTTAGAAACCTCTGACAGTTTTATTTCACTACTTTCTATTTTCAATTCATAGGTTTTGCCAGAAGAAAAATCCATAAATATCATTTTTTTAGTATCCGGATCTATCATTGGACAAAGCATATTAATATTCATTTTTTTGTAAATCCTTATTGATTCGGTCCCGAATCTCAAACTAATATAGTATTCAAATGTTTCTTTTATTATTGTTAGGCGAGTGAATGCTCCCGCCCCCTAAAGGGGACTGGGTTTTCTGGCGGGAGGCGTATAAATATATTTATGAACTTTAAGCAATTCCTAAATATACTAGAACAAAATACCGTTGGCAAACATAATGATTACGCAACTTCTGCTATGGTTCCTTCCGTATGGTCTGGAACTGAGACTGGAGAGTTTAATCTCCCCCATTTGTCTAGTATAGATTTAGTAATACCAAATGTTACAGTGAATTCGATAATTAAAAAAATTGAACTAAATAAAAACCCAATAGTTATACTAACAAATGACAATACAAAATTATATTTATCTTTAGATCAATTCAATAGAATAAACCCTAGGCCAGAAGAAGGCAAAAGAATATCTATAGTATTTCAAAGATCGCCAGACGAACCAAATGAAAATTTGTCTAAAATAAATCAAATTAAAATTTATTGATCTATTTGAGTTTCAGAAAAAACACTAGGATTTACCTTGTCGGGATCAAAACCTGGATCGTAGGGGCCTGGAACATAATCTCTTCTAAGCTGCTGAACTGCCCTTTCCGCAACCTTATCGACCAATAGATTGCCAAATGCTAAAACAAATAACAAAACAAAAGAAAGACAGGCCACAATTAACAAAAGATTTTTTTGCATTTTAATTTCTCCACTTGTTATTATATTATAGTTGTTATTTTTCTAAATTAGACAAATCTCTTATTGCTTTATTGTATTCTTTGCTTGAGTTTGGAAATCTCAATTTAATATTTAGAATTAGATCTCCTTTAATATTATTATTTTCCATAAATGGCAAGCCTTTATTTTTAATTATAATTTTAGATTCTGGTTTTGTTCTGGGCTTTACACTAACTTCCAGATCTTTCCCAAAAAAATCAAAATTAACTTTGCCGCCTAAAAATAACGTAGAATAAAATAGCTCTAAATCAAAAATTAAATTTTGATCATCTCTCTTAAAATGAGAGTGCTTTTCTATGTTTATAATTACATATAAATCACCGCCTCCAGAACCTTCATTTTCGATTCTTATTTGAGATCCGTCTTTAATTCCGGCAGGTATCTCAAAATCTAAACTTTTAGGCTGGAGATTTAGGAAGCCTTGACCCCTACAATCAATACACTTTTCTTTTATTACAGAGCCCTTAGAAAAACAATAAGAACAACCAGTTTGAATAACCATTTTATCCGAATTGTCGTATATGAATCCTTTGCCAAAACACCTTTCGCAATGCTCCCAAGAAATTCCTCCTGTTCCTTGACAATTATCACAAAAGGCATGCTTGTCTACTAAAATGTTTTTTACACAACCGTGGAAAGCTTCTTCAAGAGATATTTTTATTCTAATTTTTGAGCAATCATTTTTTTGATTGCCAAAAAATTTAGAAAACATATTTTCAAAAATGTTATCTATAGGATTTTTATTTTTAAAATCAAAACGAACATTGTATCTAGTTTTTATTAAGAATTCATAAGCTTCTTGAATTTCTTTAAACTTGGCAATATAGTAATTTTGATTATCCTGATTTCTATCAGGATGATACTTTAATGCTAGGGCCCTATAAGCTTGATCTATCTCTTCTTTAGAAGAATTACTACTGACTCCTAAAATTTTACAGTAATCCTTCATGCAAAATAAAATCAACTTTCTACTAATATGGCTTTAACTTGATTTGGCTCAACAAGTATCCAAGGCCTATGAGAATTTTCTCTTTCTATATTTCCTTCTGGAAGCGGGGTGTAATTCCCATGCAAAGTAATTCTATCTCCGACTTTAAATCCCCAATCTTCTGATACTTTGGGACCTAATTTTCTTACATAGCCTTGAGGTGCTCCAGTTATTGTCGCAGAAGAATCTATTTGCAAAATCGTACCCAAAGCTTCCTGCGCAGTAAGCAACTCTACTAAAACTTGAGAGCCACAAGGAAGAACCCCTTTTATGGAAGGAACATTGTTGACCACTCTTTGACCGTCCGCTCCCAAAATTTCAGTTTTTTTAGCCATTTTTTATATTTCCTTTTTATAAAATTTTATAAAATAATATAGTAACTCTTGTTTATTTTTTTTTCATTTTTTTCACTTTTCATTTTTTCACTTTTTTCATTTTTCTCAATTTCTTTGCTTGTTACGCACCAATAACAAGCTTTTTCAAACTCATCAATAACTTTTCCACATTTTTTACAAAAAATATATTCAACCATTATTTTAATCCCTGTGGAAAGTTCAAAGAATTTGCATGATTCACAGAAACAGAAACTTTATGAACTATAGTGTCAAACATTCCAGCCGCTGACGGCCATCCATTTCCAGATGCTTTTACTCCGCCAAAAAAGAAATGTGATTCTGCCCCTATGGATCCCAAATTGAAATACATCATTCCAGAATCACAATGACTTCTAATTTTTCTCATTTTTCTAAAATCATTAGTTATTGCGCCTAGAGATAGACCAAACTTTGTATCGTTATAAATATCTATAGCTTCATCTATAGTGTCAAATGGAACTATAGCAACATGAGGCCCAAAAACTTCTTCTTTTAGGTAGGCCTTATCATCCCATTCGCATTCATAAACAAAAGGGCCAATAAAATAGCCTTTGTCCTTGTAAACTTTAGCAAAATCAAACAAAACTTTGGCAAAAACATCATCTCTTACCATTTTGTTATAATATTCAACTCTTTCTTTTTGCTCTTTGCTAATTAGCGGACCAAAACACACAGAGGCATTAGAAGGACAAAAATCTTCTGGGGCTCCAATAAAAGCATACTTGATTTTATCAATAAATTTATCTTCAAATTCTTTCAATATAGATCTTTGAACCAACAAACGCCCAGAAGAGACACATCGTTGTCCACTTAATTTAAAGGCGCTATTTAAGCATGCAGAAACAGCCAAATCCAAATCGCAATCATCGAAAACAATAACTGCAGATTTACTACCCATCTCACAATTGCATGTTTTATGCCAACTATTAGCACAAGCAATTCTTACCAACTTTCCAACTTCAGCACTTCCTGTGAATGCTACATGATCAACCAAATCGCTATTAGCAATAATTTCTCCTACTTTACCATCTCCATGAAGAAGATTAAAAACCCCAGCGGGAAAACCAGCCTCATGATAAAGCTCAGCTGTAATTTGGCCAACCATAGGAGATAATTCGGAAGGCTTTAGAACCACCGTATTGCCTTCTAAGATGGCAGGACCAGCGTTCCAACAGCCGCCAACAGCAAAAGGAAAATTCCAGGGAGCAATAACCGCAACCACTCCCTTTGGCTTACGAATAATATATCCGTCTCTATCTGGAATCTCCGATGAGATGATGTCGCCATTATTTTCTCGACCTTTTCCAAAGCAATATTGAATCATATGCAAAGATTCAATAACCTCAGCCCTACTTTCATTTAAGGACTTGCCAGTTTCTAAAGATATTACTTCCGCTATTTGCTCAGTTTTAGCTTCAATTATCTTTGCAAGCCTCCAGAAATATTCTGATCTTTGAACCCTACTTAAATCTCTCCATTTCAAAAAAGATTCACGAGCAATTCTCAAACAATCTTTGATCTCAATTTCATTAGATTGAGGAAAACAGCCTATAGCCTCTTCGTTTGATGGATTTATGCTTTGGAAATCATTTCTATTAGAACAAAAATTTCCATTAACATAATTCATTCCAGAATACATAATTCTGCTTCCTTATTGAAAACTTTTTCCGCAACCACAACTTTTTTTTGCATTTGGATTTATGAATTTAAATCCTCTTTGAGACAAGTCATCAATCCAATCAATTTTTACTCCGTCTAAAAATAACAATGATTTTCTATCAACAACGACTTCTACATCGCCTCTTTTTTCAACAAAATCTTGTTCTGGATCAACGTCCTCTTTTTCAACAAATCCTAAACCATACATAAATCCAGAACACCCACCAGCCTGCACTGATACTCTAACTAAATTATCAGCCAAGTTGGCGTCATCCATAGATCTTTTGATTTCCTTCAATGCTGCTTCTGTGATGTCTAAATTAACTTCTACATTCATACTTCGTCTCCTTTATATTTAAAATAGTTACATCCAACAAGATATAAAATAACAAATTCCGTCTTTTTCTCCAAGTAAAATTGGATTTATTTTTTTATTTTTTATAAAATCTAGTTCTGATTCAAAACATAATTTACTATTTGAAGGAACAAGAATTAAGTAATGATCAAAAATAGAAAGTTGCTCTAAGAATAAAATTTGATTTTCTATTGTTGAATTATTAATTTTTTCTAAAAAATGAAAAGGATATACTTTTGGGCAATAAATAAAATTATTATGACCTAAGAAATAAGACTTTTCTTTTTCTAAAGAATACCCATGTTTTTTCGCCAATATCAAAGAAGCATTTTTTATTGAAATTCTATAAAATCCATAATATTCACTTGACATAAACTCTTCTGTTTTAGCTATGTCTTCTAGAATAGAATCACAAATGCATACACAACCCAAATCTCTAAGTTTATAAGCTTTGTTTTTAGCTTGTAAAATAACATCTTTGTACAATGTATTATTTCTTAGATACAAAGAAAAATCATTAGAAGTATTTTCCCAAATAGCATTTGGTTTTTCGTAAAAATTTTTTAAATTTACAATGTAATGTTTTTTATTTCTTCTATGTTCGTCTCTTATTTTATTATTTTTAATAAATCTAATCTTTTTATCTAAATCTTTTATTTTATATAAAAATTTAGAATAAAACTTTGAAATTCCATCAATCGCCTGATGAAGGTTGTTTTTATATCCATGATTTATAAAATCTAAAATTTCTATAATTTTATTTGAAAGATCTTCTGGTATGTGTTCTTTAAGTTCCGGGTGGTCGTGGTCTACTATTTTAGAAAATTCATACAAGGATAAACCGTGCTTGCCAAAAGCAATTTTTATTACATTGATATCAAATTTAGATATTTCTTGTAAAAATGTCATTTTGCTTTAGGTTCTAATAAGCAACTTAAAAATCTGCCATCTAGGACAGGAGGTCTTGAAACAGACGAAACTTCTTTTAGATTATCAATAAATTTATTAATTGCGGTGAAACCTAACTCTTTATGATCATTTTGTCTTCTTCTAAATTCTAATCTAACTTGGACTTTATGACCAGAAACAAAAAATTTATTTGCTAGCTTACATTTTGTTTCCAAATCATGATCGGTTATTCCAGATGATATTCTTATTTCCTTTAATTGAACTTGCTTTTTTACTTGTTTTTTTTGTTTTATTTCTTGTTGATATTTAAATTTGCCAAAATCCATTATTTTACAAACTGGAGGCTTGGCATTAGGAGCAACTTCAACAAGATCCAAACCAACGTTTAATGCTAAAATTTTAGCTTTATAAGTTGGCACAGAGCCTAAATTTTTGCCATTCTCATCTATTAGAATCACAGGGGAAAACTTGATTTTATCGTTAATTCGATAATTGAAATTTTCAGTCATCTTTTGGTTATTAATAATTATGCCAAGGTAATAAAAACAAAATTATAATCGATTAAGATATAAAATCAATAGATGTTTTTTTTTTACAACTCTTGAGTTGGAGAATCGATTATATTAATCAAAAAACCTTCGGCGGAAGAAGGAAATCTTCTGACCCACTCAACGCCAGATCCGGAAGTACACCCAAAATCTTCAGGAGTCAAGGAACTTGGAGTAAAACTTATAGAGTTTGAATTAATCATAGAATCGTAATTCATTTTCATAAGTTTAAATTCTAACCAATAGCATCCAGGCAAACAAGTAGAATTTGCATTCCAATTAAAAACCATAAATGTTTCAGTAAGCTGATTGCTAAGAACTGTGCCATCGGTTTGAAAAACATCTTCAAAAACAGATTCTATTTCTGCTGGGGCGTCCATTAATCTAAATATTCTTATAGAATCTCCTTTGTTCCAAGATTGAGCCTGAGTTCCATTATAAGCTCTCTGAACCTTTATCAGCTTGTTAGATTCATCAAAGCCTGTAACCAACATGTGTTCTGGGCCTCTGACTCTATCAATTATTATAATATCATTTTGCATCACTTGATTAAAACCTATGCCGTCAGCAAAAGAAAGATTTGTTTCTTCTGTGTCTATAGATTTTTTTAATTTAGCTTTTGCCCACATATTAACTTCTAAAACTAAATTGCCATCAGTCAAATCAACAACACCATCGCAATCCTCTACAGCAACCCTAAAAGAAGGTTTGGTATCATGTCTTTTGATACAAAAATTTGGAGCAACTCCATCTGGACAGCCGTAATTATCTGGACAGCTGCTATTTGAACTACATCCTATGCCTAATTCTATGTTTTTCATAAATATATTTATACGCCTCCCGCCAGAAAACCCAGTCCCCTTTAGGGGCTGGGATGAATGGAGGTAAAATGTGGAAAAATCTGAAGTCAAGTGCGTACATAATTATACTGCAATTTTACCGCAGTATAATTATGGTTCACTACACTTACAAATACAGACTGTATCCTAGCAAGGAACAACAAAACAAACTAGCCATCCATTTTGGTTGCTGTAGGTTCGTGTATAACCACTTTCTTGACCAAAGGAAAACAGCATATATCAAAACCAAGAAAAGCCCTAATTACAACCAGCAAGCAAAAGAACTAACCAAACTCAAAAAAGAAAAAGATTGGCTGTACGATACAAACAGCCAAGTATTGCAATTTGAACTCAAGTGTTTAGAGGCAGCATACAACAATTTTTTCAGCAAGAGAGCAAACTACCCAAGTTCCACAGCAGACGAGACAAGCAGAGTTTCACCGTCCCACAGTTTGTTGAAGTCAAAGAAAACAAAATACATTTCCCCAAATTCAACGAAGGTGTAAGAGTCAAACTGCACCGCCCAATCAATGGAAATATACGACACGCTACATTGACTATGAACAAAGCAGGACAATACTTTATCTCAATCTTGGTTGAAAAAGAAATCAAACCTCTGAAGAAAAACGAGAATAAGGTAGGCATTGACCTTGGAATAACTAGTCTTGCTACATTGAGCAACGGCAAGAAGTACAAGAACATTCGTAGTTGCAAGAACCTTGAAGTTAGACTTCGTATGTTGAACAAAGAACACAGCCGAAGAAATAAGGATAGTAAAAACAAGGAGAAATCAAGAAAACGATTAGCAAAATTGCACTGCAAAATAGCAAACGTCCGTAATGACTATTTACATAAGGTGAGTCGCCAAATAATCAACGAGAACCAAGTGATTTGTTTGGAAGACTTGAATGTAAGTGGCATGATGAAGAATAGGTTTTTGAGCAAGAGTATTGCCGATGTATCAATGAGCGAGTTTGTTCGCCAAATTGAATACAAGGCAAACTGGTATGGTAGAACAGTCATCAAAGTTGGAAGGTGGTTTCCTTCTAGCAAGACTTGTTCAAAGTGCAATTTTGTGGCAGGAAGTTTACCATTGAGTGTTCGTAGTTGGGAGTGTCCGAAGTGTAAGATTAAGCATGATCGTGACACGAATGCTGCGATTAACATACTCAATGAAGCAAAAAGAACCGTAGGAACTACGGGAATAGCCTGTGGACTTGGTGTAAGACCTGAGAGCAATCAAGGGCAACCGAGGTTGAAACAGGAAGCCCACTCCCTTTAGGGGGTGGGTAGTTCACTGATCGCAAATAAAAAACGGCAGAAATTTATTCTGCCGTTTTTCACCAAGCAATAAGTAAAAAATCACCTCCTTCTTACTATTACTTGCTAAACATACCTATGGTTTTCATAAATTCTACTCGATCTAACATCCAATTTAAATTATTATTAAATTGTTCCAACCTAACATTGGCCAACTTGGCAATTTCTTCGGTCTTCTCAGAAATAATAGAGTTAGATAACATAGAATTTTTATCACTTCCGCAATAAGGATAATAAACAACTCTAGAAATTCCAGAATTAACTATGCTCAACATGCAATTCTTACAAGGCTTTGCAGTTACATAAATAGTAGAATCAAGCAAATTTCCTCTAGCATGATTTATAGCATTTACCTCTGCGTGGATAATAAAATCATACTTTTCAGGCCGGCTCCAAGATATAGATGAATCTTCTATTTTTTTAGGAGGGCCATTATACCCCCAGCCGATAGGCTCATTATCTTTTCCTATTATAAAAGCTCCGCATTGAGTGCTAGGATCTTTTGACCTAGATGCGGCCCAAAAAGCCATCCCAAGATAAAATTCATCCCGGTTGGGAACTTCTCTTGGCTTCATATTTTATATTTGCCTCTTTCTAATTTCTCAAGCGATTCTAAATCGAAATTTTTTTTGGCGTTTTCATATGCGATTTCCAAAGCGAAAAGTTTCTTTTTTAATTTTTTAAGATACCTTTTGCTACATACCACGCCAGTATGACGATTGAAATAAAAATGACTTCTAAAATTTAGAAAATAAACCAAGAAGCGAATTTGCAAAAAAGATGAAAAATACTTTTTTAACCAAATTTTTTCTTGCAAAATTTCATCTTCTAAAAAACTACCAGAAATTAATTTTAGATCTTTGTCTTTTACCAAACCTCTAAGCCCTCAACAAGCTCTAAATGCATTAGTATCATTCCTCCAACAAAATCTTGGGGAACTCTTCTTTGTATATTTTTGATTAGGTCAATCATATAAACAACATCTTTTTCTATGGATCCAAAAGATTCATCTGTGTTGATAAACTGGTTGTCTTCGATTATTTTATAAGCGTTATTAACTCCATCTATAATATTAGTATTCATTACTAAATTAGTATAATGAGATAGTTCAAACAAAGAAACATCTATTGGGTCTCCATTATGTAGCTCTTTGTCGTAAAAGTAATTGCTCATTGCCTTTTTGATAATAGGCTTTATTTCTTCTAAAAAGCCAGAAAATTTTCCTTCATCTTGCGTTTCGAAATCCTTGCTATCAAAATCATCAAAATTGTCCTCAAAACTATCTACGAAATCTTCCATCGGCAGCATTAGTTCGCAAGACATTTATTTTCTCCTTACAGGGGTATTTTTATATTTTATATAAAAAACTACAGATCGTCAATACATACTTGTATGAAAATCCTTAAAACAATTATATTTTTGCTAATATTTTCTACTATTTCAGGATGCAATATATCCCCATTTAGTCCTGCGAACAGACCAAGAATAAATAACAACGGTGGAGAAATAGGAGACATAAAAAACAATCAAAACGGAATAATGTCAGATCTATTGACAATAAAACAAAGATTAGATGTTGTTAGCAGAGATATAGAAAATTTACAAAATGGATTTATAAACAGCAATAACAAAAATTTTGGAGTTCAAATATTTCAAGGGGATGGAGGATTGGCCGTAGGTTTGTCTCTAATAGTTATCTTATCGCTAGTGGCAGCAAACTACAAGCTAAAATCCGACCGATACAGAAAGACCGCAGAAATATTTGGAAAAGAAATTGCAAAACTTAATGATGTGAATTTAGAAAATAAAATATTTATGTCTGCTTTGAGTAGCAAAGTTGAAAAAGATGTGTACTCAATACTAAAAAATTAAACTTCACAATCATAACCTTGCTTTATGTTTTTTAATAAAAGCAATCCTTCACAATTATCACCCATTGGCTTATTAATATTTTTTGGATTTATTTTTCTTTTCTTACAATCCAAAATAAAAGAATTTATATCTTCATCTATTTTTGTTTTGTCTATTGGCTTTAGTTTCAAGCAATGCCATTTAGAAGAATCTAAATCATCATTATACAAATATCTACATGTTTTATTGCCGCAATTCAATAAACAAACATCTTTCAAGTGCTTCTGTGATATCATTGAAAACCCTTTGTAATATAAATTTCTTCGCCAATATTAGAAATCAAAATATTATTATAGTGATCTATTTCATGTTGAAAAACAACACAATCTATTCCTTTTGAATAATTAAATTCAAAGTCTATTAGCTTTCCATTGTCAGTAAATTTCTTGCCACTAACAAGAATAGAATCATATCTATTGATTTTGAACCTTCTAGCCATATCTCCGCCTAAAGAAGCGCAAGATTCTATTGAAACAAATTTATTGTTGCTTAAGGGCTCATAAATACAATCATAAAAATAAGAAAAAGAACTTTTTTTATCAGGAAAATTTACCCAATAAACAAATAAATTTATAGGAAGTCCAGTCTGGACAGCTGATAAACTAATTATTCCTTTTTTAAGACAAAGGTCCTCCATCTTGCGAGCTTTTAAATAAATACCTCCTACAGAAAGTTTAATTTCTTCTAGAAATTCAATTTTTGATCTTTCTAAATCAAGAATATTCATAGAGCTTCAGCAATTGCTTTGGCCTTTATGTCAAGCCATTTTCTAAGTTCTTCTTTATCTTCTTTTAGCCCATTTGGAATTCTTATTATAACAGGGGTTTCATCTTTATCATTAACCAACAAATCTAAATATTTAGATATTAAATCTCTTATCATCTGCGATACATTCTTATGACCCATTTTTTTTGCAGAATTTTTGACCAAATCGTGCATTTCTGGCTCTAACGAAAGACTCATTATTTTGAGTTTATTTTCTGTCATGATCTTTCCTTTTTGTTTGTAAAATGGCCTCTAATTTTTTCTTTTTGCAGTTCTAATTCTGCCTCCTTAGCCTTTCTTTTTCTTTTCTCGCTAGGACTTTCATAATATTGTCTTTGTTTGTATTCAGACAAAATACCAGAATCATTTACTGCTCTTTTAAAATTAGACAACATAATCTTGAATGCTCTTTCTCTTTCTTCGTGCGAAGGATTAGGAGGCAATTCTCTTAATTCAACTCTTACTAAAGCTTTTTTCATATTTCTTCTTTCTGTATTTTAATAAACCTTGAGCCCATTTTTTTATTTTTGTTTTTTCTAACAATAGAATAAGGAACGACATTATCGGAAGCAGAAGTACTAGGCAAATCGCTTAAATTTATTTTAGAAATCATTTTATTCATTTTGCTTACTGCTGCTTCAAATATATTAATTTTCCATTGAGAGAAGTCTTCACTTTTTATAGTAGTGCCAAAAGTAAAAATATATTCTTTATATAAATCCATAGAGCAAATATCGTCTATTTCATAGTCTTTTTTATTATTATATCTATTTCTTTCATCAAAAGCTAGATAAGGAGTTCTAGCACAAATGGCCATCCTGGAAATGCCTGAAAAACAGTCCAAAACTATTCCCGTGGCCCTCATGCAAGAAAGAACTTTAGATAAATCTTTATCCCAAATATGGGAACAATCCTTTGAAACATCTACAGAAGTATCATAAGAAAAATAATCTCTACAAACAATCGGATGATAATTTTGCTCTATTAAATATTCAATAAATTTAACCCAAAAATTTTTAGATATTCTTACTTTTTCTACACGACCCGACTTCCAAATATAAATATCTTTGGATGGATAAACAAACACCTTTAAAAGCTTTGAGCCTAATCCTCTAGCGAAATCCAAACCTAAAGTAACGCTAGATGATATATTTGGAAGATTTACTTTTATATTTTTAAATCTTTCAAAAAATTCTTTAGTCAAACCATCTTTATAATAAGACTCTATATCTTTATATGTAAAAATATCATAAAACCAATCATTTAAATTTTTAATTAAAATTGAATAATAAGGACAAGAATTCTTAAATTCCTCTGTCTTGTCTGCCAGCTTTTCTACCAAGTCTTCATCTTCTAAAGTCCAATATTCATCAGCAAAAGAATACAAACATTGATAACCGGGCCAAGATAAAACTATAAAATATTTGGATCCTTTTAATTCTTCTCTAGCTCTTTTTAATAACAAACTAGACAATATAAAAGAAGATCTCGAATCTCCAAAAAAAGGAAATATTACAACATTGTCCATAGAAGTAGGAAGCTTCTTCTCATTATAAACAACTCTTCTTAGGCCTAGCTTGTCAGAACATTTTTTTAGTATTTCAGAAGTGCTAAACAAGTTTAAGCTCCTATTCTTGAGTCATTTTTATTTTTCATTTGAAGTACAACATCTTTATGTTCAACATTTCCTATCATGTCTCTAAAATCTCCAGCCAACAATTCTTCTATGCATTTCTTTACAATTTGTATGCCGCTTTCATTGTCATTATAAATATTTAAAAAATGATTTACAGAGAGTTTTCTAGGACCAAAGTCACACAAATTTCTACGAATTCCTTCTTGGCCTCTACTGCCCCATATTTGCTCTGGACTTTCGAATAAAATATACGGAACGCCTAGTACCCCAGATAATCTAGTAGAAGCTGTCCAAAATTGAATTGTAAATTCGCAATTTTTAATTATTGCAAGAGTAGATTCTAAATCTCTTGATTCTTCCATTTTTGAAAAGTCTACTATTCTTTTTATTGGACAGGGTTGTCCTGTAGATTTTTCCCCTAGCCATATAGGATTATATCCCATTTCTTCTAAAGTAAGTATTAGTTTTTCATAGAACTCTGGCTGTAAATTTCTACCATAACAATTTCTACCTCTAGCAAAAACAGCTACGCTGGGCTTTTTAATATACTTTAAACAACTTAAAACTTTTTCTTTACTTGGCTCTGGTATTCTTATAGCTTTATTCTTCCAGTAATTTACATCCCCGTATATTGCAGGCGTAACTTGACAGCTTTTACACTTAGGACAAATTTTGCTATTGTTTATTTTTACATTTGAATCATTTTCTTCATAATAAACTGTGTTAAAAAATAATTTGCAATCTCTACATTTTGCACTAATTGCTATTCGACCTAAATAATCCGATGGAACTGTTATACCGTATTGCTTCAATGAATTTTCTATTTTTTTTAAGTTCTTAGAATTATGATGAAATCCTTTTGAGTATTCTCTAAGCCACATGAACTCAGGTTTAATTTCCCAAAATTCATCCACAAGATGACGATATAAATATTCTCTTCCATGCCAACCAATAACTATTTTGTATTTCCCAGGATGGTCTTGAAGAATTCTAGGAATACAATACATTGAACCAACTGTCTCACAACCAAATTCAGAAAAACAACATATAAAAATTATTTGTTTAGGATTATTTGGCTTAGGTCTAGAATTTAATTTTATTACATTAAAATTAATGTCTTGAACTATTTTTTCTGGTTTTTCTGGCTTTAAATTGCCAACTCTTATTAGAGATTTTAATAATTTTCTAGCCATCTAATATCCTAAACATTTTTGCAGTTTCAGAACATTTTGGACATCTAAATTTTCTGTTTTTTCCACAATTAGAACAAGAATTTTTAATTTCAACTATTTTTATTTCTTCTAAATCTTTTTTGGTGCCTTTAGTTTTTACAAACCACCTACATTTAGCACACTGAATTAAGAACATACTATAAATTAGTTATAGAATTCCAAAAACTCTTAAAAGGACTACAGTTGAAACACCAAGACTTATAATGCTTGTCATAGTTCTAACAAGCTCCATTTTATGATTGTGATAATCAACCCACAATTCGACTTTATCTCTTAATTTGCCTTTCTTTGCTAATTTTTTCTTTTTTTTACGACTTATTTTGGGTATTTTTTTCATTTAATTATTTTCTAAATATGGCCAATACTCTATCAACTTCATAGTTATGAACAAATTCCCACATTTTATTTCTAGTTTCTTCGCTAGAATCCTCCTCTACTTTAATTCCGCCAAATCCATATCTATAAGCCCCCTTACCCAGTTTTCCACCTCCATTCCCATTAGCTCCTAATTCCCGACAAAGAGAAGGAATGGCTATAGAAGCATTATTTGATCTAACGCTACCTTCTATCTTGTCGCCATCAACAACAGCAAAAGCAACTGCTGTTTCTACATTTGCCCAAGTCATCAATTCGTCTGCAACATCCGCTATAAGATCTCGCTGTTTTATATTTAAAAACCCAACTCCAACAATTGCAATTCCATCATTATTAAGTATGGCCTTAGAAGCCGCTGCGGCTTTTGCATCGACCCAAGACTTAGGTCTTTTATAATTAACTATTTGTTTTAGTGCGGTTGAATTTCTGTACTTAAATAAATCACTATAAGCCTTAAATTCATATTCGGTAGCATCGTCTGAAAGCATGTGCTCTGTGTCAGTTGTTATTCCCACCATCATGGCAGTTGCAATTTTAGAATCCCTATCATTTTCATCCTCGAATTCTAAGTTATAATATTTTATAAGATTATATACAGTCGCACAACAACTTCCAGCTTTAAGATTATAAAATAATCCCTTGAATCCACCGTTAGGAGTTTCTTTATGATGGTCTATAACTAAATCAAACTTAATCTCCTGATTTTCAGGAACCGCAGCATTTGAAGGAATGCAATCCACAGCTATCATTAGCTTATAATCATTATTAAGATCAAACTCTTCTAAAGAACGCAAATTTGGATCAAGCAAATTTACCATTGCTATATTTTGCGGATGAGAAATACATCCGCCATAAAAGCAATCACATTCTGCTCCATAAGCTTTATTGAGCAGCCAAAAAAGACCCATCATGCTTCCAACTGCATCTGGGTCTGGTGTAGCGTGTGTAAATATCGCAACTTTTGATCCTAAAGTTGCTAACCTCTCAGAAAATAATTTTCTAATTTTCTGAGAGGTTTGATCCTTCTTGGGGCTTTGAGCTATTGTTTCTTCAACAATTTGCACATCTTCAACTTGCGACATTCATATTTCCTTCAAGATCTAATTACAAGTTTTCCAAGTGCTTTGGTTGATTGTTATTTTTATATGACCTTCCCATACTGTCGCTCAATTTATTTATTTCATTTTTTACAGATTCAATTTTGGTTTGAATTTTTTTATTGTTTTTTTCATCACCAAATCCCATAGAAGTCAATAATTTAGACTCTAAACTATAAAGTTCTTTTTTTAGTTCAGATAGTTTTTCAACGTCTTCTTTTGAATAAGTTAATCCTAATTGCTGAGGATCCATTTCTTGGTCTGACCCTAAAGTTCCTCTTGCTTGAGGATTAACTGGATTTGTTTGGTGTGTATTTGCTTCGTTAATTACATCTGGATTTTCTGGACCTTGATTCTCTGGTCTGAAGTCTGTTGATGCAGAGTAAATTGCTTTCCAATATTCATTGTCTGTCTGGCTGACATCGCTTGTTGGATTAGTATTCAATAATCCAAAGAAGCTATCTTGGGCGGTTTGAGGGTTAACTTTTGGCAATTCAGGACCTTTGAACAAACCTTGCTCAACAGCTTTATCCCATTTTGAAACATAATCATCAAACTCATCCTTCTGTTGCTGCATAAAGTCTTCCATTTTTATCCTTTTTATTAATAATTAACGATATAGTATGTATTATTTTTAATTTTTTTTTATTGCTTATCATCTTCATTTTGATCAGATTCTTTATTTTCATCGCCAGATAAAGCTTGATTTAGCTCTTTATTTTCGTTTTCAGATAAAATTTTAGTTTGAATATTAGAATCTAATTTATTTTTTTCTAAGTCAACAACTGAAATTATCGACCAATGAGGGTCATCTGACGGCACATTATCTGGTTTTGTGTAAAAGAACATTTCCAAAGTGTATTTGTATGGTTTTTTAGCACAATCATCGCAAGACATCCCGCTCAACAAGTCTTCAGCCATTTGCTTAGGAATCCTATACGCATCTAATTCAGACGCAAACAGCAACTTTCTCATAATTTGAGCAGTTGCTTCCATTTTATTTTCTGTGTCTGTTAGCAGAGATATTATTTGTCTTTTTTCTCCTCCATCAACAAATTCTGCCGAAGCAGAATATTGAGCTATTACATCTCCTTTTTCAAATTTACCTTTTCTAACGTCTTTAAAATAATCTGCGAAATTTTGTTCGTTTATTTCCAACTCTTGTTTGTCATTCATGTTTTTGGTGGCCTCATTACTTGAAATCTATAGTCTTTTTCTTTTTCAGGAATCTTGTATCTTTCTTGTTTTCTAGGAGATTCAAATGTGTAAGATCTAAATCCTTTGCCCGGCCTGTTGACTCTAATTTGAACAAGATTGCCTCTTTTTTCGTCTTCGTTCCAAAAATTCAATTCTTCTTTAAATCTATTATAATCTTCTTGCCAAAAAGTTACAACTTCAACATTCCAGTCCTCATCTTCTACTAAAACATAATAATACTTATTTCCATTTTTAGAAACTTTCTCTTGGGGTTTTTGAATTATCATACATTCAACCCCAGAATTAATAATAGTCTCATCGTCCTTAAATTTACTAAAAGAGTGTTCTCCTAAGTAGTCCGGACTCTTTTCTAATGGGTGCTGCCAACTAAATCCGTAATATTTTTTCTCAATATCAAATTGATTAGGAATTTTATCTAATGAATAAATACCTTTAGGAGTCCAATTATTTAAAGAAATAAAATTTTCTTTAATTAGATCAGATTTTTGCTCAAAAGAAGATACAGATCTGAAGTATTTCTTTAACATCTCATAGAAATCTTTTTTATCAAATTCTTCAGATAATAATTTCTCATCAAAATCATCAAAATTTTCATATAAACCAATAAGATTTTCATGCTTTAGAAAATTATCATGATCAAAATTTTCTATTAGTAAAGACTTAATTCCTCCTAAAAGATCTTCTCTTCTTTTGTTTTGCCTTTTTTGTTTATCAACTAAACTCTTAGTCCATTTTTTATATTCTTCATAAAATTCCAAAAGAATACTAACAGGAGCTTCTTTAAAAACTCCCAAATAAATTAAAGGCTCAACAATTCTTTTATCTACGCCAAATCTTTTTAAGAAATCTTCAATCCCAGAATAAGGCTGGTTGTTGACTATTTCTTCAGCTACTTCTTTCCCTATTCCTTTTATGTTTGAGAAGCCAACATAAATTTGCCCATCAACTATTTCGTAAGTTGTCTTTGACTTATTTATATCACATCTATTTATTACTATTCCTAAACGCTCAGCTTCTCTTTTGTAAGATTTAAGCTTATCTTCATCAGCCTCTAAAGCAAGAGTAGAAACAAAAAACTCTAAAGGAAAATGAGCTTTTAAATAAAGAAGTCTAGCAGATATGTAAGTGTAAGCTACAGCATGGCTATTTTTGCTAATTAAAAAGTCGCTTTGATTTTTATCGTACAGAGCGTAATTATGTTGCTCTGACTCCATGCTTAAATTATATGTGGCCTCTTTGCCCTTGTGCTTTATCGACTCTATTTTACAAGTTTTCATGAACAAACTTAACTAAGTGTTCGCCACATTATAATACATTTTCAAAAAAAACACAATCATTTTTGCATTTGCTCTTCATGACTGCTAATTAAAAAATGTTTTTTACCTAATTCGTAACCTTGAAAAAAAGCTTTTTGTACCATTTTTATGCAAACTTGATCTATGCTATCAACTATATTTTCTTCTTCTAGAGGGCTTTTTAACCATTGTTGAAACAATTCTTCTATTTTTTGTTCGCACATAATATTATTTACATAAAAGTTCGTAATTATTATGTATAATATCCGCCACGGTATTGAAATTTCCATCTGCACATAAAAATTTATGATTCAAAGTACAATTAATTACAATTTTATTTGAAAATAAAACTTCATAAACATCATTTTCGCCAGTCTCAAACACATCTACAACCCTATCGGGAATGATTTCGCCATCTTTATAAGAATCAAGAATGACTTCTGTATTTTTATCTTTTTTGAATATCTTAAATAATTCTCCAATAGAAATATATTTCAAAGAATTCTTATCATAAACATAATTATCTTTAGACAAGCACTTATTGAATCCATAGCTGGCGAATGATTCTAATTGATCCCAAAGAAAATTCATATTTTTATTATCATCAGATTCAATTGGCCAGCCTGTTTTTTTACTGCCGTTCTCAAGAAACATTTTCTTGTATTGTAAAAATTCACTAGTTTTCTTTTTGCTAATTGCCTTTCTAATTTTTTCGCAATAAATTAATGGAATATCTCCAACAATGTTTAAAACCCTCATAACCTGCTCTTGATAGCAAAGCACACCATATGTATTTCCAAGAACCTGTTGTATGCACTCTGGGACATCCTTATCCCAGACTTCTCGACCCCTTTTTCTTTCAATATATCTTTCATGCATTTTCATATTTAATGGACCGGGTCTGAACAAGGCCGTAAGAGCAACAAGATCATCAAAAGAGTCTACGCCAGACTGCCTTGCTAAATTCCTCATTCCCTCACCATCAAATTGAAAGACTCCTCTGGTCTTTGATTCGTTAGCTAACGATATGGATTTCTTGTCGTTAAGATAACTTGTGTCGCTCCAATCAGATCCACCTTCTATTGCAGAAATAGATTTCATGTGTGGATTTCTTTGTTTTATAAGCTTGCAACAATTTGATATTCTAAGTAAATCTTTAATTGCTAAAATATCAAATTTTATTAGACCTACTGGCTGAAGGTCTTGATCATGCAGCCCTTCAGTCCAACCAGAAACAGGATTGCCATCCGTATCAGTCATCACAGGAACAAAATCATCTATTTTCACGCTCGATATTACTGTGCCTCCTGCGTGTTTTCCTCTGCTTCTATTTCTATCAATTATTTTTCTCGCCGCTTCTGTTACTTCTGGGTATTTTTTACAATATTCATTTAGCTCTGGGGTCATCTCAAGAGCTTTATCCCAAGTCAAAACATTTCCTTCTTCATCTTTGTCTTGTAAATTTTTTGTAATTGTTTGAATTTCATCTCGGTCCACTCCATGTACACGGGCCATGTCCAGTAAAGCAGATTTAATCCCAAAAGTCCCATAGTTTCCAATGTTTACAACATTATCTCTACCGAATGCTCTTGGGCAAAAATCATTTCTAAGATAATCTTGAATTACAGGGAGGTAATCAACGTCTATGTCCGGGAACTCTCCTTGAAAATAATTGGGCTCTTTATTTATATCAAAGTCATCGCATAGACCCAAAACATAAGCAACAAATAAATTGTTTTCATTGTCAGAAAATTTAAAGTTTTTTTCATATAGATCTATGAAATAATCATATTCAACTTGCAAGTCTATTTCTTTTAATTCCTGCTTAAATCTATCTTTATGCTTATCGCTCGTGCAATTTTTATCTTGCATGCCCTTTAAGCAAATCTTAATAAATTTATCTCTACTCAGCAAATTAGACATGCTAACTTTCTATAGATCTATGCTCTGTCGTTACCGAATCCAATTTTATAAGAACTATCTTCTGTTGACGAAGGAGAATCTTCAACCATATTAATAAGAGTTGAAATAGATTCGTCATAAGAGTTTCCTAAAATGCACACAGCAACAAATAGCTCTTTTAAGTGAGCGACAGACATCTTTTCTGTATCTTCGACCCACTTATCTATATCTATATTATATTTTAGTTGCGTTTCTTTATCAATAAGATGTTCAAAATAAATTTTTCTAGATGCCTTTTTAGGATGACCCATTTTGAATCTTTTATCAAAACGGCTTGGCCTATTAAGTATTCTTTGTCCTAATCTTTCTGGGTAGTTGCTTGTTGCCAAATAAACAACTTTTTCTATTTGATCTACGCCGTCTAATATATTTAATATTTCAGATTCATTATAAGATTCCACAATCGAATCTATGTCTTCCATCAAAACAACAATTGGACAATCCGGTTGAATTTCTCTAAAAATTCTTATTCCATCACAAAACAAACCTGGACTTGTGAATTTAAATACAACTCCATTTCTTTTTATTACGTCCTCACAGATCAATTGTATTGTTGATGATTTTCCAGAACCTGCTGGTCCCCAAAGAAAGATTCCTCTTTTGTAATTTAATTTATATTTTTTAAATATATCTTCTCTTTCCCAAAATTTAGATATTTCTTCAATAACTTTCTCAGAATTAGTTTCCGGGAATCTTAGAAGACCATCTGTTTTAACATTAATTTTTTGAAAATACAAGCCCTTCATGTTATCTATATGAATATCATAAATTCCCGGCAATAGTGCAGGAACGGTAGAGGATGCAGGGTAAAATTTAGATCCGTCACTTGTAGTGAATTGCTTTAATCCAACCAAATCTAAAGGTGTTTTTTCACCAAAAGCCTCAGATAAATATTCAAATGTGTTTTTTATTTTATTTTTAGGTGTCATTCTATAATGATATAGAAGTTTTATGATAAAAACAACCCTAATTAGTAAAAATATTGAATTTAGAGCATAAATAATTTTGCATTATTTGGAGAAAAATATGAAATCTTTTGCAGACTACTTATCTGAATTAAAGTCAATTAAAAAAGAATATGTTAATGATAAAGGAGATCTTGTAGATAATCCTGAAACAAAAACAGTTTCTGACTACACAGGACCAAGCCCAAAAAGCCCTCCAAATAAAGACTCTGCTCCTTACAAAGCAGCGAATGACAATGTAAAAAGTCCAACAGTAGACGTAGAAAAAAATGGGCTTGGAGAACTAGGAGATAAAAATCTCAAATACGAACCAAACACAGAGTATAAGCAAGAAGTAATAAAAACAAAAACAGAAAGCTTTTTAAATAAAACTAAAAACATGTCGCTAGCAGATTTTACAAAATACATGCTAGACGAATGCGGTTGCGGAGCGGTTCAAGATGAAGAATTGCCCTATGTAACAGCCTATACAACCGGAAAGTTTCAGCCACATCCTCCCGAGGCAATAAAATATGTTGTTGTTTTAGCAAATAAAAATAACAACATATTAGACAATATGGTTCATGAAATGAAAAATTCTGGCGTTCTTGGAAAAGTATTAAGAGCTTTATTGAGCCACCCAGAAGCATATGATGAACTAACCAGCTTGTTAGGAGATTCAGAAGAAGGGCCAGGAAGATGCAAACTACTTGCTAAATCAATGAATAATTCATTGTCTAGTTTCATGAAAGATCAAGATTCAATGTACGAATCGGTCAGCAGACCTATTGGCTTTGAAGATGAAGATATGATGGATGATTCAGATGAAGATTCCGAGAACGAAGAAGATTTTGATAGCGAATATTCAGATGAAGATTCCGAGGAGATGGATGACGAGTATTCAGATTTAGAAGATGATGAAGAAATGGATGATGAAGAAATGGATGATGAAGAAATGGATGATGAAGAAATGGATGATGAGGAAATGGATGATGAGAAAATGGATGATTCTGATGAACTAGACGATGAGATTGCCAAGCATTCTCAAGAAAAATACGAGAAAGACCCAAATCCAAGAAAATTAAAAAAGAAATTTGCCCACAATCACTTGATGGACGCATTAAGAAATTTTAACTTAGGCTAATCTCTTATTGCTATGAAATTAATATGTTAACCATTATAGCCATGCTAAATCCATAAAAATGAAGCGCGAAGTGCATGCACTTTGAAAACAGGGCTATAATAAGCATAAGACATCCTGAAGTCGAAGAATACCGTCCTTATTTCCGTCATCTGCCGAGTGAAATTGATAGCGCAAACATATGTCCCTTGTCGATTCAAATAAATAATTGGATCCCAAAAAATCAAAAAAAATACGATTTTGTGATATCAAAAATGGATGATGTCATAAAGAAGTATGTGTTTACAAAATACAGGATACAAAAAGGAAAGTGGCTATTTTTTCAAACTGGAGATTTCGATCAAACCCTGCCTAGTCTTTCTGATTTTCTGGTATTAAAAGAAAGTTCTGTGGTGGGGGATATGGGACTTTATCACCACGCAGAGTGCTTAGAAACGCAAAATATAAGCAAGTGCAAGTACTTGATGGGATTTCAAGGTGACGCAATTCACCCCGTAAGAAAGAAGATGATAAAAATACTTGCCAACAGAAAAGACAGTATTATTATTTGTTTAGTGATAAAGACAAGGCTCGTCTAAAAAATAGCTTCAACCAACAGCTCAATGATTGCTCATTTATACTATGCCCAAAAGGAGATGGAATCTCATCTCGTAGGTTTTATGAAACACTTGCGGCCGGGAGGATACCGATACTTATATCTGATCATTACGAGCTTCCTTTAGGGCAGCATATTGATTACTCAAAATTTGTTGTAAGAGCACCAGAAAATGACATTGAAAATATTGATAAGTATCTAGACAAAATAGACAGAGAAAGCGCGTCGGTTGAAGCTAGAAGGGCGCACCAAGAGTATTTCAGCGATATTGTAAAGTTTGTTAGGTACAGCATTTCTTCTACCAAAACAACCCATATTAGAGATCAAGAAAAACTCAAGGCAAAGCCATTGAAAAGATTAAAGTGGAAAAAATTTCTGTAGGGCTGTTTTTGTAAAAAAGCAAAACTTGCGTGGCATTTAAAATAATAAGTTTATAAAAATAAATTTTAATTTTCTAATCTCTAATTACCATATTATTGGTTGGCAACACTATGCCATTGCCATGTTGGGCATTATAGCTGTTTCTAAAATCATCTTCAGGCTCTGCTATGAATAGCACATGATTCATAGATATTTTATATTCTTTGTCTTTTGAAAATGGCATTAAGGGTATGCTGGCTAGTCCTTCTTGGGTCATTAGAAACCTAAAAGGATTTTTCAATATGGCATTTTCATTATTTAATTCTAAATCACAAATAATCTCATCGCCAGAAACTAATTTTACAATCTTAATCATTTCATTTCCTTTTAATTAAAACGGACACGGACAGTCTTGTGACATTATAACAGGATCTATAGTAAATCGCAACTTCATTTGTTTACCACCGCGAGATGGACTCAAAAATCTAGAAAAAAGTAAATCATGCTCAATAGGATTTACGTCTGTTATTCTCAGACAATAACAAATCAAAGAGCCAACAACCGAGCCTCTTCCCGGCCCAACAGCCTCAGAACCATCTCCAAATCCCAAAAGCTCAGGGCATATTCTTCTAGCCTCATCTGTCATCATTTTTTGAATCAAGAAGTAAGAAGCGAATCCTTTTTGACAAATCAATTGATATTCTTCTTTAATTCTTCCTAAGTATTTTTTATTTTTAGGTAATTTTCTATACTCAAATCCTTGTTGTATTAATTCGAGTAATTTTTCTTCTGCGTCTGGCACTTGGGGTAGTTTGATCGATCTATCTAGTTCAACACCCTTGGCTTTTTGTGCAATTTTAGTGGTATTTATTTTAGCCTGTTCAAATAGCTCATAGGGAATATCATCCCTGTAGTCGCTGAACCATTTTGCATTTAACTCTTCCTCGCTCTTCATCCATAAATTTTGATCTTGTAATTCAAACAAATCAGCAGTTTCATTCTCCGCCTTCTTTTCTTCTATTTCTTTTAGAGTCTTTTTGGTTTGGATCATCAACATAAGACGCTGCATTTTACTATCTTCTTGCAAACAATAATGACAATCATTTGAAAGAATAAGCGACAGGCCATACTTTTCATGAGCTCTAATAATAAATTTGTTATAAGGCTTTTGTTTATTGAAATCCAAAAGCATAAATTCTAAATAAAAATTATCTTTACCAAAAAAACCAATATATTTTTCAATCATTTTAAAGCCTTCTTCGTCACCGCCACGATCAAAGGCCTGTCCAATCTCGGAGTTATAGCAACAAGACGTGAATATCAAACCCTCTTTATGATTTTGCAACAATTCATAGTTTATCCTAGGTCTATAATAAAATCCTCTAGTCCATGCGGCAGAAGATAAATTAACTAAATTACTATAACCTTTCTGGTTGTATGCGATTGCTAATAGGTGATAAGACTTCTTAAAACTCTTTCGCTCTTCGGGACTCATGTCCTCCGTAATTTCTGTGGCCTTTTGACCAATATTTAAAGTAGGCTGCAGAGGGTTGATATATAATTCACAGGCAAATATGGGATTTACGCCATATTTTTCACATGCTTGAATTTGCCTTGGAATTGCTCCTAAAGAGCCATGATCGGATATGCAGAGAAACTGTTGGTTTATTTCCTTGGCTCTTTTTGCATACTCATGTGCGGTGCCATAACCATCTAGTTAAAGCACCGAAAAATCGGAATGGAGGTGGAGATGCTCAAACCCAACAATCTTTGATTTCACGGTGTATTTTTCTCCTTTCTATGTTAATGCCTTTAGATTCAAGCCAATACTCAAAAGAAAACTTATCATATTTTGCGCTCTTAGATATGTTTTCTTTGCCAATCATCAGCCTAGACAATTCGCTAATGCGGGATCGAGTATACCATACTCTACAAATGCCTTCAATGGAAAAATGTGATCTATGTGCCAAGTTTCATAGCTTATTTATTGAATATAATCATAAAACAATCACAAACTATAAGCCAGTATTTTATTTCTAATAGTCTGAGAGAGTTCTTGGTCGATCAATAATTCATTTTTTAATTCATTTATAATTTCTTTTTTTGTTTCATCTAAAAATTCAAAATAAAATAAAACTATCTGATCTCCAACATTTTCTAACTGCTTACAAAAATGATTTTCTTCTAATATTTCTGTTCTACAGTACAAACAGTATTTATTTTTAAAAGAAGACTTAAACTTTTGAATATGAGAAAAAACTTTTTTTTGTTTCTCATTTAAATCTTTATGTTTTTGATATTTTGTTAAGGCTTCCCAAGATTGCATATGTTTCCTCGCAATTTACATGATATTTATGTGAATTGCGAGGAAGATTGTTACATGTAATTATAATAACCAAAGGGGTCGCGCCATGGAGGTGCAGGAGTCATTTTTTTAACCAGATAATAAACCGATGGAAAAATTAAAATTCCAAGCAAACCAATCGCCAAACAAAATAAAAAAGCAACAGATCCAGCAATTAATAAACGAAAAAAAATACGAAATCTCCTTTCTCTTTTGTCCCACGCAACATTACGCAAATATCTTTCGTGATCTTTTAATAATTTATCTAATTCTGGTACGTCGCTCATACATCCCTCAGGCAAATAACGAATCTATCGTTGCTTATAATATAACGATCAACTCTATTCTCTAGTATTTTAAATATATTATTTATAGTAATTTCTGACCAGTCTTCATTTTTTTTAGTAGAAAATAATCTATAATCATCAATTATTACAATTGATTCTTTTTTAACATAGTTTATTATACAATTCAATTCATCTAATAAAGGAACATCTTTTTCGCCTCTGGCTGTGTTGTAACCGGACCAGTGAGCATCTAAAAAAAATATAATATTTTCATTAATATTTTTTAATACGTCGGGCAATATCTTGCTGCTGTCGCCTAAATGCAAATTGACATTTTTATAATTTTTAAGATTGTAACAAGCAAATTTATAAAAATCAGGATTTAGTTCTATAGAATGAATTTCTTTAAAGTAAGGAATCATTCCGTAAACTGTATTGCCGAACGCAGTACCAGTTTCTATAAATACATTAAATTTTTTTATATTGCTTAATAATGCGTACTCTTGGCATTCTTTATATTCAATTGAATATGACATAATTTATAAAGAAAAAAAATACCATCTTTTATAATGTTCTATATCTTTCGCTGAATCTATATGAATTAGATAATTCTTTATTTCTTCCCAGCTAGAAAAAATCATTTGATGAGGTATGGTTCCAAACAACCAATCAGGAGTTTGATTTTTGCCCTGCTCCATATGGACTACGATTGGTTTCTTTTGTCTATTTGCCCAAAAAATTTCTTCAAGAGTGCCACAAGGATGAACGCTTATATCTAAATTTACTATTAAAAAATCACTAATATCGACCATTCTAAGATCAACCGCTCTTATTGATCTCATCATCGTAGATAGTTCATCGTATCTCTCTTCTTGTTTTAGTTTTAATTTAGCAGCATGGGAATCTTCATCCTCCACTCCAACTTTTGTGGGCTTATTTATTGGATTGAATACAAATACCCCCAAGCTCTCTAAAAAGGGAGTTATATTGTCTCTCCAGGTAACGCCCCTGTCTGGAACTCTGTCCATGGCTCCAGCTAGATACACCCTTTGATTCTTGAGTCTATTCATTTTTCTTTGGATTGCTTCTTTTTCCAGTCTTCCCACTTCGAATTTGCAATTGCAACTTTATTTTCTAATTCTTTTTTCTTATTTTTATAATCGTCAAAATACTTTTTAAACTCTTCTTCTATAATCTTTTTTTCTTCATGAATAGCAGCAACAGCCTTAGTGAAGGCAATAAACTCTTCAGTTAATAAAAGTTCAATATCGTTCATAAATTATCCTTTCAATTAAAATCATTTTTTTTACGACCCGATCTTATTTTTGGCAAAGACTCAAATCCTTTATCTCCCAATATGCCATCAGAGAAACCATAATAAACAGCCTCTTCAGCAGAGAGATACCAATCCGAGCTTTGTCTAATTTTAGAATCAATAAACGACATAGTTTTTTTAATTCCAAAATTTCTATCTTTAAAGTATTTTCCTAGTATAGCTCTTTGTGCAAAAATTTGCAACATTCTTTTACAATATTTCTCATTTTGATCAACAGCAGATTTAACGGCAACAGTATTGTCATCTAAACTTATAGAGCCATGATGTATCATAATTTCACAATCTGGTGTTAATATTCTTTTGTCTGCCGCCTGCAATACAACTCCGCTCATCGAAGATGCTTGAGCATAAGCCAATATTGTTATTGGGCACTTAGAAAATCTCATAGAATTAAACATCGCCATTCCGTCATGCCAATTTCCACCTATTGTGTGCATGTGGACTAAGATATTTTTAGAACTTTGAGATTGTAGGAGATGAATATTTTTAATAAATGAAGTAGACATTCTATATTCCACTCCAGGCTCTTCATCATAAGAATCTACATGACCATGCAAATAAAGCTCTCTTGATTGATTGTTTATATTGTGATTGTGAACATCACTTATAAGCTGCTCTATTGAAGTAACTTTTTTAGGATAGAATTGAGTCATAATATGTATTAAATAAGGCCTAAAACGCCTATTTATTTACACTTATGAAAACAACAAAAACTGGCCAAGTTTTTTATTAATAATTAATTAAAATTAGACAGATTCTTCATTTAAATTTAAATATTGATCCTCACTTAAAACATCAACGACGCAATCGTGCCCTATGCACCTATAAACCAATTTTGTGCCATCCGGGGTTTTTGTGGATAGACAAACGTCATTTTTCCACAAATACCTCAGGGATTGAATTACAGGCCTTATATAAGGATCGTAAAGAGCCCTACCGTCAGATTCATGCTCCAAAAACAATATTCCTTTTCCCTTGTGATTAGAATCTGTTAAATAAATTTCAGGAAGACCGCCATTTGTATAGCGATTAATTAATTTTTTCTTAATTTTTTTATGGTTTCTGCTTTCAATTTTATATTCGCCATTCGGATATTTTTTCCATTCGAAAAACTCATATTTTTCGCAAAATTCTGGGGTGAAGTATTCTAAAATTAAAGTTAAATCATTATAAAATTTGCGGACCTCAAATACCTTTTCGTGTCCTAAATTTAATTTTTTATCCCAATTTTCTTTTTCTCTTATGTCTTGACAATTTTCCCATTCTGGGCCGAATTGACCTTTGTTCCATCTTTCTTCGATATCCAAAAACAAACAATATCCTAATTTATAAGGATTCATAGAATACTTACCGCCAAGAACACCCATCTTGTGATGAGAATATTCAACAATGCCAGAGCTCTCATGATCTTGACCAAGAGAACTAAATCCTTGACGAGCCATTATATTATAATCAACATAACTAGCCCATCCTTCATTAATTGTTTTTGTTAATCTTTGAGGAGCAAAATACATGCTTTCATCATAAAGCATGGCAACTATATCGGCTTCCCAAGGCTTAAGAGGAGCATAGTCCCTAATAAACCTCATTATGTCTTTAGTTGAAGTATTAAAAATATCCAAATACTCGGCAGTCTCTATTTCATTTATTTTTTCCTTTTGGTTCTGAATCCATTCTTTTGGATTCAGATAATCTTCCATGTAATCATGATCTTCTTTAGATTTAAGTCTGCTGGGGTGCCTATACTTTCTATGATCTTTTATGATTGGATTTTTTACCTTTTTTCTTTCCCAAGCTTTTGAAAAATCTATTAAAGTCTCAATTCTCAAAACATGATCTATAAACTCAGTAACTCTTTCTTTACCCCAACGACTCATGTACTTTCTAATTCTAACACCGTGATTAGCCAATTGGTTCATCATGTTTTGACTAGTTTTAGAAAAATAAATATTATTCTTAAAAAAGTCAGCATGTCCCAAAGCATGAGCAACAACAGTAACATTATCAACAAGAGTGTTTGAATCTAAACAATAAAGATACACTGGATTTGTATTAATCACCATTTCATATATCTTATGCATTCCATGCATATATCCACGTTGAAGCTCTTCATATTCCATGCCCCATTTCCAATGAGGGTATCTTACAGGAAATCCTCCATAAGCAGCTATTTCACTTATTTCATCATAAGTCAACATTTCAACAATTGTAGGATTAAAATCGCATCCAAATTCACTAACTTTTTTATAAATTTCTGGAAGTAGTTTTCTTAAATTTTCAGGCATAGAAACGCCAGGAATGGTGTTGTCACCCATAAGAACCGGCGAACCTTGCATGAATTTATTTTTAGAACTATTATCACTCATGATAATTTTTTATCCTTGCCTAAAAGATCTATAATCGCACTTTTTATTTGTATGTTTCTATCTTCTTCTGAAAGATGAGATCCAGGTGCAGTATGTGCACTGTTGACTATTTGAGTTGATCTTAGATTAGAAAAAGAACTTCTATCAACAGCTTGCTTTAGGCTTCCGTCATAATTCCAAGCCAAAATTTGTGTTATGCCAACCATATTGACATTTTTAGGGCCAAAATCTTCCTGTAGTATCTTAACAAACTGTTCGTTATCTCCATCCCAATTTTCACCATCGGTAAAATAAAATAGATATATGTTCCACTTAGAAGGATTAAATCTATTTTCAAAAGTTTTAGATATTAGCTTCAAAGCAGAACTACATGTCGTTCCGCCGCCATACCTATACTTATAGAATTTTTTCTCATCTACTTCTTTTGCCTGAGTATCATGCCAAACATAAACTCGTTCTACTTTTTTATAAAACTTTCTCATCCATATATCGATCCACCAACTCATATCACTCACAATATCGCATTTGTACTGATCCATTGAAGCAGATCCATCTCTAGCAAAAAACACAACAGCATTACTTGAAGGCATCTTAATTTCATTAAATTGCCTGTATCTTTTATCACTATTAATTGGAGTGATTAATCTTATTGGATTGGCGAATCCTGGAATTTCATGTAGCTTATTTATACTGCCGTCTGAGCACTGTCTTTTTAAGGCCTGTTTTAAGGTTCTTGCATTATGCCTTAGAGACTCAGGACCTACTAAAGAAATGTTATTGTATTTCTTTATTATTTCTTCATAAGTGTCACTAGGCTTAGGCTTCATATCGGGAAGCTGTAGTTCAGCTTGCAAGAAATTCAATATTTCCTCCATGTCTACAGCAATATCAATACCTTCGCCTTCGTCCTGCCCGGCTTTATTGCCTTTTCCTTCACCTTGTTCTTTATCTTTTCCTATTACCTTTCCATTTTCACCCTCTCCTCGACCTATTCCTCCATTACCATTGTCTCCGTAAACAATATGAGGAATATCTATTTTGGGTATGGTTAGAATAATCTTTCCATTTTTTCCGCGATTTCTAAATATACTTCCATTCTTAATATATTTCTTAAGTTCTTTTCTTTTCCTTCCAGAATATACATCATGGAAGTCTTTGTGGTCTTCTCTGATTCTTTTAGTCATTAAAAATCTCTTGTTCTAAAATATTTTCAATATTGTTGATTTGCCAATAAGGAACACAAACTAAATTATAATTATTAGATAAACACCATTTCTTTTTAATTCTATCTCTTTTCTTAATTTTTTCAAGACCAAAAATAGAATTCCCTCCAAAATCTACAGATTCAAAATGTTGAATTCCTTGAAATTCTAGCAAAGGCTTTATATCTCTGCAATTTTTAAATCTTTTTTGCAATTCATATTTGATTTCTTTATTCTTTAAATAATTTTCTATTAAACTTTCTCCTTTAAAAATTTTACAAATTGGACATCCGGTTGGTCTATTTTTTCTAGTTCTAGATCTAACATGAAAATCAGATGTATTTTTCAATTCAAATAGGCAATTAATCGTCATCAGCAACATCGCCACGAGCAAATATGCTACCTACGTAATCCAAAACATCTGTTGCAGATTGTTGATTATAACCATATTGATCGATCAATCTCTTCTTGACGGCATCTATCTTTTCTTGAATTTCTTTATCAACAACAGTTGCTCCCTTAATATTAAGGGCAGATAATTTAATATGATCTTTAGTGTCCTCAAACAACTTAGCCTCTAGAGCCTTCTTGAGTTGAGGATTGCTATCCCATCTAAAAGTTTTGCCGCCGTGAGCCAAATTTCCAATAAAAGCAGCCAAGCTTCTTCTAAAGTCATCAGCTCCAACTTCTGGCACATCTATTTTTTCTTCTATTGATCTCATCAATCTTTCATCTGGCTCTTGATCCTGTTCTGTGAATGGATTTTGAATCTTTGTTCCATTAATATAAGCCATTACATTATCAATGTAATTTGCACACAATCTTTCAATTGCATGTTCATCACCAACCAATGCCTTTTGAACCTCAGACTTTAAAATCTGATCTAACTCTTTTCTTGCTAAATCTATACAAGAAACATATTTCGACTTATCTTCTTCGTTGTTGAACAACGACTGATGCTCAACACCAGCCTTTAATTCATTCAAAACCATAAAGAAATTAATATAATCATAATGAGAACTAAGACAGTTGGAAATTTTATCTTGAGTGTATCTGCAACTTATGCCAACAAACATGCCTTCGTCTGGATATTTATCTCGCAATTCTTTGACGCTATCCTCTGTCCATCCGGGCAAACCTCTGCCGTCATACAGCTTAGCTTTCTCAACAAGGGTAATCTTGCCATCCTTATCGTCTTGAAGCCTTGTAAGTACAGCCCATAGAGCGGCAATTTCAAGAGTATGAGGAGCAATGTGCTGCTTTACTTTCCCATTGCCATAATAATGCTCAAGAATCTTAAGCTCTTCGCTCCATCTAAGAAGATAAGGCACATCGATCTTAACAGTTCTATCTCGCAAAGCTTCCATGGTTTGATCATTTTTTAATTTTTCATATTCGGGATTATTAGTATTATGAGCTAAAAATAAATTCTTGCCACACAAAAAATTATGATTGCCAATACATTCTATATCCCATGCTTTCGTGCCTGCGTTCGCATTTTTTCTAGTAACATGTCTTGCCATTTTAATTCATCCTTTTCTGTTAGTATTGAGTATGAAATGTCTGTACTTCTACAGAATTCTTTGAGCGCCTCTAGTTTTAGATTCCAATTTGATAAAGTTTCAAAATAAGAACCTTTAATCTCAACTATTATAGTATTTTTATTTTTAAATGTCAATCTGAAATCTGGCAGATAATTGTGTTCAATTCCTTCGTGCAAGTATTTTATTCTTATATTTTCTGCACTTTCTACGCAACTTATAAATTCTGTCTGGTCTACTACGTTTAAAAATCTAATTTCTAGTCCTGACCTGCACCATATAGGTTTTTTAGTTTTTGAATTAGAAACCCAACCAGTCTTAAATTTTTTATAAAAAACTTTTTTATTTTTTTCTAAATAATCACTAACAGAATTAGATATTTTTTTTCTAACATTGATATCTCTAACAGGATTATTTTCTTTCATTCTTTTACTTCTAAATTCTCTAAGTTTATGATCCTGCATTGCTGTCCTAAATTTTTCTGTTTTTGTTTTTGGTTTCCTTAATGATTTTTTATGTTTTTCAGTAAGAGGAATGCCTTTTTTACTTTTGGAAATTTTATCACCAACGCCAGGTTTTTTAGCAGGATTATTTTCGCCTTTATACAATTCAGAATATATTTTAGACATTTTATACGCTGTATTTTTTCCGGCTCTTCTAGAAGAGCATCTTTTGCATTGATGATGACCAACTAATTTTTCTTCAGTGCTTATTTTAGCCTTATACAAAGACGAACATTCATCACATTAGTTTTTTCATTTTCAGAAAAGAATACATTTTGGAATGAACATAATTTCGTCTTTAAGAAGAATGATCTATTTTATCATGCAAAAGGAGCTACCCCATTATCCAAAGATTTTGTTCCAGATTCTTTAGATGGATTGCGTTTAGTTCCTATGAATATAAGAGATGGTATACTCATTGTTCGGGGAGAAGAAACTGAAACCAATTTAGGTTTTTGTAATCATGGGGCTGGTAGATTAATGAGTCGCACAGAATATACCAAACAAGCACTAGCCAATAAAACTGGACATGAGTTATTCTTGGAAGAAACTGCTGGTCTTGATATTAGATTTTTTACTGGTAAAATGGATATTTCTGAGTTACCGGGAGCCTATAAATCAGCAGAAATAATTCAAAAGCAAATGAAACAATTTGATTTGGGAGAAATAATAGATATTATAGAACCGTATGGTTGTATTATGTGTGGGTATGATAAATATGATTGGAAAAATAAAAGAAAATCCTAGTTGCTAGTCGTATAAAATAATTTGCTGCCTTTACATAAATTATCTTTTGCCCATAAAGGCTGAAGATTAGTATAATGAAAACAGATTTTCTGCTGATTTGGATCTGTTAAGTCAAAACTAGAACATGGTTTAATATAATCTATATGCCAACCATAAAAACCATAATTATCCCAATTCATTCCATTTTTAAATTGTTGTTCTAAATGTAATTTAAGATCATATATAGAGCATCAATAGTAGTATTTTGTTTTTTGTTTTTAAGTATATCACGAATTCTACTTCGCATATTTTCTATAATTCTAAGCTGAGGATCATTTTTTCTTCTTTGTCTACGTATTTCATTTCGTCTTTTATTGATTTGTGTCCTTTTCTTTGCTTTAAGAGTATTATTTTGTGCCCTTAGTTTTTTAATATTTTGAAGCCTATATTCTCTTTTGTATTCAATAAATTTTTCTCGATTTTCAGCATATATAATTCTTTTATTTATTCCTACACACTTTTTACAAATTACTCTGAAACCATCTTTGCAGCTTGGGCTTTTATGATATTCAAATATTGGTTGTCTTTTGTTGCATTGTTTACATTTTTTAGTTTTTTTCATATAATATCTTTAAAACAAACAACCCAAGGAATGTCAACGACGGTTGACAAACCCTGGGTCTTTGATATAATCCTGATGGGTATGTCAGATAGTGTCCGTCCACAACTATTGACAATATATTATACACTAAAATCTAACTAAAATAGTTATTATGGCTGGGGAAATAGATAAGCCTTGGAGAAAAAAATGAATATTTTAGATTTTATAGCTAAACTATTATTAAGTATGGCGTTATCCTGTGTGTTATCTATTGGTTGTTCTATGGTTATTACATTGTTATTAGGTAATATTGGTCATTTTCTTGAATGGAATCATAATAGAGATATGTACTGGATTTTTAATGTGTCTATAATAACTTTGGTATTGACTTGGATAATTAGTTTTGGATATTTTATGAGTAACATAAAATGAGAATCGAATATTCCCAAAATCCATTAGCATCTAAAGTATATTTAGACACTAATGAAAATAAACTATTATTCTGGAAATATATGTGGGAAATGTTGGACGATGAAATATGGAGATTGGCAGACAAGATAAAAGATATTGGAAATACTAAAGATTTAGACCAACAAATTCAAAATAAACCGTTATCAGAATATTATAAAAAATTTCAACAAGAAATGCTAAACAATCCTTTCGATACTGTTCATAATGAATTAGACAAAATTTGGACAAAAATGATTCATATAGAGTATGATAGTTCAAAAATACAAAGTTTTATAAACGCACTACAAGATGAACATGATGGAGATTGTGTAAATCAACCTAGTTCGTGTTTAAAGTGTTATGCTGAATCTCATTTAGATATAGAAAGTGTACCAAATTTAAAACACTGGGGAGGAACCGCTTCACAAATTTCTGGAGCATTTTTTTAATCCAATAACAGAAAAAAAAGATAGAACTATAGAACAAGCTATTGACTTTTTAAAGAGCAAAAATTACAATAGCAAAGAATACAAACAGTGGGAGTCTCATCACGTTGATCGCTGGCAACAACAGACTTATTGGGCCATTGAATATTTAGAATATTATAAAACAGAAATACTACAAAAATGATTACATTTAATGAATTCTTAAAAAAGGTGGACGATACATTCTTGAACCATCAAGCAGCAAGATCAAACGGTAAAATCAAAGCTGAAAATCAGTGGAGATATGGTCAAACAATAATGAATGTTTTGTGGGAGGTTTGGCCCGAAAAGTATCAAGAAATTAAGGGTGGAGATTCTGATTGTTTTTATGATAATTCTACCGTAGAATCAACTCTTGATAAACTAGAAAAGGAATGGGTACTATGAAAAAATTAATCGAAATATCTTCAGAAGAAATGTCTAAATTAGTAAATGAAAAAGGAAAGCTAGATAATTCATGTAGATATATTAATATTCATAAGTCTGATGCTATTAAAAAATTTGAATTAGATTATTGTCAAAAACTAAGCTATTATACTATATATTATTGTCTGATAACTGATGGAGTAGAATTTTTTGTAGACAATCATTTTGATTATAAGGATGTTTTGTCGCGTATAGAAAAATTAGAAAAATCAGTAGAATCTCTCATTGATGTAATTTATACAGAGTGTTCATAATGAAAAAGAAAAAGAAACAACCTAAGCGTAAACAAAAGATTGATGTGGTATTAGAGTCTTTACTTAATCTTGAACAGAAAGTTAAGGAGTTAATTAAAAAAGTTGAGCAATTACAATACTCTCAACCGTATTATCCAAAGGACAATAATGAACCAGAAAAAAAGTATTGGCCTAATACTGAATCTCCATTTAAGTATAAAGATATAATGTGGAATGATAATTCAAGTAGTCAATGGGATGCTATTGAAAATGGCTGGCAATAAAATTTGTGATCAACTTAAAAAAGTACAGGAAATTACAGATCCAAAAATTATAGCAGAAACAATCTGGATGGCAGATAGACCTCGTACTTGGTGGGAATGGTTTAGTTGGACATTCTATAGAAGATTCATATAGTCATGAACAAATTAACTATTGCTATTGACTATGATGATACATATACTGCTGATCCTCTATTTTGGGATAAAGTAATAAGATTAGCACAAGATCACGGTCATAATGTAATTTGTATTACTGCAAGAAGAAATATTTTAGAACATCGTCAGGAAGTTATGAAATCTCTACCAGAAGGAATAGAAACATATTTTTCTTATGACGAACCCAAAGCAGACTTTATAAAAAGACAAAATATAGTTGTAGACATATGGATAGATGATAGTCCTGGTTGGGTTGTAGGAGTAACATAAATGATAAAAAAAATATTAATACATTAACTCAAGAAGAACAATACAATAATTTAAAAGCTCATTATGGATTTAGTTTAAATTTTGTTGAGGTTACATTGCCTTTAACTATGAACGAAATGATTGATATTTATGGAGAACCTTGTACAGACTATGAGCCTAGATGCGTCTTATGTAAGGCTTGGGAACAATGGAAGTCAAACAATTATCGTGTTACAGTAATTATCTCAAGAGAAGCGGTAATTAAAGCAGCAAAGGAAGATTGCGTATGAATACTTTTACTCCCGGCACAGTAGTTGTTTTTGAACCCAAGAACTTTAATCCAGATTTTTGGAATAACCTTCCAGAAAAAGATAGGATTAAGTATTACGGCCCTTTGGGTTATGGATCGGACAATAAGAAGTTTTTTGTATTCTTAACCGAAATTAAAAACGCTCCTGGCCATTGTGTGTTAGTAGATTTAGATGACGGAAGAATTGAGGTTATGAGACATATTAGTGATTTTAGAGAGGCAAATGAAGATGAGTTCTAATAAAGAGCTTGGTAAAATTGAAAAGGCGTATTTCGGATATGGTGGATACCAAGATATGCAATTTGGTCTTACTGTTGTATTAAGTTTTGATGGAAAGGGATGCGTTGATTTTATTGAGGGAGGATGGAGCGAAGATATTTGGGTAGATCAATACACTAAATGGACAGAAAAAGATCGTCAAATACAAAGAGCAGAGATGGTCAAAAAGATCAATAAGTTACTAAAAGATGCCAAAGTCAAAACTATTGATGAACTTAAAGGCAAACCAATAGAAGTTATTAATGAGGGACTCAAACTTAAAAGTTGGAGAATTCTTACAGAAGTATTATGACTAATGAAGAATTTTTAGATAAACTACGAATTTTAGTAGTAGACTATGATAGGGATCATAGAGAATATCCAGAAAGTGAATTTGAGGGTCTTGCATTTTATTCCCACGTTCTGTATGCTTTAGAAATCGAAGATGATTCCGAAACTATAGAAAACAAATATCCAGATATTTATAAAAGAAAACTTCATTATTATGAGTGATATTGATACAAAATGTGTTGATCCTGATGCCCCTACTAAAAAATGCGTTTTTTGCGGGGAAACTATTTATACCTGCGAAAGAGAAAATAGTGTGAATGATAGTTATCTTTGTCCCATCAAGAGCCATAATAACGGTTATGAAACCAATGGGGGATTGTGGATTTGTGAAAACTGTCAAGAAACATATCTCCCTGAAGATAACAGAAAATGGTATGATAATATTGAAACGAAGTGGTTTCATCCATTTAATTTCTTGTTTTATAAAAGACCTAAGATTGACACTAACTGGGAACCTAGTGACGATCTTTATCAATGGGGCTTTAGCCTAGATTTAACTACCGAAATGTATTATTATACATACGATTGGGGAAAAGGTTTTAATTTTAGAATTTTTGGTTGGGGCTTTGAAATAGTAAAGGTGGGAAAATAATCCTATTAGGTAAGGAAAGTAAAAGGAGCATGGGAACTGTAGATACGTCACAGAAACGAACAGACATACCGCACCTGCCTATTAA